>SDBU01000598.1_pt1 | contig 50626 bp, 46 predicted proteins | sample 2277071 | NCBI WGS metagenome assembly SDBU01 (sample SAMN10397929, study PRJNA504765) | marine sediment metagenome | isolation source: marine sediment core GS08_GC12, 126 cmbsf | place: Arctic Ocean: Gakkel Ridge, Loki's castle | collected 2008
GTCTATGATGAAGATTTCGTCCACCAGCTTGGAGAGTTACTCCAGCAAAAGGAGGGCAAATACGAGACAGAGATTTTACTCATCAGCGATGAGGCGTACCGCAAGATTATCTTTGATGGGCTAAAATACCCCTCGCCTTTGCTCCATTATCGGGATACAATCATCCTCACTTCTCACTCCAAGGACCTGGCACTGCCCGGCGAGCGCATCGGCTACATCGCCGTGCACCCTGATTGCCGTCAGCGAGACGAATTGGTAAACGGCCTCATCCACTGCAACCGAATACTGGGATATGTCAATGCCCCGGCCCTGATGCAGCGTATCGTACGCCACCTACAGGGGGTAACCGTTTCCATCGTAGAGTACCAGAAGAAAAGGGATTTTCTGTACAACCATCTGACCGAGATGGGCTATTCGGTGCTCAAGCCAAAAGGAGCTTTCTACATGTTCCCCAAGTCCCCGCTGGAAGATGACGTCTCCTTTGTCCAGGAGCTACAGCGGTGGCAGGTACTCACCGTGCCCAGTCGTGGCTTCGGCACTCCCGGGTATTTTCGGATATCATACTGTGTTGATGACCAGACCCTGGAAGGTTCTCTAGACGGTTTCCAGAAAGCCGCCCGGGAATTCAACCTAGGTTAGTTTCTCGGACAAAGTTAAAGCGGAAGTGGAGGAATCGCGGATAAGACACCGGGACAAGAAAGCGAGACGTCTGACAATCTGCGGGAACTGAGAGACAAAATAGAAACAGCGCCCATTGCCTCCTTCCTGAAGATGAGGCGGGTAGAGCTCTCCCCGGGCTATGTCAGGGTGTCAATGAAGCTAATGCCCGAATACCAGAACTTTAATGGCATGGTCTTTGGGGGTATCGTGATGGCCGTGGCCGACCAGGCATTCGCCTACGCCACCAATTCTATCGTCCGCCCCAGCATCGCTTCACAACTCAATATCCATTTCATCGCCGGGGCCGAGATAGGAGATGAGCTTACTGCTGAGTGCCGGGTGTTGAAGAGCGGCAAACGGGTCGGTATCTCTGAGATAACAGTGGTCAACCAGGAGGGGAAACTCGTCACCAAGGCTACCGGTACCACTATTCCGGTGAGCTAAAGCTGATGGTAATCCCATCTCCTGTATCCCCTTCCCTATAACAAAAAACAAGGGAAAGGGGGCTGGGGGGATAGGTTTCTAAACAGTCTCCTTGCTCCGGGTGATGTTGACAGGGCAATTCCCGTTATGGTAGACTCGCCCTCAGTTAAAAAGGTCGTAATCTGAGACAATGCACACTATATTTTACTTACCGGAGAAACCCGACTTCGTCTTTACCAGGCGCACCGAGGTGCGCTTGGGAGGTTGTAACATGCAGACTTAGTCAAATACACTTGTAGTAGCGATTAATCTGATAGTAGAGTACCTCCCGGCGGGAGGCATTTTTGTTATCTGGAAATAGCGTTCTCCAAAAATGAGTGAGGGTCAAATCGGCAGAGGTTACGCATGATGGTCATGGAAAACCTTGGTACGATTCCACAAATTGTTTGGGATAACTACCAGAAATATAGCCACCGCACAGCCATTTGTGTGAAACAGTTTGGCATCTGGCAGCGGTATAGCTGGCAGGACTGCTACGAAAAGGTAAAATACTTCTCCCTGGGTCTCATCGGCCTTGGCCTGGAACCGGGGGACGTGGTCTGCATCATCGGAGACAACGAGCCGGAATGGTTCTGGGGAGAGTTTGCCACTCAGGCCGCCGGAGGCATTGCCACCGGCATCTTTGTTGATTCTATCCCATCTGAGGTGAAGTACATCGCCGAGCACTCCAGTGCCAAATTTGCTCTGGTTAATGACCAGGAGCAGACGGATAAGTTCCTTGAAATCAAGGACGAATTACCTTCACTAAAGAAGGTCATTTACTGGGACCCGAAAGGGCTGAGAAACTACGACGACCCTATCCTCATCAGCTTTGCTGAGGTAATCGACCTGGGCCGAGAGTACGAGGAAACTCACCCTGGTCTGTTTGAGCAAAATGTAGAGAAGGGGAAGGGAGATGATGATGCCTTTATCTACTACACTTCAGGGACTACCGGCTTACCCAAGGGGGCAGTGCTTACTCATCGTGCCCTGATAACCACCGCCCGGGGATTCGTTGACCGCTATCCACTGGATGAAAACGATGATTTGATTTCCAATTTCCCGGCTGCCTGGGTGGGGGATAGCTACTTCGCTACTATTCCTCACTTATTGACCGGAGCCAGACTCAACTTCCCCGAGGAACCGGAGACCATCGCTGAGGACACCCGGGAGGTTGGCCCCGACTTCGTTATCTATGGCCCCCGGCAGTGGGAAAGTCTGGTCAGTGAGATTCAAGCCAAGATGATGGATGCCAACCCCCTGAAACGCTTCGGCTATAGCCTGTTTCTACCGGTGGGCCACAAAGTAGCCGATACTTACCTCCAGAAGCGCACAAGGTCAAATCTATTCTGGCGGGCTCTCTACCGGATAGCCTGCGTACTTCTGTTCAGACCACTCAAGGACCGGCTGGGGCTAAGCAAGGTCAGGTTTGCCGTTACTGGAAGCTCGGTTTTGAGCCTGGATACATTCCGGCTTATCCACGCTATCGGTATTGAGTTGAGGCAGAACTACGCCAGTACCGAGGCTGGCTTCATCTCTTCTCATGGCAAGGGGGACATAAGCTTTGAGAGCGTCGGCCGACCGGCCCGCGGTGTTGAGGCCAGGATAACCGATGAAGGAGAACTGCTGGTCAGAAGCGATTGTATGTTCAGTGGCTACCTGAAAGACCCCCGGAAAACCGCGGGTACCCTGATAAATGGCTGGTGCCGTACCGGTGATGCGGTCAATATTGATGAGCGGGGGCACCTGATATTCCTGGACCGACTGGAGCACATGGGAGAGCTAAGCTCAGGAATCAAATACTCTCCACAGTATATCGAAGGCAGGCTCAGGTTCAGCCCCTACATCAAGGATGCCATGGTCATTGGTGGCAAGGACAAGGAATTTGTCTCCGCCATAGTAAACATGGATTTTGTCATGGTAGGTAAATGGGCGGAGCAAAATCGTATTCCCTATACTACCTTTGTTGACCTCTCTCAGAAAGAAGAGGTGGCCGCTTTGGTGCAAAAGGACCTGATCCGGGTAAATGGCTACCTGCCCGAACCGGCGAGAGTAAGGACATTTGTCCTGCTGCACAAGGAGTTTGACCCCGACGAAGCCGAGCTTACCCGTACCAGAAAGCTGAGAAGGGATTTTATGGAAGATCGGTATAAAGACTTAATTGACGCCATGTATCAAGGTGACAAGGATATAAAAATCACCACACCAGTGACCTATAGAGATGGCAGAACCGGGGTGGTGACCACTACCATCAAGATGAGGAGTATCTAGAAAGGGCGTGAAGCTAAGTGGCTGAGTTTCTCCAATACGTGATTATCGGCCTGTCAGTAGGCATGATATATGCCCTGATTGGCCTGGGTTTCGTCTTGATATGGAAGTCAAGCGGCGTGGCTAACCTGGCACTGGGTCAGCTGGTATTGATTTCCTCCTGGTTTACCTACGGCATGCTGGTTCAGGCTGCCCTACCCTTATGGCTTGGTTTTCTGCTTGTAATCATCTTCGCTCTGGCTCTGGGCTGGATAATTGAGAGGGTGGCGCTACGCCCGCTCATTGCTCAGCCAATTCTATCTCTAATTACGGTAACGCTGGGTATAGGGTACTTCATTGAAGGCGTGGCCAGCTTCATCTGGCCCTGGAGTGTAGATGTTCTACCACGCCTGTTCCCCAAGGAGCCCGTGCACATCGGACCAGCGGTAGTATCTCAGGAAAATCTCTGGATAGCGGGTATCTGCCTGGTGATATTCGGACTCTTGTCACTCTTTTTCCGTTACCACAAGATGGGTATCGCCATGAGGGCGACCGCTGATGACCAGCTTGCTGTCCAAGCCTGCGGCATACCGGTGACCAAAATCTTCTCCCGGTCGTGGATGTTTGCCTGCGTGCTGGCAGCGGTCGGTGGTGTCCTAGTCTCGAGCATCGGTGGCATCCAGGCCGGTCTGGTAGAGACCGGGCTGAAGGCCTTCTCAGTGGTAATCCTTGGCGGCCTGGACTCATTCATCGGCGCCATTATCGCCGGACCGATAATCGGACTCGCTGAGAGCTTCGCCGGCGGTTACCTTACCCCATTCGTCTGGGCTGGGGTAAAGGACATTATACCTTTCATCATCATTATCATCGTCATCATCATCAAGCCGTACGGGCTGTTTGGTGAAGAGCGCATAGAGAGGATATAGTCGAATGAGCTTGCCCTGTGGAACCCGCAATTATGGCTACGCCACGGATATGGCTATCATGCGCACCAAGACCCACTGGGCATTGTTCATCCTGTTTCTGGCCTTTCTCTTCACCCTCCCCCTGTACTTGGCCAACCGCTGGTTGGGAGTAGCCAACCTGATTGGCATTACTCTCATTGCCGCCGCGGGACTGAATGTCCTGATAGGGTACTGCGGTCAACTATCCATCGGTCATGCCGGCTTCATCGCCGTGGGCGCCTACACCGCCGCCGTCCTGACCAACCGCTTCGAGCTTCCCTTCCTGGTGGGACTAATCTGTGCCGGTTTGGCCGCCGGTACCATCGGGCTTATCTTTGGTATCCCCTCGGTGCGGGTCAAGGGCTTCTACCTGGCCATTACCACCATCGCCGCCCAGTTTATCATTATCTGGGTTATCAACCACTGGGGAATAACCGGCGGTTTTACTGGTATAAAAGTACCCTACGCCTCCATCGGCGGCTTTGAATTCAGGAGTGAGGCCAGCCAGTTCTATCTCATCATGGGCATCGCGGTCTTGTGCACCTTCTTTGTTACCAATTTAGCCAGGACCAGGGTGGGCAGAGCCTTCATTGCCATCAGGGATAATGACCTGGCCGCCGAGGTAATGGGAATCAATCTCTTTTTCTACAAGCTGCTGGCCTTCTTTATTGGCTGTTTCCTGGCCGGGATAGCCGGTTCACTGCTCGCCCACTGGGTCGGGTTTATGAATGCCGAACAATTCACCCTGACCGAATCAATACTCTATATCGGGATGATAATCATTGGCGGTCTGGGGACCACCCTGGGCCCCATCTTCGGGGTTATCTTTATCCGGCTCCTGCAGTACGGGCTGTTATTCTTAACCCCGGAAATTGAGAAGGCCATTCCCGCCCTACCGGCAGGGTTTGCCACCGGCATCGCGCCAATGCTATTTGGCCTGATAATTATCCTGTTCCTGGTGCTGGAACCGAGGGGTCTTGCCCACCGCTGGATGCTGTTTAAGTCGGCTTATCGCTTGTGGCCATTCTCATATTAGATAGGAAAGGGGGTAGAGGTTGTGATGTAACCCGTCATGGAAACAGACAGAATTAATAATCTTCAGGAGGACACAAATGAAAAATAGTAGATTTCTAATAGCAGTAACCATTATCTGCCTGGCGTTGATAGTAATCGCGCTGCCCCTGGCAAGTGCCTGCTCCCAGCAACCCAAACCGGAACAGGTGCTGAAAATAGGCATCAGCACACCCACAACCGGGGTCGCCGCAGAGAAGGGCAGTCCAATGGGACATGCTAACCTGGATGCCATCGAGTATGTTAATACCGAACTCGGTGGCGTTGACGGACACCCCATTGAGGTGGTGTGGCTGGACAACGGGTACGATGCGGCCAAGATAGTCACCATCGTCAAGACATTTATGGACGAGGGCTGTCTCATGTACTCCACTTCCTCCTCCAAGATGATGGGGGCATCCATGGAAATTGCCAACCGGGCTGAGTTCCCCGGCCTGGCATCCTTCAGTTCCCCGGTTCTATACCGTCCACCACAGCACATCTACGGTCAGATGCCCGATTACGGTGACGACTGGATGGCCTTTGCCAACTACTACATGAAAAACATCTGGAAGGGCTCAGGGAAACCCAAGATGGCGCTGCACCTGCTCAATAACCCTACCGGGTCCGGGGCCAGGGATGCCGCCAGGGCTGCCGCTGAGAGACTAGGCATTGAGATTATCTCTACGGATGAGCACACCGCAACCACCATCTCCGAAAAGGAATCCCTGACCCGAATCAAGGGGCAAAACCCCGATGTACTGTACATCTCCAGCACCCCGGCGCCCACCGCGGTCATCATCAAGAACGCCTACGAACTGGGTATGTACCCTGGAATGACCATTGGTTGTGGTCATGCCAGCTTCACCAAAGCCCTGATTGACATCGCCGGTGCTGACATTGTTGAGGGTGTTTATGGTGTTTTCCCCACGGTAAAGTGGGGTGATGACGTGCCCGGCATGGCCAAGATGACAGAATACGTTCGGAAGCTGCACCCCAAAGACGAGGGGAATATGGACTACATTACTTCGTGGGCACAAAGCCTGATAATGGCCGAGATTTTGAAGGTAGCGCTGAAGAATGCAGGGTATGACGTACTGGCTAAGGGGGACGTAGAATCCTGGCGAGCCATTGAGACCCAGGGTATTCAGAAGCTGAAAGACTTCAAGGTTGGTGGCCTCCACGGCCCGGTAAGCTATACCCCGGGAGATAACAGGCTGTCGAAGTCAGTGAGAGTCTTCCAGATAAAGAACGGTGCCATCACCCCGGTAAGTGACTGGGTGGAAGCGGCAGTGGTTAAGTACGAAGACTTCGAGTGGTTCGGTAAGTAGAAGTAATACTGCGGGAGCCTCGCCCGGGCGAGGCTCCTGCGGGAGAGGACTGTAACGTGCTCAAATTGAATAACATTGAGGTCACCTATCTCAATGTTATCCGGGTACTGCATGGCGTTTCTCTGGAAGTAGCGGACGGTTCGATTATTGCCCTCCTTGGCGCCAACGGTGCCGGTAAGACCACCACCCTCAAGGCAATATCCGGCCTGCTCCGCGTTGAAGAGGGGGAGGTAACCGACGGCAGCATTACCTGGAACGGTGAAAATATAAATAATAAAAGCGCCGAAGAGATAGCTAAGCTGGGTATTATTCAGGCACTGGAGGGACGCCGCGTCTTTGGGCATCTTACCACAGAAGAAAACCTGCTGGTCGGCGCCTACTACCGAAGCGACCGACGTGCCGTCAAGCAGGACCTGGACATGGTTTACAACTACTTCCCTAAACTCAGGGACCTGCGGCATAACATCGCCGGATACCTCTCTGGAGGCGAGCAGCAAATGCTGGTCATTGGCCGAGCCATGATGGCTACCCCTAAACTCATGCTGCTGGACGAGCCATCACTGGGCTTGGCGCCGCTGCTTGTGGAACAGATATTCGAAATTATCCAGCGGTTCAATACGGAGCAAAAGACCTCGGTCTTACTCGTGGAGCAAAATGTTAGAATTGCCTTGAGTATCGCTCATTACGGTTATGTCATGGAAAATGGGCGGATAGTTCTTGATGGCACGGCGGATTTCCTCAAGAACAACGAGGATGTGAAGGAATTCTACATGGGGCTATCCACCGTGGGCGAGAAGAAGAGTTACCGGGAAGTAAAGCACTACAAGAGGCGAAAGAGATGGCTATGATGTCAGGTAAACCGGGTGAGTTCTTCGACGAACTGGAGATAATGCCTGCTGAGACCAGAGAGGAATATGTTAACCGGCGATTACGTCAGACTGTAGACCATGCCTACCGTAATGCGCCCGCGGTGAAGCAGCTACTGGACAAGGCACGAGTTAGCCCGGATGAGATTCAAACCATTAAAGACCTGGAAAAGCTGCCCATCACCAGAAAGACCGACCTGATAGCGCTACAAAGGGCGAACCCACCCTACGGTGGCTTTCTGACCATCCCCGTTGACGACGTTGAGCGTATCTTTATCTCGCCGGGCCCCATCTATGAGCCACAGCAGACTGCGGCCATCCGGTGGTTCGCCAAGTCGTTCTATGCTGCCGGATTCAGAAAGGGGGATGTAGTAATCAACTCGTTCACCTACCACATGTCCCCGGCCGGTATCCTGTTTCACGAAGGGCTGAGAGACTGCGGCGCCACCGCTATACCGATGGGCACCGGCAATACTGACGTTCAGATTCAGACCATGCTCGACCTGAAAGTCACCGGGTTCGTGGGCACACCCAGCTTCCTGATGACCATTATTAAGCGGGCGGAAGAGATGGGCTATCATTTCCGCCGGGATTTTACTCTCCATCTTGCCTGGTTTACCGGCGAGATGCTGCCGCCTTCGCTGCGAAAAACGTTTGAGGACGACTACCAGATTTCCACGGCACAGGCCTATGCGGTCACCGAGCCCGGTGGTGCCATCGCCTACGAATGCCGTCAGAAATCCGGCATGCACCTGATGGACGAATATATCGTGGAAATAGTCGACCCCGAGACCGGGAAACAGCTAGGCCCCGGAGAGATAGGCGAAATTGTGGTAACGCCAATTCATAATAAAATCTGGGGTCTTATCCGCTTTGGTACTGGCGACCTGTCCTCGTATACCACGGAACCCTGTCCCTGCGGCCGCACCAGTAACCGGCTGACTGGCATCATGGGTCGGACCGGTGATGCCGTCAAAGTGAGGGGCATGTTTGTCGTTACCAGACAGGCCGAGCAGGCAGTTCTCAGCTCAGAGTCCGTCGCCAGGTTCCAGATTGTGGTCAGCCGCAAGGGGCAGCGTGATGAAATAACCCTTAAAGTTGAACCGAAAGATGAAGCCGTTAACCGCAACAAACTGGCCGATGAACTGAATCAAAGATTCCAAGCCACCTGCCGGGTGAAGCTGGATGGGATTGATTTTGTGGGGAAGGGGGCTATCCCCGAAGAGTCTCCAAGCATGGTCGACGAACGAACCTGGGAGTAGCCACGCGTTTTCTGGCTGGCATCCGTCTTCTCCCCCTGCCGTCAAAACAGGTAATGCGCCAACAAATCCAGCCGACCGTGTTTAATCAGGTACCAGCCGGAAAACCTCATCACCTCCCGAACCCTCTCTCGGTAGCCGGGGGCATAACAGTGCGTCTCGCATTTCTTGCACATCGGCTTGGGGTCATACGGGCACAGAAGCAGCTTGACAATACCGTGACTCAGTAGTTTTCCGCAATCCGGGCACAGTACCGGAGCCTTGTTGCCCAGAACCGGGTGCAATCTTTCGTCCTTGATAGGGAAAGGGGCTTTGGTCTCCGCCCGGTGCTTCTTCCGGCAGAAGACCGAGATAAAATTACTCAACACCTTTATGTCTCTTGCCTTTTTAGCATCTAACCTTTCAAATACCTCGGCCATCCTTCTTCCTTTTTCCGCTCAGACTATTCCAAGACTTCAGGGCTTCAGGTCACCCTTCACCCCGATAGTTACCTCCCTGAACGGAATATCTCTACCGCTTGCGGCTATTGCCTGCTTCGCCATGTGCACTATCCCGAAGCAACAGGGCACTTCCATGTACGCCACGGTCAGACTCTTCAACCCGGACTGGCGCAGAATCTGGGTCAGCTTCTGTTGGTGCGCTTGGAAGTCATCGAGCTTGGGGCAGGCCACCAATAATGCGTGCCCCTTGAGGAAGTCCTGGTGAAAACCGGCATAGGCAAAGGGAACGCAGTCCGCCGCCAGCAACACGTCAGCCCCCTGCAAGAAAGGCGCACCCGGTGGCACCAGGGTGAGCTGCACCGGCCAGTGTCCCAGCGTTGACCTCACCGACGGTGCGGCGGTGGGTCCTGTCTGGGCTGGTCTCTCAAACCGCTCAACGGTAGCCGATGAGCAACCGCAGGGCAGGGTTTCCTCGACTGCCGTCTCAAACTGCTGTACGGTAGCTCCCGGGCATCCGCAGGGGAGCGCCTCCTCCACCTGTTCCGCCGCTTCCATATACAGTTTGGTGGCTTCTTCATCGAAGTCCTCGCACAATCTCTCCTCGATAGTAATTGCGTTCTGAGGGCACTCCCCTAGGCAAGCTCCCAGACCATCACAGTAGGTTTCGCTGATTAGCCGGGCTTTGCCATCAATAATCTGGAGCGCACCCTCAACACAGTTAGGCACACATAAGCCGCAGCCATTACACTTCTCTTCATCAATCTTAACGATTTTCCTCAGTACTTTGGTCGTCATTTTACACCTCCATTTCAATGACTAATCGGTATAGTCTTCTAGCTCTCCCCCTTTATCTGCTGCCACCTTTCTTCCCCCAAACACTGGCGGGCCGCCGAACACCACTCGATGCACGTGGGCGTCTTTTCCCGGTAGACCACTTCACCACACCGATAGCACTTTACCCTGGCCTCATCGGAGAAGATTTCCACTTCATAACCACACTTGGGGCACGGATGGAGTTCCACCCGCAGATTCCTGGTGTCTTGACCTGGGCATCTCAACATCATTATCACCCCCTTTATCCAATCGCCTCTTGTTCTTCTAATCTCATAATAAAGCTAAACCCAGGTCCTTACCATGATTTAGGTCATATAAAACCGGGAGGCGCTGATTGTTTTCACCTCCCGCTGACGTAAAACCTGCTAGAGAACTAGAACTTTGCCGTAGTGCTAAACTAGCGGTGGCCCCTCGCTTAACAGCCTGAGCCTGGTCTCATCAAGAATAACTATCTTGCCGCGAGTGGAGCGAATAACCTTTCCCTGCTTGAGACGGCTCATCACCCTAATTGCGGTCTCGGTAGTGGTGCCAGCCATGTCAGCTATCTCCTGACGGGTAAAGGGCAGGGTAGAGCCAAGCTTCGATGAGAGCATCAGCAGTATCCAGGCCAGGCGCTGTTCAACCCTCTCCCCGGCCAGGTCCTTGAGCCGACTCTGAGCATCCCGGAGACGCCCGCCCAGAACGTTGATAATCCTCACGGCTACCTGGGGACGATGGGCCAGAAAGGTAAGAAGGGTTTCTCTCTTGATTCCCAATACCCTGGTCTCAGCAATCGCCTGGGCAGAAGCAGGATAAGGCTTATCCTCAAAAACAGCCACCTCGCCGAACATCTCACCGGTGCCGAAAAAGGCAATAATGAACTCTTTGCCCAATGAGGAATGCTTGACTACCTTTACCCGGCCTTCGGCGACCAGGTAGAACCATTCCGGAACATCTCCCTCCCAGAAAATAAACTCACCCGGGGCATAGCTGCGCTCTACCGCTAGAGCTGCCAGTTCAGCGAGTTCCTCCTCACTCAAGCTGGAGAAGATTAGCGATTGCCTTAGAACCTCAGCCTTGCCGTTGTGCGGCATAACATTAACCCTTTCCCAAAGGCTACCGACAAGTAACCTCCGGTATGGACAAGATTATAGCACATACCATATTATTTAGGATGTTGCACATAGCAGGAACGCCAAAGAGCAATGCATATTATGTCAAGCAAAGAGGTTCCCCATGAAAGAAATCATTGCCGACCTGAAAGCCGAGCAGGAGTCCCTGGATACTTTCCTGAATACCCTCGTTGAAGAGCAGTGGGAACTCCCCTCCCCGGCGGAGGGATGGACTCTAAAAGACTCGGTAGTCCACATCGCCTATATCGATGAAGTGGCGGTTTCCGTCCTGCGGGGAGATAACACCCCTCTCGAAGAGGCAGCCGGGAACCAGTCCGGGTTTAACGAAACCGGTGTGAAAAAGAGGCGGACCATGAAACCGGTGGAGGTCCTTTCCTGGTGGCGGGATATCCGCACCGTCATGCTCCAGGAACTTATCAGGTGCGACCCCAAAAAGAGGCTATCGTGGTTCGCTTTACCTATGGGAGCACGCTCCTTTGCCACGGCAAGGCTCATGGAAACCTGGGCGCACGGACTCGACTGCTACGATACCGTCGGCGTTGAACCGGAAGATACTGACCGACTCCGTCACATTGCCCGGCTGGCCTACATGGCCAGGCCCTATGCTTACCAGGTGAACGGGCTCGAATTACCACCAACTCCCCTGCGCCTCGAGCTCTGGCTCCCCTCCAGGACCTTCTGGAGCCAGGGGCCAGAAAATGCTCGGGATATTATCCGCGGTCAGGCCGGGGAATTCTGTCGTGTAGCCGTCCGCAGGAGGCACTGGAAGGACACCAATCTTTGCGTCGAGGGAAACGAGGCCAGACGCTTTATTGAAATCGCACAGGCATATGGCGGACCACCGGGGTCAGGCCGAAAAACCACCAGACAATAGGCTCACTGCTGGCTTCCCAGCGTAAATTGCCATTGGCAGCAAATCTCGCCCTGATTTTCTCGTGGTGGCGACTTGAGGCATTTGACTTCTGCATCAGGGTTGAAGAAAGAAGCGTAATTCTTAAAGACTCTGGGCTCAAATATGTTGCAGATTTGATTTTCCCTTCCCTCACCCTCTTTTTCCAGAGCGTCCAATGTCGGGCAGTGAGTAACCGTAAGTACTGCACTACTTCGGTTCCCAATTTCTATTTCGTACTCCATGTTGAGGAACCATGGAGTAAACTGCACCGCTTTTACAAAAGCAACCACATCATTTCCCTGGATGTTTAGCTGCCGGGTAACCCTGGTTAATTCATATTTAGCATTCATCTCCCAGGCCCTGATATCACAGGCCAACGCCTCGTCGTTACCGAGCCTTTCCTTGACCGTCAAATACCAGAACCCATCCAGTGCGATATATAGTCTGGAATACAGTTTGGCTAGCCCTAAAAGTGTATCAGCAGAAAAATCCTCGAGTTTTAGTTCGGGCAGGAATTCCCCGCTATAGTCACGCATTTTCCCCAACATAATCCTCCTTTAGAAACTTCCCCAAGGCGCATCGCTGAGGCACGACCCGGATTACCGAATTCGGTGTGCCTCATTCTCCAGTGTATAACTGTCTCCTCAAGTTTTCAAATGGGCATCCGCCAGCCTGATATCCTCTATACCCTCTTTTGCTAAACCTCCCAAAAATGATATAATCCTCAGAAAAGTGATAAGGATAGTCCTTACCAATTCGTACAGTAAATATGGCGATTGAGATAGAGTTTCTAAAGTCCATCCCCTACTTTTCGGGCCTTGGCCCGGCCGAGATTGGCTCGGTCAGGAAGTTCATCTTCGAGAGACCCGTCGAGAAAGGCGAGATAATCCTGCTTGAAGGGGAACCGGTTGAGGACCTTTATTTTGTCGCCTCCGGCGTGGTGAAGGTATTCAAGACATCGGCTGAGGGGAAGGAGCAGATTCTGAAAATAGCGCGCCCGGGAGAGTCCTTCACTGATGTCGCCATCTTTGATGATGGGCCGAACCCTACCAGTGCCCAGGCAATGACACCGGTCGTTCTTTACGGAATAAGAAAGAACGAACTCAAGACTATCCTCCAGAGTCACTCTGAAATAGCCCTGAACGTGATTAAAGTACTGGCTGGACAGGTACGTCACTACATATCGCTGGTCGAAGAGCTGTCCTTCAAGCACGTTAGCGGCAGACTGGCCAAGATACTGCTGGATTATGCAGGCGATAAAACCACACCCAGACCCCGTCTCACCCAGCAGGAGATGGCGGCCATGGCCGGCACCGCCAGGGAGATGATTAGCCGGTCACTCAAAGCTCTGGAGGAAGACGGCATGATAAGATTAGACCGCCAGCGCATCGTCATTACCGATAGCAAAGCCCTCAAAGAAAGGGCAGGGGTAGGCATTTGAGACAAAGGTCACAGACAGACAGCTAAAACTGGCTTTAGAATAATTATTGGATACGGAGGTTGGCAGTAGTGGCGGAAATGCCCTTGGTAGACCCTAAAAAGTGTAGTGGATGTGGGCTGTGTATCAGTGTTTGCCAGTGTAACGCCCTGGTGCTGGATAACAACATTATCAGCATTATCGAGACGGTAGAGTGCCGCTGGTGCACTGAATGTGAAGTCGTTTGTCCCACTGGAGCCATAACCTGCTCCTTTGAGATAGTTATCGAGGGCTCCTAGAAGCCGTCAGGCCTCCTCTCCCAAGAATTTCTTCTTCATTCACTTCATGCAATCGTGTTGCTGAACATTTCCCTCATTCAATATTCGCTTGAGACAAAAGTCACAGACAAAGGGCATTCCGTAATCTAGAATAATGGTGATTTTAGTGAGGGGAGGGCGTGATGAGAAATAAGCTGGAATCTAAACCAGAAGTCAAGGTCCAAGAACCCGAAGCTAATGACGAGTGCCGCCATTACTGGCTAATCGAGAGTGCCAACGGGCCTACCAGCAAGGGCGTTTGCAAATTCTGCGGTGCAGAAAAGGAGTTCCACAATTCACCACCGGAATTTGCCTTTAGCAAGCGACGTGATGAGTAATTTGCGCCCCCGGCCACATCGCCCGGAGAGGTTCATACGGAAAACGACGGCTCTGAGGGGTAAAGGGGGTGAGGGAATAAAAAGGAGGCAGAAAAACCCAAAACCTGAAGCTAAAAATAGGGCTTGTCAAAACTAAACGACCTCAGAAAAAATAGGGGGTGAGGTGTAATATGTCACAATGGAAGATAAAGAGTTGCCCCCGATGTGGGGGTGACATTTACATTGACAGAGACTACCACGGCTGGTACGCCCAGTGCCTGCAGTGTGGATATTCCGGTGAGCTACAGAATATAACTGAATTTAAGAAGCAGCCAGCGGAAAGAGAGAAGGAGCCAGCTCACCTAATTCGAGCACGAGCGAATGCCTTGAGATAATGGACTAGCTTCTTCTCTCTCCGTAGCGTGCCTGGAGTTTATCAAGACGTACCCCATAGATTATGGCACTCAGGATGATGAATTTGAGACGAACTCCTTTTCCCTGGGGATTCCTCTCTGCACCGTGATTTTGTGCGAACCATTGTGTAAGATATAATTGTCAAACTCAACCGGCACCGTCTCTGCTCCCAGCGCACCGGCATTTTGCAGTTGATAGTGGATATGTGCGGCGTGGGATAGCCCTGAGTTTCCGCAGAGACCCAGCAACTGTCCCCGATATACCCAATCGCCTTCTCTCACCGTAATGGAATGCTGCTTAAAGTGGCTGATTTCGCTGAATTCATTGTAGCTATGAGCAATTATGACATGATTGCCCCAGCTCTGTTCCCAATTGGCAACAGTGGGAGTATTGTCTCGGATAAAATTGGTGACCTTGACTACGTAGCCTGAAGCGGGTGCCAATACCGGAAGGTTAAAGGCGTAATAGTCTTCGTTGTCCGTACCCGCCCCCCGGCATAAGCTCTTCTTTTCGTCAAGCACCACGAAATCCCAGGCATAGGCAGCATTGCCGGAGTGGGTAGGTTGGCCGTTATTGCCGTGAGACACATACCATATACCATGAAAGGGAAGGGAAAGCCTGACCTGTTGGTTTGTTATTGGCGCTGTTGCCGTTGGTTGCCAGCTCAAATTAGCTTCTGGCCGGTTTATTTGAACAAGCGGGATGAGCTGGAGTCCGGCCTTACTGCTCCTGGATGGCATCATCTTCAGTAGATACAAAAAGAGCAGGGTCACCAGATTAAACGGGGCCGCTAGAGGTGGAATATCGAAAATGCCCATTAGATTAATGACGGCCATGCTGGTTGCTGCTCCAGCAACTACTGCCAGCAAGGTATAAAGGGTGGACTGCCAGGTGAGAGCTATGAAGACCCCGCCAAGGGCAATGCTTATCAGGGCGCAGTTAAAACCCATGGTCAGTTCTTTGGCATAGTCTCCCCCGGTGGTCACAAATATGCCGTATAGCAGTATCCCTATGGTGCCACCGACCAGTCCAAAGATAGTGGATATCCTGGAATACATCATAATGCCAAAAAGGCAAAGCATTCCGATGAAAATACTGTTCTGGAAGAAAATGGCACTCATGGTGTGGAACACGCTACTGAGCAATTCCGGGAAGACAGGCTGGAGTAACCGCTCAACCTGGCCACCGAGAAGAAATGTAGGTAGGCCCTGCATCGTAATAGGGACAGTTGGTACATAGCGCAGGAAGAGCAAGCCTGCCCAGGTTACCAGGACAAAGGGCATACTCAGGAAGGGAAGATTAAACCTGATGGAGAAGTGGTTAATCAGGAACTTGGCTAGTAGTGCCGAAAAGCTACCAGCCAGTATCAAGAAGAGTATCAGCAGCGGGCTTACTGGTAGATAGATGGAAAGAGCGAAACCAATTAGCGCACCGCTGCAGCCAAACATCCCTGATTTAATCAGGTAGCGTTCGGTGTGGGTCAATATGGCAGTGGTTATGGCTGAGATGCTGCCGACGAGAGAGAGTATTCCGCTGATCGGGCTATCAACAAAACCGAGAAGTAGAATCAGCCCGGTAAGGGGGTTATTGCAGAAGAGAATTTGACTGTAATTGCGAAGAAGGGTATCAACAAAATCGCATAATGCATTAGTTTCAACCAGTCTTGACCATTTCTCTTTTAGCATCAAAAGACACAATCGCTACCAATGCTATTCTGATTCGCTGGTTTGAGCCAAGCTTCTCCCCCTTGGATTAGGTCGCGTAGCTATGATTACACTGTAAAAACTCTCATCATCCATATCGGAAAAGCTGGTCAACTCAAAGCCGGTTTCAGTGAGTAGCTGTTCATACTGCGCCTGCGCTTTATAAACGCCCACCCCGAAATCATCAGAGAAAACATAGCGAAATTCCCAGGCAATAACAAAATCTTCGTTACCGTTGAGCAGTGGCTCGCAGATGAGTATCTGACCTCCGGGAACAAGTGCCTCATACGTCTTCTTAATCAGCTTCTGCACAACTTCCACTGGCCAGTCAGTAAATACGCGGGACCATAGCGCCAGGTCAAAACCTCCGGGCAGAGGCTCCTCGCTCAGGAAATCTCCTTCAACAACGGTAATTCTATCGCTCAGCCCTTCCTGCGTAATCCGGTTACGGGCCAGGTGAGCGGAGTTGGGCAGGTTAAAGATAGTAATATCGAGATTCGGGTAAGTCCGGGCATAGGTGCAGGCTATGGTGCCATCGCCACCGGCGGCATCAAGCATCTTTTTCACCTTACTCAAGTCGGCTGCCCTTTCTATGGCCTGGATAGCGCCGGCAGCAGTTACCGACATCCACCATTCCAGATGTGAAGCTGCCTCAAGGGTTTGTGGCGGCCACCTTACGGCAAGCGGCAGTGGTAACCCCCTCAACACCGCACTAAAATCGAGCACGGCGACATTGCGCCAGTACTGCACCTTATCACGATAATATGCCCCCACTATGCCATCATCACCCAAAGTAATACCTTGAGCCAACGGTGTGATGGCATAGACCTCACTACCATAGGTGGGCTTGTCCCCGTTGCCTACCTTCTGTACCAGTCCTATTAAGCTGAGCAGGTGCAGCCATTTCCTGGCGCGGAGGGGATGCAGCCTCAGTCTCTTAGCGATATCCCCTGCTGAGAGTGGCCCCTCGTTAGTGAGAAGACGGGCGAGTTCAAAGTCGATGAATGACTCAAGTAAGCGGGTCTTGGCACCACCGGCCAGCAATTCTTCGAACTTATCGTCCCGCTCCCGGGGGGTCAGAGTTCTTGTCCATTCTCCCATCGCTGCTTCCTCCCGGAAACCATTGAGGAGTCCTCGACTTACCGCCAAGATACATCCTCTTTTTACGTCCGAGTAGAGCCACTTTATTATGGCTCCTACGCTGGCACTTTCTTCTTCAAAAGGTGTTCCGGTACCCTGTCCAACTGACAGATATATTCGGTAGTCTCCGGCAGCCTCAAGTATTCCACTCCACCTCCGGTTATCATAACTGCCGCCGGTCTTGGCCGGATGAACTGCATGGACTGAGAAATATTGTATGCTCCCACATTTCTGACGACTAGCATGTCACCAGCCCTGACCGGTGGCAGATAGGTACCGACCTGGATGCAGTCTATGTTCATGCAGAGCGGGCCGTAAATATTAACTATCTCGGTCGCCCCGCCCTCGGGGATGTCCAGAGACCTTTCCGCAGCATGAATGTTGAACCGGTACCAGTAGCAGGTAGGCAACAGGTTAACACCAGCGTCAACTACCACCCCTTTAGTACCGGAGGAAAAGGTCTTCCGGGAAATGACGGTAGTGATAAGGTGCACACCTTCATCCACCAGGGCGCGTCCCGGCTCTATGATAAGTAGCGGCATCTCGCCCATTTTGCTCAGTTCGGTCATCAGCGGCAGGCATATTGCCTCGGCATACTCATCGAAGGTGGGGCAGGCATACTCGCCGGGAATCCACTGGAAGTGTAGGGTGTTCCTGGTGGCATATCCTCCCCCGACGTCCAGATATTCAAGATTGACCTCTGGGTGGTCTTTTATTAGCATGCAGAAGGCGACAAGCTTCTGCGCCATCGCCCGGTAGATGTTGGTATCCAGGATGAAGGTGCCGATGTGGATGTGGAGACCGGTCAACCTCAGGTTCTCCGAAGAGGCGATTCGCATACAGGCATCAATCGCCTGTCCCGACTCGAGGTTAAAGCCAAATCTGTCCCAGTTCGTTTCGTAGAGCTGCATATTAATACGAATACCGACCTTAACCTCAACATCCAGCTCTTTAGCCAACTCCTCGATGTCGTATATTTCCTGGTAGGAATCGATATTGATTATGGAGTCCTGCTCGATAGCCCTCTGTAATTCAGCCTTGGTCTTGTACGGCCCGTTGAAGACTATCTGGTTTCCTGGGACACCCAAGTTCATGGCAATGTCATATTCAAATCCGGAGACCACCTCGGCCCAAGCACCCTCATGGTGAAAGACAGCACAAATGCCCGGTAAGAAATTAGTTTTATAGGAGTAAGCAACAGTGGCCTTGGGATATCTGGTACTAAAGGCTCGATACAGGTCTTTATATTTCTCTCTCAAGCTGGCTTCAGATGCCACCCATAAGGGGGAACCGAACCGCTCAACGAGTTCTCTCACCGGGATGCCAGAAATATTGTTATAGGGTAGAGAATGCCCCGCTCCCCCAAACTTGTTCATTAACCCTATGGACTGTCTGTTTATGGTAGGCTTTTCATACTTGCCATTTTCTTCACTGTACATAATGGGCTAACTCCTCGTTTCTTTGCTCCGTTTAATGGTATCTCACCTTCCGTAGTGAGGCTGACCAAGTAGTCCATAGCGTGAGTAACGCCCTTGGCTCCGTTCCACACTATCTCTCCATCTGCCGCAAGATTGGCCAGGTGCTCCACAGGGAAGACCACGTCCACGCTATAGCGGATAAACATAACCCCGGCCCTGTATGGCGGGAATGGTTCAACCTTTTCCCCCATCGCCAGTTGAACTGCTGCTAGAGGCAGGTTCTGTCCGGCGTTGGCGGCCAGATATATCCAGGTGCCAAACCTGGGGTTAATCTCCAGCAGGCAATAGTTGCCGGAATGCCGTTCCTTGATAAACTCAAGTTCTATCGGGCCAACCCAGTGGAGCTTGTCCAGGATATCCTTACTCAGGTCCAGCAGTCTCTCATCTCTTACCGTCACTCCTGACCATGCCTTACCTCTATCCGTAATGCCCAGCTTTCTCATGGCAACGCCACCGATTAGCCTTCCGTCTCGGTCGGTTAAGCAGTCAGTGTTATATTCCTCACCCTGAATATACTGTTGCACTATTACTGGCAACCCCCAGCGCACTTTTATCTTGTTGAAGTAAATCAGGGCCTCCTCAACGGAAGAAGCCAGATGTGACCCGTGGATGATGCCCTTTATTACCACGGGAATGCCCAGTGCTGCAATACTGAAAGGCAGCATATCAGGAGAGGTAATGGCGATTTGCCTCGGGTACATAATACCGTTGTCCTGGCAGAATTCTGCCAGTTTTAGTTTCAGGTGCGTTCTTACCGTGGGTATGGGAGGGAGTAAGAAACGGATGCCCAGTTCTTTTAGTGGTAGCTCTAATTGGGGCAGGGTCAGCAGTTCCAAATCCAGCAGCGGCATTAAGACATCGACTCTGGTTTTTCGGGTTATCTCTTGAAGCCTCTGCAAAAGCCCGCTCCTGTCAAAAGGGTAAGGGATGAGGTAAACCTCGTCTATCAAGCGCTTATCGTGTATCCCCGTGTCCAGGGCGTCGTAGGCTAAGCCAATAATCTTTCCCTCCCATTGCCCTGACTCCCTGATGCTTCTAATTACCGCGATACCAGGCGCCGGGTCATCGGCAGCGTTGAGTCCGGTGACGGCTACATTACATTGAATCATTTTGCTGCGCCCCATTGTGACTAATCAGGTTGAGGGTGGACAACTGCTGAAGGAAGTCGTCGATGTCACCAGTGGCTGTTTTGTGGCTAATGCCATACTGGTTCTCTAGGCTACGAGTGATTTCGGCCACTGGAGCCCCCTCCACTAGTTCTCTCAGGACAGATACTCCCGCCGGGTTTAACGTGTAGGTAAGCCCAGCATAGTAATCAAAAACAAACCCTTTACCATTCACATATAGGTTCTGAGAAACATCATTCATCTGTGTTCATCCTCCTATCGCCAGTAAATGACAAGATTGAAACAAGACCATCTCTCCTCAGCGGGGCACAACCAAGGATGCCTTGCCATGCGCCCAGCCCTTCCCTAGCAGTACATTTTCCGTAGCGTGCCCTAGAATATCCCGTCGGGGCGAATAGCCAGTTTATCAGCAGGTCAATACCTGATTATCCAGGACCCAGGACCGGCCTACCCGCCCAATTCGGCGGGCCCACCAAAACAACTTCGGCACTGCTACTTCACTATGGCGTTAAATAGGGCAGTACCTACGGCACCAAGGGCGTTGTAACGAGCTGTGCTGGCCTCTAGCCACTTATTATATTGCTCTGTAGTCCAGGTTAAGGTGTCTTCGGGTAATTCGGCAACAAGGCTGGTTAAAGCGGTATCACCAGCAGTATACTCATCCCAGGCTGCTTTCGAAGCAGTATCACCCGTGGAATTAACCAGGGCTCCGAGCTTGGTATTAAAAGCCGCAACATCGGCAAATACGTAGTTGCCAACTGAGTAGTACTGGTCATACCAGATATTGTAGGCAGAAATTGCGGAAAGACTGGCCACTTGTACTTCTAGTTCTGTAATCTGATTTTGAGCCGTGCTAAGGTTGGCCTTCGCTCCAGCAAGGTCAGTCTTGGTGGCCGCAAGGTCAGTCTTGGTGACCGCAAGGTCAGTCTGAGTTACGGCAAGGTCACTCTGAGTTACGGCAAGGTCACTGTTAGCCTTGGCCAGGTCTTCTGCAGCTACAACGCCCAGTGTGCCGCATCCACCTAGTAGTACCAGCCCAAGTATCAGGGTAAATATGGGAACCAAAAGCCATTTTTTCATAATCCGTTCTCCTTTCTGTGGTCAATTCCCTCGCCTTGTCTCAGCTGAAGAGCTGCTCTTTCTCTACTGAATCGCATCACCTCCTTCGCAACATAGCTACGAAGACTTTTGATAAGGACCACGAAGAACCCTGAAAGTTGCTCGCGTTATCAACAAATGCCTCAACCTCAATTTAGAGAAGTTAACTCACAGCCCGATTACAAAATGCAAGCAAAATCTCACAGTAACATCACAAAAGGTGGGTAAGTATCCGAAATGAGAAACATCGTGGGATTGAAGTGAGGGGCACTTTGAGGGTCGCTCTGGCTCTCCGGAGACGGTAGCTCATCACCAGGAGAAAGGAGTGGGTCTTGGTTCAGGACATTTCCCGTGGGTCATGGCAAGCTGAGGCACAGAAACTAGTGAGAAAGACAACACTCGAGGTAAGTTGGCGGGAAGTCACACCCTTGGGCACGATTTAAAAGCGAATTCTGGTCGGGGTGGCTGGATTTGAAACGGCGGACACCGAACCCTATTTAGCCTGGGTAGAAAGCGGGGGCCGCTTACCTCCTGGTCAGCGTGTTGAGCACACGAACGATAGCTCTCCCCGGCCGGTTCGAAATCATTCGTCGTGCTGATTTTCTGATGAGTGGCTTATCCCCCGGACTCACTACTTGCACTTCACGTGTGATATAGCGTCTCTCTCTACGCTTCTCCGTGCCTCTCTTCCCAAATTTTCAAGAGCCCGGCTTTGGCTACTTTTCCGGTCGGCCCCTTGGGGAACTCCTCAAGGAAATAGATGGTTTTCGGGAGCTTGAAGTCGGGGAGCTTCTTTTTACAGTGCTCGATGATGTCTTCATGGCTAATTTGATGACCTTCTTTAGGAATGATAAAAGAGGCGGCTTCCTCTCCGTAAGCTTTATCCGGAACACCGATAGTTGCTGCTTCGTGCACCGCGGGATGCTCCATCAGCCACTTAGTAATTTCCTCCGGAGAAATGTTCACCCCCCCTCTAATTATCAGGTTTTTCTTCCTACCCGTGATATAGATATGACCGTCACTGTCTATGCGTCCTATATCACCGGTGTGAATTCCTTCGGCTGGGAATTTGCTGATTTCACCATCCGCCTCCAGGTATCCCAATGCCGTTGATTTGCCTTTAACCACTATCTCTCCCTCTTCCCCGCTTCCCAACCTCTTTCCCTGGTCATCTATAATCATCACCTCTTTATACCGTGGAGCTAGTCCGACTGAGCCGATTTTCCTTTTCTCCGGCTGATTCAGCGTTTCCGGGTCATTCATCCCAATTGTATTCGTCTCGCTGCTACCAGCCAACTGATTAAGGGGAATACCATACCTTTCCTCAAACCTGTGCAGGTTCTGTACCATTAACGGAGCGGAGCTGCTGGTCATAAATCTCAGGGACGGAACATCTTTTTTATGCAGTGGAACTTCCTTTTCCAGAAGGAAATTTATCACGGTGGGCACACCAATGCATATGGTAACGCCATAATCTTTCAGCCACGAGGAGAACCGGGAGCGGGAGAACCTTCTGGCAAATACCAGGGTCGCGCCGACAATCAAGCTCGGTAAGATAGACAGAATATGAGGAGAGTTCCAGCTGTAAGCACGATAATCCAGAATGACATCTCGTTCCGTAATCTTCAATCTATCGATAGTCTCTACCGCCATGTAGTAGATGGATTCTCGAGTTGATACCACACCCTTGGGTATTGCCGTGGTTCCCGAGGTAAAAACGATGGTAGAGAAGCCATCCTTACTCATCAGGGGAGATTCAAACACGGGACTATAGTGCTCCAGCGATGAGAAAAACTCGTTCTCTTGTCCACTTTCAACACCGGAAGAAGAAAAAGGTATCCATAAACCTGCTCCGTATTTTTCACGGTCGAAATCCAACTCCTTGCCATGAAAAATAACTCTTGGCTTTGAGATATTAAGCTGGCGATAGACATTTTCTTTGCTTTCTTCTACGTTTATCGGGTTGACGGTCGCGCCATAATTCAACACACCAAAGAAAATGAGCAGTGTTTCAATCGAGTTTTCGGCAATAAGAGCTATCTTGTCGTCCGATGTTATGCCTTGTTCTTTTAAGAAATTGGCAATCTTATTACACTGCATGGCCGTTTGCTTAAAAGTGATGTTTTTCCCCTGGTCAGGGCTTTCAATATGAACCTTGCTCGGGTGACTTTCGGCCCTTTCGGATAATATGGTATGGATATCTTTGTACGGCCATTCTCCCTGTTCCATAGTACCCTCCTTAATTAATTGTTGGTAGAATATGGAAGAACTAGCACTCCCCGGGAAACCTTCCTGGCCAGCGCATCGGGTACTTTCGTTGAAAATCAGGTGGCATTAGTAACCAGCTGAAATTTCCGAGCGCTCCGGATTACCCCCGTACGAGCACTTTTCATCGTTATCATATTAAGTCTTTCCCCAGCTTGTCAATATCCGAATTGTCGCTGCGTAGCGGCATGCCCAGGGGTTAATATATAATTTGGAGGGTTGACAATTGCACAAAGGAAAGCTATATTAAATCCCGAATCAATAAATCTTTTAAAAGGAGGAGGAGAAAATGCCAGGATATGACACAGTACCTCTGGAGCACGAAGGGATTGCCGTAGCCGCAGTCCAAATGAATTCCATCAATATCGACCCTGACAACCCAGAGGCAGGGAAAAAGAGAAATCTGGCGTACATGCTCCGCTTCTGCGACATCGCCATGATGTTCCACGGCCCAAAGCAATTACTCGTCTTTCCCGAATTTGCCATCACCGGTCATGACAGTTACTGGACAAGAGAACAATGGTCCAGGATTGCCATCATGGTGCCCGGGCCGGAGACCGACCTTATTAGCCAGAAGGCTAAAGAGCTGGGCTGCTATATCGCGTTTGGCTCACATACACAGGATAAAGACTGGCCGGGCCACTTCTCCAACACCTCCATCCTGATCAGCCCAACTGACGGCGTTATTCATTACCACTGGAAGGCGTACGCCGGTTTTGCGGCGATGGGCCTGGAGTATGCCACCGATGTGCACACGGTACTGGATAAGTTTGTTGAGAAGTACGGCTGGGATGCCGTCTGGCCGGTAGCCAAGACGCCCATCGGCAACATTGCCACCTATATCTGCTCCGAGGGCTTTGCTCCGGAGACATCCCGGATGTTTGCCTTCAATGGGGCCGAGATACTGTGCCGGTGCATTTCCGGTGGTGGTCCGGACAGTGCCGGGGGGAGATTCATACTCCAGTTCCGAGCTGATTGTGCTGCCAATCAGGTCTACGGTGTCTATGCCAACAAGTGTACCCGCCGCGGAATTGGCTCGATGGGGGGTGGTAACTCGATGATCGTCGGCATCAACGGAGAAATACTAGCCCAAGCACAAGATGCCGCTGAGCAGATAGTCCACGCAACAATCCCGATTTCCCTGCACCGAAATACGCACTATCTGCCCAATCTCAAAACCGAAGTATACGCTCCCATGTATGAGCGGCATCAGGGACAGTTCCCGCCAAACCTGTACAGCGACTATATGCCCAAAGACTACGATGACGCTCACCAGTGGGCCCTGAAAAACAAGAGGGATGACAGAGCTAACCGGTTCACGATACCACCCCGGCATAACCCGGAAAAAATAGACATAAAATTATAGACTGCCCGCACTGCACGGGGCAAGACTATAGGGTTTCCGTGGTGCCTGATAAATGGGGCATCGGCATAGTTGTGAGCTACAATAGATTTATACGGACTTTTGGGGTGAGCGCCCACAAAGTGGGCGCTCACCCTTAAGACCACTAAACCTCAGTTTCCTTGTAAAAGCCCGGATACTGCTGTAGGTTTTCTACTGCCTTCTTGAAGAAGTTCATTTGTCGTTCACTGAACGACTCATCTATTGGGCCATCGGTCAAGAAGGTGTTTGGTGGAAAAACGTCAACGAGCTAAACCACTGAATTAGAAGCGAAGGTCGTTTTGGTCAAGAACCGAAGTATTGACAGCTAATGGCGTTTGTGTTAGAAGTTATGAGGCCCAACATACATTCGAGCCAGAATCGGTGCGGGCACCCTGATGTAGCTAGCGAAGGTTTCTAAGCTGCTTCCAGGGTAGAATTAACAAGCTTGATTTTATCGGAAAACTAGCAAAACAAAGGTAGAGGAGGTGTTCACATGACCAGAGAAGAGCAGATAGTCAGTCTTAGGGGAGCCCTGGAGTGGATGAAGGACGAGGTAGAGGTAATCGAGGCCGAGGTAGACCCGGTACTGGAAGCAGGAGCCATCCACAAGGCATTTGATGACGGCCCGGTTTTTCTGGCACAAAATCTCAAGGGGTACCCGCACGCCCGGATGATAATAAATTTCTGGGGAAGACGGGAAAGGCTGGTCAGGTTGCTGGGTCTGGACAACTACAAAGATGCCCAATTAAAGATGCTGGAAGCAGTAAAGAACCCAATTCCACCAAAAGTGGTAGAAGATGCCCCCTGCCATGAGGTATTTATTCCCCGGGAGGAAGTTGACCCGCTGGCACTTTTCCCTATGGTCCAGTATACCGAAGCTGACGGCGGCCGCTTCTTCGGCAACGGCGTATTCTTTCTCAGTGGTGCGTGCTGTGAAGAGGGAACCAGCCAGCTTACCTTCCACCGGATGAGCTTCCGGGGAAAGGATTACGCCTCAATAAACATCAGCCCGGGGCAGCATACCGAGATGATCGCCAATAAGTTTTACGATGGGAAAGTCCCGGTCACCATAAATATCTGCCCCAATCCCACTGTGGAATTGATGGGTATCAGCCAGTTCCATGCCACCGTCTTTCCCTATATCGACGAAGTGGGTGCCGCCGGTGCTTTGCAGGGGTCGCCAGTTGAAATCGTCAAGGCCAAGACGGTAGACGCCTACGCCATCGCCAACGCCGAGTGGACGATTGAGGGCTATATTGTCCCCCGCGGCAGAGTCTGGGAGACAGAGGAAGCCGAGAAACTGGATAAACAAGGAGTAGCGCCCTTCCACCCGGAATGGACGCGCTACCTGGGTAGAGCCTACAAAGGGCGTAAATTCGAACTGACTGCCGTAACCAGGCGCAAGGATAAGCCGATATACTTCTTTCCTTACGGTGGTTGGGCATACTTCCCTTCCCTATCAGCCTGCGTGTACGAGCTGGGAGAGAGATTGTCCCCTGGTTTTGTTACCGATGTGAACAATTCCATTGCGCTCAGTCAGTTGGGCGGGGTGATAATACAGGTAAGGAAGAGGCGGGAGAGCGACGAAGGGCTGCAGCGTAACCTGCTGGGCATGGTTCTGGAGATGTTCCGTGGGATAAGGCTCGCTATCGTAGTTGATGATGACATAAACCCCTGGACTACTGATGATGTCATCTGGGCCCTTAGCAGCCGGGTCAACGGTAACGTTGACCTTATCATGGGTGTTGGCGGCCGTGGCCAGGCTTACCAGCCCGGTGAGAGAGGGGGCATGATGTTCACCCATAACGGCGGCATTGGCATTGATGCTACCATACCTTTCAGCGCCAGGGAGCGATTCACCCGAGCTCGCTTCCCGGTGGAAAAATTCGATTACACCCGGTGGTTCAGTGAAGAGAAGATTAAGGCGATGAAGGCACAGCAGGGAGAATACTTCCGCTGGATGGGGGAGGTCGGATACTTCTGAATCAGGCACTACCTGGTTACATCATGCAAGTAATCATCGGCATAAGGAGGCAGAATGGTCAAAAACGTTACTATTGTGGGCGTTGGCTGGATGGGGAGAGGCGTGGCTCAGGTCTGTGCGCAACGAGGCTATGATGTGGTCATTAATGACCTGGAAGAAGGCATCCTTGAGCAGGCGCGCCAAGCTGTAAGGTCCGGCCTGGACTTCATGATAGAACAGGGACTTGTCTCCAAGGGTGACGCGGACCTGGCCATGTCAAGGGTCAAAAGCACCCTGGATTTTGATGATGCCGTGAAGGCTGCGGACCTGGTGATTGAGGCTATCCCTGAAGTGCTGGACATGAAGAAGGAATTATTCACCCGGCTGGACAGGGTATGCCGACCGCAGGCAATACTGGCCACGAATACCTCCACGCTGAGCATCTCCGCGATAGCGGCGGCTACCAGCCAGCCGGAACGCGTGGTGGGTATTCACTGGTTCTACCCGGCATTCGTCATGCCCCCGGTGGAAATAATTCGCGGAGCACATACTTCAGACCAAACCGTGAATACCGCCAGAGACTTTGTGCTCAAACTGGGCAAGATACCGATAGTACTGCGAAAGGAGGCACCCGGCTTCGTTATCAACAGACTTCAGCTCGCGCTCTTAAACGAGGCTACCTGTCTTCTGGAGCAAGGCATCGCCACGGCCGAAGACATTGACAACGGCGCCCGAATGGTGCTGGGTATCAAGCTTCCCTTCTGGGGTCCGCTAAAGATTGAAGACCTTGCCGTCACCAAGAAGACCATGCTTAATGCCTACGAGTACCTCTACAAGGAGACTGGCAGTGATAAGTACCGTCCCCCCGAATTGCTGAAAGAAATGGTGAGCAAAGGTGAACTCGGGCTGGCCTCCGGGAAAGGATATTACGACTACACCAAGGAATCTCAGGATGCTGTTGCCCGAGAGAGGGATACGATGGTGATTAAGCAGCTCAAATTCCTGGCGGAACTGGGGTACGTAAAGTTTCCCTGGTAAGAGAATGCTGACGGGACACACCAATAATATTATGAACCATGGCGAGGTCAAATGGCGGCCAAGATACGTTGTCATCAGCTAAGAATTAATCTATCTAATGGGAAGGTTGAAGAGGAGGTACTGCCTGAGCAGGATGTGGAGATGCTCATCGGAGGGCGCAGCTTAGGTGCCCTCGTTTTATATGATGAAGTTCCGGTCGGCACCGAGCCGCTGGGAGAGAATAATATCCTCATTTTTTCCGCCGGCCCATTAGCTGGAACCGCCGCACTAGGAAGCTCACGGTATTGCGTACTGACTAAATCTCCCCTCACCGGTCTGTATCTTATGGCCATATCCGGCGGCCACTTCGGCCCTGAGCTAAGGAAGACCGGACATGACATGCTGGTTATCCAAGGAAGGGCCGAGAAACCGGTCTATCTGGTAATCTCGAACGGTTCCGTTCAAATCAAAGATGCCGGCCATCTCTGGGGAATGCCTACCGACCTCGCCCAGGAGATTATCAAAGACGAGATAGGTGATGGGAAGGCAAGAATGACCTGTATTGGTGCGGCCGGAGAGCACCAGGTCCCTTATGCCAGTATCATGGGTGAGCGACGGGCCGCTGGCCGTGGTGGTGCCGGCGCGGTCATGGGAGTAAAAAACCTCAAAGCAATCGCCGTCAGAGGGACAAAAAACATTGACGTCGCTGACCCGGACCGTTTCCGGAAGGCGGTCAAGGAGACGATAAGAAAAATGGCAGGGTCAGCGCAATTATCGAGAATGGTCAAGCACGGCACGGTCACCTTCCTGGATGACCTGAACGACCATGGTATTTTGCCCTGCCGAAACTTTCAAGAAGCGCAGACTGAATGGGCAAAAGGATTGTATTCTGGTGTCTTCGAGGATTTCATCGTAAAGCACACGCATTGCAGCCCACCCTGTGCCACCAGATGCAGCAAACTAACGCTGGTGAGGTCTGGCCCCTATGCCGGGGCCGTCTCGGAAGGCCCTGAGTATGAAACACTGTACGCGATAGGAGCTTGTTGCGGGATAGCTGACATGCCGGCTCTTATTGAGGCCGATTATCTATGCGACCGCTATGGATTGGACACCATCTCATTTGGCGTGTCGCTGGCTTTCGCCATGGAGTGTTATGAGAAAGGAATCATCACCAAAGAAGATACGGGAGGAATAGAGCTAAGATTTGGTGATGCCACTTTGCTCGCTGGCCTGATACGAGATACCGCCTTCAGGCGCGGCTTCGGGGAAATCCTGGCCGAAGGCACCAGGAGGATGTCCCAAAGGTTCGGCAAAGGCTCTGAGGCCTTTGCCATGCACGCCAAGGGGATGGAATTGGGCGGTTATGACCCTAGAGGGGCGAAGGCCGGAGCGCTGACCTTTGCCTGTGGGTCTCGTGGTGGGTGCCACCATGCCGGGGGGTATCCCTGGATGGCTGAGATGTATCATCCTGACCCCAAGGCTCGATTCTCGATTGAAGGCAAGGGGGCTTTAGTCAAGAGGGCCAGAGAGCGAAGGGTAATCGCCGATTCTTCGATTGTCTGCACGTTTCCGGCGATACTGGGATATAGCGATGCGGAATTGGCCGGGATGCTCAGCGGTGCTACCGGCCTGGACCTCTCAGAAGAGGATATGCAGATTATCGGGGAACGCGGTAGCAATATAGAGCGGGCATTCAACGTCAGGGAGGGTTTGCGTAGAAGCTGGGACACGCTGCCGGAAAGGCTCCTGAAGGAAAGTGTGCCTGCCGGGTCTACCAAAAGTCAGGTGGTAGAACTGGAGCCCCTGCTCGACGATTTCTATTCAGTGTGTGGCTGGGACCTCAAGACGGGAATCCCAGGCCAGCAAAGACTTAACGAACTGGGGTTACCGAAGATTGCCAGGGACATGCGCAGCGTCAAGTAGTCAAAGCTTTCAAACGAGTAAGAAATGAGTGCCAAGGTACACATTAAGCCTATAGTATATAAACATACCCATAACCTGATTGTAGCCGAGGTTGACGGGGACACCGTTGGTCAGTGTTTTGACCATTTGGTCAGGCAGTTTCCTGGCATCGAGAAGGACCTGTTTGACAAAGATGGCAAACTTCTCAGCTATGTTAACGTCTTTGTCAATGGGGAGAGCGCCCACCCGGAGGATTTGGCCAGGCCGGTTAAGGATGACGGTGAAATTTATGTTGTACCTGTCATCGAGGGTGGTTAAGCGGAGGCGGTAGCTGGCCGCCTCTTTTCTTGCGGACTTGTCTTACCTTCTACCGACTGCGGAGGACGCTTGCCTCCTTTCAAAACACCATCATAATCTCTGAATCACTAATTATCAATAGCGGGCTTGGCGAGCCAAAGCTCGCCGCCCGCCGCCTTCTGAAGCAATACTTCCAGCTATCATGCCGGAAATTCCAACTTAAAAGGTGGTGCAATTATTGGGGGCCGGTCAGGGGGAGGTTACTCTTTATGCAATCGCAGGTAGCGCGCCAGTATCGTGCCTACTGTCTATCAATTCTTGACAGTAGGCAACTTTTGTGCTATAGATAGGCTGTATACGGTAGGTATGCAATGCACCTTTGTCACTATTAGTGCCATCTGGGCACTGAAACGAGATACCACGGACATTGACAAACAATAAATCATGGCAAACTTGCGAGAATACTCCAGTTGAATGCCTGATGGTTCACGCAAGGTAATTGCTACCAAGGGGGACAGCAAAATGAAAAGGGCGAAGTGTGTGGTTATTGTGGTGGTCACTGTCATGGTGGCTGCGGCTGTAGCGGGTTGTACCCAAGGAAGGCCAGAAAAATATACCGGGCCGGTTGAGAAAATTACCTTAGCAGCATATGCCGGAGATACAGGTGCTCTTGTCTATATAGCCCAAGAGCAGGGTTATTTTGCTGATAACGGCCTAGATGTAACAATAGAGGATTACGAAGCCGGCAAACTTGCCGCTGATGCACTGTTAGCTGGTGAAGCTGATATCTCTACCTCCGCTGATTTTGTACTCGCTAGTTATAGTTTTGAGCATGATAATCTGAGGGTGTTAGGAACAGTTGCTTTAGCAAATACGGTTGAGCTTGTGACAAGAAAGGATACCGGGATAAATCAGCCCAGCGATTTGAAGGGGAAAAAGGTTGGAGTTACGGAAAAGACTGTAGGAGAATTCTTTCTCGGAACTTTCCTAACATTTAATGGTCTTTCAGTCCGAGATGTAAAGATAGTCGACTTGAAACCATCGGAAATCGTAGACGCTGTCGTAAATGGAGATATTGATGCTGGTTTTACGTGGGAACCAAACATTTTTAAGGTGAAGAGTCGTTTGGGAGCAAATACAATTAGCTGGCCTGGACAAAGTGGACAAGATTTCTACTTCATACTGCTTACGAAGGAGAAGTTTATTGAAGAAAACCCACAAGTGATTCAGCGTTTTCTTCAAGCATTAATACGAGCAGAAGAATTTATAAAGGAAAATGAAGCTGAAGTTAAGAAACTTTTTGCGACTAAGTTTAGTTACGAATCTTCTTATATAGATTACAGTTGGCAAAGAAATGATTTTACTGTTGTCTTACCTCAAGCGCTAATTATAGCCATGGAAGACCAAGCCAGATGGAGGATAGATAATAATCTAACGGAAGCTACAGATGTCCCAAACTATCTTGATTACATTTACCTGGACGCTCTGGAAGAGGTCAAACCAGAGGCTATTGGAATAATGCGTTAAAACGGATTTTAAGATGAAGATCAAGAACAGATTATATATCAGTGCTGGAATCTCAATTGTCCTGGTTGTAACCCTTCTTTCTGTAGTCTTGGTGACGTCAGGCAGAGTGGCTGAAGGAAGTAAAAAACATGAGCTACTAGATAATGTGCGTTGGAGCGTATCAGAGCTTGACATAGTTACATACGACTATTTGCTGCACCGTGAAAAACGTATGGAGAACCAGTGGAATATAAAACATGATTCCCTGGGGGAGATTCTGGATGGATTAGCAGAAGAAGAGGGGCTGAAATCAATACGAGCAGATTATGTAGTTCTCGGTAATTTGTTCTCACAAGTAACTGAAAATTACAGAGAAAGACAAGAATATATTCAAGAGGGAGCTTCTCAGGAGAAGATTGACGCTGCTACTGGGCTAGAGGAAAGACTGGTGGCTCAGCTATTGATAACATCACACTCGATAATCACCGATGCTTCTAGACTTGCTGAAGAGGCACATACTGAAGAAATGGAAGCTCAAAGATTAGCTTCAAACTTGACTGTAATTTTAATGATAATTCTTGCCATTACGGTGACAACTTCGTCGCTACTTATTGCTAGAAGTATCTCAAAACCACTGGATAAACTAACCAAAGGTGCAGACATAATTGGTAAAGGAGAGCTCGAGCACAAGGTTGAGGTCAAAACCAAAGACGAGCTTGGCGAACTGGCTGCTTCATTTAATAAAATGACGGAGAACTTAAAAAAAGTGACTGCCTCACGTGATGAGTTGGATAGAGAAGTCACCGAACGCAAGCAGATGCAGGAAAGGCTGCTTACTGCGGAGCGGCTGGCTACGCTGGGACAGTTCTCGGGGAGTATCTCCCACGAGTTAAGGAATCCCCTCGGTGTGATAGACAGTTCAGTCTACTACCTGAAGACAAGGCTGAAAGACGCCGATGAAAAGGTGCAGGAGCACCTTGACCGTATCAAGTCCGGTGTGGGCAGCTCTACCGCTATTATTGAGAGCCTGCTTAACCTGACTCGAATGAAGGAACCGCGGTTAGAAGTGCTTGACCTTATAACCACTACACATGACACAATCGTTACTTCTAACGTGCTGGCTGCGGTCCATGTAATACAAAATTTTCCAGAGGGAGAGGTCTGGGTTAATGCCGACCGGGAACAGCTCCGCATGGCTTTCACGAACATAGTAGACAATGCCGTTGAGGCGATGGATGGCAAAGGAACACTGAGGGTAACAGTCCGCAGGAGTACTGACAGCCAGGCTGAGGTATCCTTTGCCGATACCGGCCCGGGCATTGCTCTGGAGGACCTGGACAGGGTCTTCCAGCCGCTTTTCAGTACCCGGGCCAAGGGCATCGGCTTTGGCCTGTCTATTGCCAGGATGGTTATTGACAAGCACGGCGGCACGATAGAAGCCAAATCAGAACCGGGGGAGGGGGCAACTTTCATCATACAGCTCCCTCTTTATATCGAGGAAGCTCAGGAGGTATTTAAATAATGTCGGAAAAGCCAAAAATACTGGTTGTTGATGACAACGAGGATTTCTGCCGGAACGTAAACGATATCCTGGAACTGAAGGGTTATGAAGTGGTGAGTGCCTATGATGGGTTTAAGGCCCTGGAGCTGGTGAAACAGGATGGCTTTGAGCTGGTGCTAATGGATATCAAGATGCCGGTAATGGACGGCGTGGAAACCTTCAGGAAGGTAAAAGAGATAGTGCCGGATACACCGGTCATTATGGTAACCGCCTATGCTGTGGAAGACCTCATCAGAGAGGCACTGCGGGAGGGGGCCTACGGTTCTCTCAAGAAACCGGTAGACTTTGACAAACTCTTTAGACTTATTGAACAAGCCACTCCCAATGGGAAACTGATACTCGTGGTGGATGATGATAAGAATCTCTGTGCTAACATCAAAGAAGTGCTGAGCGATAAAGGCTACCGGGTGTGCGTTGCCTACGACGGCAACATGGCAATAGAGAAGGCAGAGAAGAGCAACTTTGATATCATGCTCCTTGACCTGAAACTGCCGGTGCTGAATGGCCTGGAGACCTACCTCTCCATCCGTGACTTCCGGCCGAATGTGGTGGCAATCATGATTACCGGATATCGGCAGGAGATGAACGAACTGGCACAGCAGGCGCTGAAGGAGAGCGTCTATACCTGCCTGGAGAAACCAATAAACATGGACAAGCTGGTGGAGCTACTTGAGCAGATTGGAGAACAGAAGGATAAAGGCACTCTTGAGAAACCCCAGTAGAGCCTGAGAAGTGCCTGAGGAGGTGGTTTTATGGAGAAGAGGTTTGAGATACTTATTGTTGATGATGATGTAGGCCTGGCTTCAAACCTGCAGGATATCCTGGAGGCAGAAGGCTACAGTACTGCGGTTGCTCATGACGGCCATACCGCACTCAGCCTCTGCCAGAATAAGGTATTTGCACTCGCTCTTATAGACATCAAGCTACCTGACATACCTGGTGTAGACCTGGTGGAGACGTTCACCAAACTATCCCCCGGAACGGAATCTATTATCATGACGGGCTATGCTTCGCTGGAGACTGCTATTAAAGCCGTGGGGCAGAAGAAAATAATAGCCTATGAAACTAAGCCGCTTAATATGGAGCACCTCACAGCTCTTATTCGACAGGTAACTGAGCGTAAGCAGGCGGAGCAGAAAGTGATTGAATACCAGGAGCTAGACAAAATGAAGGGTGACCTTCTTTCTATTGTTTCCCACGAGTTGCGCACACCTTTGGCAGTCATCAAGGGGTATTCCACTATGCTAGTAGAGTACGACAAAAGGTTGAGTCTCAGTGAGAAAAGAGCGAACCTGATATCAATAGATAGAGCCGCCGACGGGTTAACCGAGCTTGTTGAGCATCTTCTGGACATGTCCCGGCTGGATACAGGACTCTTGAGGCTGGAAAGGAGTTCTACCAGTATCTTGAAGCTAATTCGGAAAGTGGTAGCGGAGGCTCGACTCAGGAGCCCGAAGCATAGTGTGGTGCTGGTGGGAAGAAAACGACTACCAAGGATGAACATTGATGCCCGGCGCATCAGGCAGGTCCTGAACAGCATTATCGACAACGCTATCAAGTACTCCAATAAGGGCACTAAGGTGGTGATAGAGGCCAGGCAGGTAAGGCCGGAGCTGGTAATTAGCATCACTGACCAAGGGAGAGGCATACCCACTGAGGAGTTGGGAAATGTGTTTGATCGGATGTATCGCATTGAGCAAAGAGTAAATCCGAAGGTGGGGGATATGGGGTTAGGACTAGGGCTGGCAATCTCCAAGGGGCTGGTGGAGGCACACGGCGGCCGAATCTGGGTGGATAGCAAAGTAGGAAGAGGAAGTGCGTTCTTCTTTAGCCTGCCACTAGATACTGAAGAAGGAAGTAGCCATCATAATGAAGAGACATAAAAGAAAGACTGGAGTGAACCCCTGAGACCGGACACTTCAGGTTAGGAAGGTTTGGCAGGGTCGGAATATTCTATACAATGTCTTACAGCTACCGGTGTCTCTGAGCACGTCCGTTTTACTTTCAGTTTCTTTATTCCCAGACCCTTTCCCCAATGCTTTGACTGTGCAACGGGAGTATGGTGGTAGCTATCCCCCTTATTTTAGCAAAGCTGTCATAGCATTGAGCGGGGTCTGTATGTATACCCGGTAGGATGTCTCCCTCTGCACTAAAGTTCTCGTCTATTGTGCACAGACCGCATATTAGTACTTTACCATGCTCGGTGGAGACGGCAACCGATTGGCCCCCTGGAGAATGCCCCGGTGTGAAAATGGCTTCAACGCCGGGAATGATTTCAGTATCGCCCCTGATTGTTTCAAAATTTATTCCCTCATATAACTCTTGGGGACATCGGTGAGCGTACCAGGGGTGGGGTTTTCTATAAAAGCTTAATTCCTCTTCTTGCACAATGAATTTTGCGTTAGGGAATCTTCTTGCATTTAAGAAATGATCGGTACCGAGATGGGTCATAATCACGGTATTGATATCCGATGTTGATATACCAAACTTTGCCAACGAGTCTTCGATAGGAGCAATATCTCCCCCTTCTTTGGAAAAAGTTCTATATTTTGCGAATTCTCTGTTAGAACAGCCGACATCGACCAGAATCGGTTCGCTTCCTCCCTCGATTAGCCAAGCATACACACAGGCCAATACCTTCTCGCCATAGTACTTGAAAGCAAGATAAGTGAAAGCCCCCTTGTCCATGGCCAACTTACATAAGGGAAGAGAATAAAGTTTATAGTGTTGCATATGAACCTCCCTTTTCTGCTATTCAACACGCTAGTCTATTTCTTACGGCGGTACCGTTAATACCAAGCGTGACCAGTAGGCATGTTATTCATAATGCACTTTACAAATCCATACTTTAAGTTAATAGTAAGCATTTGTTATTAAAATGTCCACATATTATAACTGTCTAAGCAAATTTAGCCAAGCTATCTTAGAAATAGGCGGAATGTGGTTCCCGGTTCATCTCTATTCCCGAACAAGTGTGTGATTCCACCTCATTGAAGGAACCCTTGATGCTAGGTCCATGCTTAGGGGTTTTGAACCTATGGTCACGGCCTTGACAGGGTAGTATCTTAGGGCTCTACACCCCCGATATTAAGAACGAATGACACAAACTGGCTAACTGTTCAATGGACTGAGTCCCTCAGACAAAATAGAAGGTTTACCATGATGCCACGCATTATCCCGTGTTACGGAAGCCCCAGAGCCCCTCTCATTGCATGTCGTCTATCGTAACATTACTGTCTCTGCTTCGCTCTTGTTGACAATCATAGTTCGCTTCTTTTACATTTCTATAGACCGGTGATTCGTTAAAAACTACCTGGGTTTTGAGGAGAGCGGAGGTTGTGGTAAAAACCGTTTGAGTAAGTTAAAAAGGGGTAAACATCGGGAATGCCAGAAGCAATGCTAGAAGCCTGGGAATTCATTGTCCGGCGGCCAGAACTGCTGGCAGAGTGGGTACTCGCTCACTTATGGATAATCTTTGTTACTATTATAGCAGCGGTTATTCTCGGCATAATTCTGGGCGTTTATATCACGGGTAAAGGTAGGGAGCAGATAGCAGATACTGTGCTCTATCTGGCAGAGATAATGATGACCGTCCCCAGCCTAGCCCTCTTTGGTCTGCTTATGCTCCTTCTTGGCAGTATAGGATTGAAAGCCATTGGTTTCCTTCCCGCGGTCATTGCTCTGATTGTCTACGGACAGCTACCGATTTTGCGCAATACCTATACGGCGATTCAAGCAGTTGACCCAGCAATGATTGAGGCAGGCCGGGGGATGGGAATGAACGAAAGACAAATCCTTTTCAAGATTAAACTCCCCCTTGCTGTCCCTGTCATTATGGCTGGCTTGAGGAACGCTATCGTGCTGATTATCGGCATCGCAGCAATCGCAGCTTTGATTGGTGCCGGTGGGCTTGGGGCACCCATATTCCGTGGCCTGAGAAATGCTCGAATGGATTTAATCATTATTGGAGGTGTATCCGTCTCAATTCTGGCTCTGCTGATTGATGCTTTAATGGCCTTGGTGGAACGGAAGATTACTCCGAAAGGCTTAAGGCGAGGATGAGACAATGATCAAGCTGGAGAAGGTAACCAAGATTTATCCTGGTGGGACAGAAGCAGTAAAAGAAGTGAGCTTCGAGGTCAATAAAGGTGAACTCTGTGTGTTTCTAGGTCCCTCCGGATGTGGCAAGACCACTACTATGAAAATGATAAATCGCCTTATCCCTATTTCCAGCGGCAGGATATATATAGATGGCGTTGATAACACCAGGATGGATGAGAGCGAACTGCGAAGAAACATAGGCTATGCCATTCAGGAGATAGGGCTGTTCCCGCACATGACCGTGGGGCAGAATATTGAGACCGTTCCCGTACTTAAAGGCTGGACCAAAGCTGAGCGCAGGAAGAGGGCAGAGGAGCTTCTGGAACTGGTGAGGATGAACCCAGAGGAGTTTATGGATAAGTATCCGAATGAGCTTTCCGGCGGGCAGCGCCAGCGGGTGGGCGTAGCCCGAGCGTTAGGAGCTGATCCCCCAATACTACTAATGGACGAGCCCTTTGGAGCCATCGACCCAATAAACAGGGTGGAGTTGCAAAGCGAGTTCCTAAAGATACAGCAAAAGATAAAAAAGACCATTATATTTGTCACTCATGATATCTATGAGGCAATCAAGATGGGAGACAAGATAGCCTTAATGAAGGAAGGAAGGTTAGTGCAATATGATACCCCTGCCAATCTTCTTTATAGGCCGAAGGATGAATTTGTGGAGGGTTTCGTTGGTGCTGACCGCGCTCTTAAGGGATTACAGTTACTTCGCGTGAAGGAGGTTATGACAAGTTCCGCCCCTACCGCGAAAGTAGAGGAGCCGGTAGAAGCCCTTCGAGAACGGATGAAGCAGGAGGGCGTTGATTCGCTGGCAGTAGTTGAAAATGACGGGAAGTTCGTGGGATGGGTTGGCGTATCAGATTTGAAAAGGGGGAGAGCAGTAAAGGATATCATGAACCCCTCGAGCACAACTTCCACGATAAATGCAGTTCTAAATGAAGCTCTCTCCCTTATGTTGAGCAGCGGGCTGAAGGCACTACCTGTAGTCGGTGAAGATAACAGATTGGAGGGGGTCTTAACCTTTGACGCTATCCAGAAAGCGTTACACGAGGCTGTTCAAGCTGGAGAACCAAAATGAGGCATCGGGTCGTTCTTATCAGCCTTTTAGTCATTCTTATTGGACTGACTGTCTGGATTACCAGCATAGGCAAGATAGGAATTTACAGTGCCTTCACCTACAGCGATATACTGACCCACACGCAGGATCATCTCCAGATGGTCTTTATAGCTGTGCTCATAAGTATTGCCGTCGGCGTGCCCCTGGGAATCGTGGTTACCCGACCAGGTTTCACCAAGCTGGCACCGATTGTGGTTGGTGGAGCCAACGTGGGACAAAGTATACCCAGCCTGGCGGTAATTGCCATGATGGCTCCCCTGCTGGGTTTTGGCCTTAAAAAGTTTTTATTTTTTTATTTACCTCTTTCGGCAATTGTAGCCCTGTTCATTTATGGACTGCTTCCCATCTTGCGCAATTCCTATGCTGGCATGAGAAATATTGACCCTGCCATCATCGAAGCTGCCAGGGGAATGGGAATGACCAGATGGCAAATCGCCCGGAAAATCGAGTTACCTCTGGCCAGACCGGTGATTATGGCCGGAATCAGAATCTCTACAGTGATAACTGTGGGGACGGCAGAGCTGGCGGTCCTGGTTGGTGGCAAGGGTTTGGGTACGATTACATTGACCGGGGTGTTTGCTCGAGAGGTTCTGCTCATCCTGCAGGGAGCGGCCCCCACAGCGGTCTTGGCCATCAGCCTGGGTTTTATGTTAGAACGTATAGAAAGCTGGATGACCCCACGGGGTCTCAAAATTAAGACTGAACGTTCTTAAAGGGGGTGAGAGATGAGATAAGATATTGTATAATTAAGCTCGAAGCCTTAGGCGTTTAAGATTAACTTTAAGGAGGTAAGTCGATGCGTAAAATAATTATAGCTGTTTTAGCAGTGACCATTAGCCTTGCCCTGGTCATGATGGGGTGTGCCGAGCCAGCAGCCAGGGAAGTAACGGTCGGTAATAAAAACTTTACGGAGCAGTATATTGTTGGTGAGATGATAAAGCAGCTGTTGGAGGACCGTGGCTTCAAGGTTAATTTGGTAGCGGACCTCTCCACAATGGCTCTCAGGGAAGGGATGGAAGCTGGCGACATTGATATCTGCGCTGATTATACCGGGACGGCCTGGATGACTCATCTCGGGCATGAGTACGAGCAAGGAACCGATAACAACGAGATGTATAAGCTGGTGAAGGAAGAAGACAGGGGTAAGGGTTTCGTCTGGCTGGACCCAATTTGGAACAACAACACCTATGTTCTGGTTTCCTGGCCTGAATTCGTCAAAGAAAATAACATAGAGAGCATCTCCGATTTGGCGGCGCTTTATCAAGAAGGGAAAGTGGAAATCAGGACCTTTGTCGGCTTTGAATTCTCTACTCGTCCCGACGGCCTGCCTGCTTTGCAGGAGTACTATGGCTTTAAGGTCGATAAGGCTATGCTCATGACTGGAGCTCCGGGCGCTTCACTGATGGGCTTGGAAAACAAGGAGTGTGATGTGGCCATGGCCTTCGGCACTGATGCCATTATCGCTAAATATGGCTGGCATGCGTATCTAGACGACAAGGCCTTCTGGCCACCTTATGACCTGACGCCTTATGTCCGCCAGGACATCCTTGACAAGTATCCTGAGATAGCCGATATCCTCAATGAGCTGGTGGCTACCTTCCCTGGCGGTGGCAAGCCAGCCACTCCGGCAACAGTTGGCCAAGGTCAGAAGGCCTGGCAGGTATTAAATGCCATGGTGGACATCGATAAGATGGAGCCCGATGAGGCAGCCCGCAAGTATCTTCTTGAACATGGCTTGGTCAAATAGGGGGCGGGGCTCTCCGGGAGCTAAATAGCTAAGTGACGGGCAGGTTCCGATTTCAGTCCTGGTGAGTCATATGACACGGAACAAACAACGAGGACTCAAGTAATATGTGCCCTTAATTTTTGACATCAGAGTGTGTGCGTCGTCAGCATTTATGGCACAATCCTGCAATGGACACTATGAGTGGCTGACCTATTTATTCCTTACTATCAACCCCTATCACACAATCTGACGCTTCGTTCAATCTTGGGTTATCGGCTTGACATTCGTTTGCGTCTTGATATAGTGTACCGAGAGGTTATGCGGTGAAATCAGAATACATCCTGAGCCGGGTCATCATTGCCTGACAAGTGTGGAATGGAACCCTATCAAAAACCTTATCGTTGGGTCATCCTTACTCTTATATGGCTTCTATACGCTGCCTTCGGCCTAGTCTCCCGCTCCATATCTCCGCTGGTCACTCCAATTCTCAAAGACCTCAGCATTTCCTATGGGCAGATGGGGCTTATCTTGGGCTCTTGGCAGTTGACCTACATAGCAGTTGCCATAATAGCTGGTGCCATTATTGATAAATGGGGTGTGCGCAGATCCCTTTTCATCGGTGCTGTCATAATTGGCCTATCGGTATCCCTGCGTTATTTCCCCAGCGGATTTGGAAGTCTCTTGCCTGTCGTGGCCCTGTTTGGTATCGGCGGCCCCATGATATCCATAGGTGCTCCCAAAACAATTTCCGTGTGGTTTAGAGGAAAAGATCGGGGGACCGCAGTTGGTATCTATGCCACGGGACCACGGATAGGAGGGTTTATTGCTCTCGCGGCGACAAACAGCTTTGTCATGCCCTTAACTGGCTACAGCTGGAGACTTACCTTTGTTTGCTATGGATTGCTGACCTTCCTAATCGCGTCTCTCTGGGGGTTATTGGCCAAGGATACCAAAACAACGGGAGACACAGAAAGTGTTAGTGTGAGGGAGGTATTCAGTAGGCTCATCAAAGTGAGGAACGTCCAAATCGTCCTCTTAGCGGGACTCCTGACCTTTACCATCATGCACGGGTTTAATAACTGGCTTCCAAAGCTTCTAGAAAGCGGTGGCTTCTCTCCAACGATGGCGGGGTTTTTGGCTTCAATATCCCTTTTTGCCGGTATACCATCCGTTTTGATTATCCCTCGAATGGTCCCGCAACATCTCAGGGGGCGGTTTATAGGCCTGCTGGCTTTGTTGGTCATGGTAGCTCTCTTGCTATCGATAACTGCGTCACCTTACCCCCTGATTTTTGGATTAGTCTTGTTCGGTATCGCAGGTTCTTCCCTGTTTCCACTTTTGATGCTTGTATTGATGGAGGCTCCCGAAGTAGGCCCACGATATATGGGGTCGGCAGGTGGCATATTCTTTTGTGTTGCCGAGATCGGAGGGTTTACCGGGCCGTTAATAATGGGAGCTCTCGTCGATATGACCGGGGCTTTCCTGGTAGGAACAGCTTTTTTGGCAAGCCTGAGTCTCATCACTTTCGCCGTGATGTTCCTACTGAAAGCTCCACCTATCTCCAAACAGGAAACTTTGTAATCGGCTAGGTTTACTCCTGACTCATGGTTGTACGCGGACAACTCCAGTGGAGATACCTAGCACATATTGGGGTGCCCCCAATTTTGGTACCACCTACAATGAGAGAGTCCCTGCCATTGAGATTGGTTGTGTCGCCTCTTCTGAGAGGCCAGCCCGGAATATAGACAAAAGTTCACAGTCTACAGACATCGTATTCGTATATTAGGAACAGTCACCTACTTCGATTTTATAGGTAGTGACCCGTGCCAGTTTAGCCAGCAGTTTTTCGTTGATGGCCCTTAGTTTCTCGTCCTTTAAGACTTCGGCAGACAAGGTGAGTACCGTAACTTCAAAATTGCACGTTTGACCAGGCTCAAGGTCACGTTTGTATACTGCGGACATAGTTAATACCTCACCAGCACTGTCACAAAAGTTAACCGTGACCTTAGCACAGCGAATAATAGACTCGCCAGCATTTTTGGCTTCAACGCTTACTATGGGCCTGTCATCTTTGTCTTTACTCATGCTGTGGTGTAATATCACAAACTTGCCGGGTGTCGGCTCAGGTGTAGGCTTTGGGGTTGGTGTCGGCGCTGGCTTTGGGGTTGGTGTCGTTGGTGGTGCTGGCGTTGGTTTTGGCGATGGTGCCGGTGTCGGCGCTGGCGTTGGCTTTGGTGTAGGCGCTGGTGGTGCTTCTGGTGATGGCGCCGAAGGCGCTGCACCTGGAGACGTCCCAGAGCGCGGCGAGCAGCCGACTATTGATGTCACCGGCAACAAGATAAGTATGGTTGTGACAGAGATAGCAACCAATTTCTTCATATGGACACCCCCTTTGTTCCTTGGACTCGCAAGGCTCAACATAAAGGCAAAGGGCACCAACCAGCGCCGATCACTCAGCGCTACCAGTGCCCTTGCTTCATCCCCTTCATCTTCCCTGCCTCAGTTCCGTTGCTTCAAGACTATTTCAGATAGTAGAAAAGGCGGAGGCCGCTTGCCTCCTTTTGTATAAATACTATCTCATAATATCTTAAGAAAGCAACACTAAATAATGCTAGCATTCTATTATGGAGATAGACTTTTAATCTGGCACCAAATAACATGCAATTCCAGTTCCATAGGGTAACGGGATTACTCTTCCATTAATACCAAGATACCTGATTCTATATTTTGCATCAGCCAACACTATTTCACTTACTCTAACTTTCTTTCTATCGTGTGACAAAACCCCAAGTAAACGCTGAGGAAGAGGGAAAACATTAAATTTGCTCGGATGTTCTTTCATCGTCTTAATCCCGTCTTGTATTTGCTTTACCGGACTTGCATTTTTTGCTGACCGCTTAACCTCCACAATCACCAATTGTGGTTTATATCCGCCAACGTTAATATAAATGACATGGTCAGGTTTACGCCTTTTTTTACTGAAAAATACTTTACAAATGTCACAGTCCAAGCACTCTGAACCAAGGGGTAAAGTGAGTATCAATTTACCCTTTGTTCTGCATTCCTGTTTCACACAACCACATGCTTGATGAAGTTTATTTAATTTAACTGGAGACTTTATAGCTTTCGGCGGATATTTTTTCATATTCTTCTAAAAATTCTTCTTCAGGAATACCAAATTTCGACGTAACCCTAAGGTGTTTCACTTTTGAACCTGTTTCACTATAATTGAACTGGTATACTCCCAAATCATCTTCACTTAAAAGATCTACATCTTTTAGACCAATATTATCCCTAATACTTTTGGACGACTTGGATGCAAGCATTAGATTGCTAATTCTATTAAGTAATAAATGACTATGCGTTGTACAAATTACTCTTACGCCCGAATTTACTAACCTCACCAATACTCTAGCAACTTGCATTTGACTTGAAGGATGCAAATGAGCCTCTGGCTCCTCAATTATCAAAAGGTCTCCAGAAGCAAGGTTGTTTTTAATCAATAAATCTAAAGGGGCCAATTCGGCAACCATTGATGAAGCACGTTGTATAGGTATATTACCTTTCCCAAAATTGTAATCTATTACTTCTTCTCCTCTTCTACTACCTTTATGACTTATCCCACCATGCAATATCTCTGATTCCAATAACTCTAATGCTGGGATTTTCCCTGTTTTTTTCCTCCTCCAAGGACTCATACTACTTCTTATAGCTAACAAGAAATCCTTTACCAAAAGAGGGAGACCCATTTTCTCTGTTGCTCTTTCTAGTACCATTAGTTGTAGCATTGGCAGTACTTGAAGAATTCCAGACCTAGCAGCAGGCAAATAATAGGAATCATTAACTGCAATTTCTGTCCAAGGTCTTCTCCATTCTTCAAAGACCACTCTTGCAAAGTCAGACCCGTCCATATCCCCGAAGAAAACCACATTACTCTTATTTAGTTCCGCTTTTTCAATATTCGGCGGATTTATCTTTACACTGACGGCTTTAGACCTTTTTCTAATACGGACCTCAACTTTTATCGGTCTTTCCTCATTTTTTATTGTTAATCCTATAAAGCACCCGTCGGAATCGTCCCCAAACCTAATCAGGTCTTTAAGTTCATCAACATTGAAATAATGACGCAACCCATCCTGAATTCTTAATTTGGTAATTTCAGCACTTTTACTCCACATAATCTTTGCTGATTTATGGAGTTCTCCCCCAATTGATTCGAAACCGAATTTCTTCCTACCGCGCAGCTTTTTCTCAAGTTCCTTTAATTCTTCACTGGCTTTGTGTCCTTCCAAATTCACCGATTCATCCAAACTTCGAATTGCCTCGTAATCCTCGTTTAAAGACTTTGCAATGCAGTATATCAACTGAGCCGTATATGATTTTCCAGTATTGTGCCCTCCAATAAAAATATTCAAAGGCTTAAGCTCAATTTTCGCTTTGCTAATAGGCCCAAAATTAGTCAATGCAATTACCGGACATATATATTTTTTCATACCCACCTCCACTCTACTTAAAATACTCCAAGTATAGTGACATTCCATACTATAGTCAAAGCATCTCTATTGTAGCAAATAATTTCCAGTCTAACACTAGAACTGGATCCTTTTTTGGGGGGCAGGTCAACTAATAAGGGGAAGCCATAACAGCTTCCCCCGTTTCTTGATTATCTTTCTTCTTCACCAGCCGTCAAGAATAAAGGCTACTGGACTTCGTACCGATGGTCGGGGTGGCCGGATTCGAACCGGCGACCACCTGAACCCCATTCAGGTGCGCTACCTGGCTGCGCTACACCCCGCTTTACTCTGGACTCTGCAAAATACTAGCACAAGTTTATTTCAAGAGCAAGTAAGGGCCTGGCTGCCTAACGCCCCCTTTTTACTCGCTGTGATTGAAAAGGGAGTGCCTTTTGAGTTAATATATAGTGCTGATTAACCATTTCTTTTTGAATTTAAGGAGTCGGACTTGGCCAAAAAGAAGCGACAGAAAACACCACGCGAAGTTACCAAACGCCAGCTCTCCCGGTGGCAACAGCAAAAGAAGCGGCAGCGTATCATTGCCGGCATAGGGATTTTCATCATCGCTGCTGTGCTGGGCACTATCGGAGGCGGATGGTACATGAGTCAATACCGACCGCTGCATGAAACGGTAATTACGGTAAACGATACCAGCTTTAACATGGATTACTATGTAAACACGCTCGAGTATTATGGTAAGGACCAACCTAGCATGTCTTTGTACAATATGGCTAGTGAGGTGACCAGAATCATCGAGGAGAGCGAACTGGTCAGGCAAGGAGCGATGAAGCTGGGTATCAGCATTAGTGATGACGAGCTTAAAGAGGAACTTAAGGAGCACGGCATACCGTCAAGCAAAGTAGCCCGGGATTCGGTCCGGACCGAGCTGCTGCTAATCAAACTACTGGACGAGTATTTTGAGCAACAGGTACCAGTATATGCGGCCCAGAGCCACGTCCTAGCCATATTCCTGGAGAGTGAGAGCCAGAGCCTGGAGGTTACCTCCAGGCTGGAGGCCGGTGAAGACTTTTCCGACCTGGCTGGTGAGCTTTCCCTCGATGGTCTTACCAAGGACGAGGAGGGAGACCTCGGTTGGCGAGTTAGAGATATTCTGGTGGAACTGCTAAATAGTCCAATGCCTGACGAGTATATTTCGGGCGCTGAGGTACGAGTGTTAAGTCAGCCGCTATATGATGAAGCCAAAGTCAAAGCGGTAGGTTACTGGCTGTTCAAGATATTGGAAAGGAAGGAAGGCACTGAGGAAGTCCATGTTCAAGTTATGCAGTTGGGCAGTAGAGAGCAAGCCGACAAAGTGCGGGCCAGACTGGAGGCCGGTGAAGACTTTGCGGAGCTGGCTGGTGAGTTTTCCCAGCTGGAGGGAGCTGAGGAAAATGGTGGGGATGTGGGCAATCTGTCTCCCGGCATCATGAGTTCAGAGATCGATGAGTTTGTTTTTGACCCTGAAATCGCGTTGGGAACAATAAGTGAGCCCATCCGCGATGACAAAGCCTTAACCACCGGTGGCTATTGGCTGGTAAAGGTCCTGGATAAAGAGGACAATAGAAAGATTGAAGACATGGATAGAGCCTTCTTGAAGGACAAGGCGTTACGCGAATGGATCTCTTCGTTGTGGAACGACCCCGAGAACAAGGTCGAGGACTTTCTGGATAACGAGAAAATAGGCTGGGCAATAGACTGGGTCACAAGGAGCTAGCACGATGAAGAAAGAGAGCATCGGCATCGGCCTGATGGGGTTGGGGATAGTTGGCGGGCAGGTGGCCCGGGTTCTAATAGACAAGAGGGATATCCTGGCGGAACAGGTCGGTTGTCCTCTGGTCTTACGGAGAATAAAGGTGCTGGCAGAGGACTTGACCCGACCCCAGGCCCAGCAGATGGACCCTCAGCTTTTCACCACTGAGGACGACGAGTTTTTCGCTGACCCGGGGATAGACATAGTCATCGAGGTGATAGGTGGTGAAAGCCCGGCCCTGGAGTACATAAAGAGGGCACTCTCAGGTGGCGAACACGTAGTCACCGCCAACAAGGAGGTGATTGCCAAACACGGCGCGGAACTGGCCGCCCTGGCTCAACAGCATCAGGTAGGGCTACACTTTGAAGCCAGCGCCGGTGGTGGTATCCCCTTGATTGCTCCTTTTCAGCGTAACCTGGTGGCTAACCGGATAGAGGGTATTTACGCCATCATAAATGGGACGACCAATTATATCCTCAGCAGAATGGCACGGGAAGGCGTGGACTTTTCTCTAGCCCTCAAGAAAGCTCAGGAGTTAGGTTTTGCCGAAGCTAACCCAGAAAACGACATCGAAGGTGTAGATGCCGCCTATAAGCTGGCGATTCTTGCCTCCCTGGCCTTTCACTGTCAGGTGCGACCGGAGGATGTTTACCGTGAAGGGATTTCCCGCCTGAGCAGCCGAGATTTCCAGTATGCCCAGGAGTTAGGTTTTACCATCAAGCTACTGGCGATAGCCAAACGGGGCGACAACTCAATTGAAGTCCGGGTCCACCCGGCTTTTGTCCCCCGGGACTCCCTCCTGGCTAATGTTGACGGGGTGAATAACGCCATTCTGGTTAAAGGAGACCTGGTGGGTGAGGTACTCTTCTTTGGTCAGGGCGCTGGCGGCTTGCCCACCAGCAGCGCCGTAATTGCTGACGTGGTATCCGCAGCACAGGATATCCGCCTCGGTGTTGGTAGTAGAATCGGCTGGAAGGTGCAGCCAGGCCAGGTCATTAAACCGATGAGTGAGATTGAGACCCCCTATTATATCAGGCTGAACATTGCTGACATCCCCGGGGTTCTGGCGCAGATTTCCAAAGCCCTGGGAGACCACCTGATTAGTATTTCCTCGGTCATCCAGAAGCTGACCGATAAGTCGGCTCAAGCTGCTGAGATTGTTATCATGACCCACCCCGCCCAGGAGAAGGCGATGAAAGAAGCATTGGCAGAGGTGGCAAACCTGACTGTGGTCAACGAGATAAGTAACTTCATTCGAGTGGAAGAGTGAAATCCGGCGTTTTGTTCAGGTATAAAGACCTCCTTCCGCTAACACCCCAGACACCCATGTTTTCCATTGGCGAGGGAGATACCCCCCTGGTCAGGTGCCGTCAGCTAGAGGAAGACCTTGGCTGTGGTGAGCTGTTTTTCAAACTGGAAGGGTGCAACCCTACCGGCTCGTTCAAAGACCGCGGCATGGTAGTTGCCGTAGCTAAAGCACTGGAAACGGACAGCAAAGCGATAATGTGCGCCTCCACCGGCAACACCAGTGCCTCGGCGGCTGCCTTTGCCGCCTACTCAGGACTCATCGCCATTATCGTTGTCCCCAAGGGAAACATCGCCCTGGGCAAGCTGGCCCAGGCCATTGTATACGGGGCAAAAATAATCACCATCGACGGCAACTTTGACCAGGCTCTTCAAATAGTGCGCAGTCTGACTCAGAAGCATCCCGTTACCCTGGTAAATTCGCTCAATCCCAACCGTATCGAGGGACAAAAAACCGCCGCCTTTGAGATTATCGACGCTTTGGGTGAGGCTCCAGACTACCTTTTTATCCCGGTGGGTAATGCCGGTAATATTACCGCCTACTGGAAAGGCTTTGTTGAGTATCATCAGTTGGGTAGAGCCAGGAATAGACCCAGGATGATGGGTTTCCAGGCCGAGGGGGCAGCGCCTATTGTTCGAGGTCATCCTATTGAGTACCCGGAGACCGTTGCCTCAGCGATACGAATCGGCAATCCAGCCAGCTGGCAGACGGCGGTTGCCGCTCGTGATGAGTCTGGCGGTATTATCGATACCGTTAGCGACGCTGAGATTCTGGCCGCGCAGAAGCTCATGGCAGCCAAGGGGGGTGTCTTTGGTGAACCAGCCTCCGCGGCTTCTCTTGCCGGTCTGATTAAGCTCTCTAAGTCAGCCGACCTCTCACAGAAGAGGGTGGTCTGCGTGGTAACTGGCACCGGGCTTAAGGATACTGATACTGCGCTGAAGGGGGCTGAACCCTTCCTCGAGGCTCCCGCCGACCTTACCGCGGTAGAGCGAGTTCTGGGCTGGGGATAGCAGCACCCCGACTGAAATAGAATAAGACGCCTTGCGTGTAGTATTTACGGTAAGGATTAAAGGAGGACGACCGTGTTTGACGAGGGCAGCATCAGGACAGCAATAACTTCCATTATTGAGGCTATCGGTGAAGACCCTAACCGGGAAGGACTGGTAGGTACTCCCGAGCGCGTGGCGGATATGTATGTCGAGCTTTTTATGGGAATTAACCAAGACCCTGCCGAGGAACTGACGACAGGTTATGAGCTGGGACACCGGGAGATGGTAGTGGTCAAGGATATTCCCTTCTATTCTATGTGCGAGCACCACCTTCTGCCATTCTACGGCGTCGCCCATGTAGGCTACCTTCCGGATATAAACGGGCGCGTGGTGGGCATCAGTAAGTTAGCCAGAGTCGTGGAAATCGTTGCCCGACGCCCCCAAATCCAGGAAAGAATGACGACCAACATCGCCGATGCCATCATGGAAGGGCTAAAACCCTCCGGGGTAGCGGTGGTAGTCCACGCCGAGCACCTGTGTATGGTTATGCGCGGGATAAAGAAACCAGGAAGCGCTATTGTTACTTCAGCCATCAGGGGCGTCTTTCGCAGTCATCCCGAAATCAGGGCGGAGTTTTTCTCCTTGATACAGAGCAGGTAGCCTCTATTCCCAATAATGCTCGGGCTCAGCCTGCTTACCATAGCCCGCCAAATCGTCCGCCCAAACAAAAGGTGAATCCAACCAACGAGTATTATTCACTCCCCACCGCACCCAGTTATGTAGCCTCCCTGGCGGCTTGTTGAAGGGACACACCCTGATGCAGATACCGCAGTCAGTGCCATTCTGCGCCAGAAAGCCAAAACATTTTTCCGCATTTATAGGCCATCTTAACAGCCCCTCTCTATTGCATATGCTGTTTGTCTTGGCCGTTGGCGACCCAAACATAATGGCCCGCCCTGGACAAAACCTGGCGCACTTCTTACACCTCATACAAAAGTCCCAGACCCCGAACTCAATAGGTTCATCAGGATTTAGCGGCATATTGGTGAAGACTTTATGTAAACGCACCCGGGGACCATACTGCGGAGTAATCAACAGTCCCATCCGCGATAGTTCCCCCAACCCGGCGTCTATGGCCAGCGGTATGTTAGTTGCCGTATCATTGCTCATGGGTATCGCTTTATAGCCCAGTCCCCGTATATACTGGGCCAGCAGCGCTCCGGTAACCGCCATCTTCGAGTAAACAACGGCGGCGGCCGCATCTGCGATATGATTGGGGGCCTGCTGTATCCCCGCAAAATCCATTTCGTGGGCCATGACTATGGCATGGGTATACTCCTTGCCTACCTCTACCGGCTTGTGCTCCTTCTTCAGGGTATGGTATGAGTATGAGTAGAGCCACCGCCGGTCCAGCCAGCATATTCCCACCAGCGAAGCGCCAAATAACCCGGCTGCCTTCTTTATTATCTTGGTCGCCCGGGCAGGATTACCAATTTCCAGCTCAAGCCCTTCTGGCATCCTGGTAGTATCGGTTTTACCCACAGGTTGGGCTTCCCATGCCTCTAAACCCTCTCCACCAACAAACAATCCGCTACCGAAATCCAGGGCTACATGCCAGCCTGCCATAGACAGGGCTAGCTCCTTGATGGTATGTCCTGCTCTTTCCTCAGGCATTACCGACCCTTCATACCGGGCATAATATTTCTTCGCCATATCACGCATCGTCGGGTCCCATGTAGCCCTCTTGAACACCTCATTCTTCTGGTCAAACCTTTCCACTTCTCCCACCACATACCGACTGGCCCCCTTAGACACTAAACTAGGTTTCATCATTAACCCCCCGGATTTTGTAGTCCAGGTTAAAACAGGCATAGTCCTCAAAGTGCATCACTAACTACTCCAGAAGTGCTCAACCTCAGCTTGCTTGCCATACCCCAAGAGGTCATCTGCCTTAACAAAAAGCGGATCCAACCACGGCGTATTCTTGACTCCCCAGCGCACCCCATCATGCAGCCAGCCTGAAAGCTTGTTGAACGGGCAGACTCGAATGCAGTTACCACAAACCCCTTCGTTTCTGGCAAACCAGCCGAAGCATTTTTCAGCATCTACCGGCCACC
>SDBU01000599.1_pt1 | contig 50595 bp, 58 predicted proteins | sample 2277071 | NCBI WGS metagenome assembly SDBU01 (sample SAMN10397929, study PRJNA504765) | marine sediment metagenome | isolation source: marine sediment core GS08_GC12, 126 cmbsf | place: Arctic Ocean: Gakkel Ridge, Loki's castle | collected 2008
GACCATCGACGTGACAGGGACAGTCACCCTGCCGGAAGGTGTTGAGATGGTAATGCCTGGAGACAATGTGAACATGGAAGTGGAATTGATTGTACCGATCGCATTGGAGCAAGGTGGAAAGTTCGCTATTCGAGAAGGTGGTCTCACGGTTGCATCCGGCGTGGTCACCGAGATCCTGGAATAAAATTATGGCTAAACAAAAAATTCGAATTCGCCTGAAAGCTTACGATCATAGAGTATTGGATCAATCTGCAAAACGGATCGTTGAAACCGCAGAGAGGACTGGAGCCCGAGTTGTGGGTCCGGTTCCTCTCCCAACAAGAATTGAAAAATTTGCAGTGCGGCGGTCAACCTTTGTTCACAAGGATTCTCATGAACATTTTGAGATCCGAACACATAAACGTTTGATTGATGTACTGGAACCAGATTCACAAACGATTGATTTGCTGATGCGTCTTAATTTACCTGCAGGTGTTGATATTGAAATTAAAATTTAATAGTGTATAATAGGCAGGCTGTGCCAAAATGCAGCAGGCAGCATTTTGGAAAGAAAGTTCGAAAAACTCTGCCATAAGATCGGTAGAGTATCGCTGGAGAAATTGAAAAACAGACCCAGCGAAAAATTGGATAACGTAAGAGCGTTTCCAACCGAGAACACAAAATCCAGCTGTTCGCGAAGGATACGTTAACTGCGTTGTTTGGGATGATGAAGCTAAGCCCTAGTTGACAGTCCCAGAAAATAAATCAATAGTAGGAGACATATGAGATGAAAGGGCTAATTGGAAAGAAAGTCGGTATGACCCAGTTATTTGATGAATCAGGGAAAGCAGTTCCCGTTACAGTCATTAAAGCTGGGCCTTGTTATGTAACACAGGTCCGCACATTGAACCAGGATGGATACAGTGCTATTCAATTGGGTTTTGAAGAAGCAAAACCCAAAAGATTGACCGGTGGAGAACTTGGTCACCTGAAGAAAAATGATCTCCCCGCTCTCCGGTTCCTGAGAGAATTCAGGACGAATGAAGAATTGGTGGAGGGAGATATACTCACAGTCGAAGTATTTACTGAGGGTGAACGAGTTGACATTGTTGGGAAATCCAAAGGCCGTGGTTTCGCCGGTGTTGTAAAACGACATGGATTCTCTGGGGGTCCAAAAACTCATGGTCAATCAGACCGCCATCGCGCACCGGGTTCTATCGGTGCCGGATCAACGCCAGGACGCGTCTTTAAAGGAAAGAAGATGCCCGGGCGGATGGGAAATGATACAGTGACTTCTCAGAACCTGCTGGTTTCACGGATTGATCCCGAGAATAATATTATTGCAGTCCGTGGATCAGTGCCTGGGCCCAAAAACGGGATAGTTATAATAAAAGAAGCCCGGAAACAGTAACCGGTTGGAGCATAAGATTATGGAAGCAAATGTTATCAATATGAAGGGTAAGAAAATTGATACTGTCGATCTGCCAGAAAAGATTTTTGACGCCCCGGTTAACGTAGATATGATGCATCAAGCCTTTGTCCGCCAACTGGCGCATCAGCGGCTTGGAACACACAGCACCAAGGGCAGAAGCGAAGTCTCTGGAGGCGGCCGGAAACCCTGGCGGCAGAAAGGCACCGGAAGGGCTCGCCAAGGCTCAATTAGGGCAGCCCAGTGGGTGGGTGGAGGTAAAATCTTTACTCCAAAACCCCGTTCCTATGGGCAGAAGATGCCCAAAAAAATGCGTAGAGCTGCCTTGCGGTCAGCAATCACATTAAAACATTCCTCAGAGGAAATGTTTATAATGGACGAGTTTACTCTGAAGGAGCCTAAAACTCAGGTGATGGCCGAAACGTTGGAAAAAATTACCGGCGGTCAAGACTGTCTAATCGTTTATCCCCAACGGGATGAGAATTATGAATTGTTGGTGCGGGCGATTAATAATTTGCCGGATGCGAATGTTTTGTTGGTGGATTACTTAAATATTCGAGATTTATTGGGACATGAGAAGGTCATCCTTGTCAAATCAGGATTGGACCGGATCTCGGAGAATTTATTACGGGAGTAAGGCGATGACCTCGATATATGATGTTTTACGACGTCCGATACTAACTGAAAAAACAAGCCACCAGTATGCAAAACTGAATCAGTTTGTATTTGAAGTGGCGAGTGATGCAACTAAAAGCATGATCAAAGAAGCCGTTGAGACGATTTTTGATGTAAAAGTTGTCCGGGTAAATACGATGGTTATGCCAGCAAAAAGATCTCGCCGCGCGCGGAGCCGCCGGGTATTAGTTAGACGCAGTGCTTATAAAAAAGCTATTGTCACCCTGGCATCCGGCGATACGATTTCTGTGTTTGAAGGAGTTCGGTAATGGCAGTAAAAAAATATAAGCCGGTTACCCCGGGTATGCGTGGGCGAACAGGCTATACATTTGAAGAAATCACCAAAGGTAAACCGGAACGTTCATTGGTGAAACCACTCCGGAAAAAAGGTGGACGCAACACCTACGGACGGATCACTGTTCGTCATCGTGGTGGAGGCCATAAACGAAGATACCGTATGGTGGATTTTAAGAGGGAGAAACATAATATCCCTGCCCGGGTTGCCGCTATTGAATATGATCCTAATCGGACAGCCAGGTTAGCTCTGTTATATTATGCCGATGGCGAGAAACGGTATATCATCGCTCCAGTTGGACTGCGGGTAGGTGATACTATCGTATCCGGACCAGAAGTGGAAGTTGCTCTCGGGAATATGTTGCCACTAAGCGGCATTCCAACCGGTACCAGAATCCATAATATTGAGTTAAAAAAAGGAGCAGGTGGGCAGCTGGTGCGTTCCGCAGGTACATCCGCTCGATTAATTGCCAGAGAAGGAAAATATGGTCAAGTTCGATTGCCTTCGGGAGAAATTCGCCTAATCCTGCAGACCTGCATGGCAACAATTGGCCAGGTGGGCAATATTGATCACGGCAATATCAAACTGGGCAAAGCAGGCAGGAAGCGCCATATGGGCATCCGCCCCACTGTCCGTGGATCTGCAATGTCTCCCCGGGACCATCCGCATGGAGGCGGTGAAGGCCGTTCTCCGATAGGTATGCCGAGTCCCAAAAGCCCCTGGGGCAAGAAAACCCTGGGCGCTAAAACCCGCCGAAATAAAAGAACCGGAAAGTATATTGTCCGAGATCGTCGGGTAGGAAAGAAGAGACACCGCTAAAATGTTCCTGTATTGCAGCAAATCAAGGCAATGAATTAGGAGTTGAAGGTATGTCAAGATCACTGAAAAAGGGTCCATTCATAGACCCCAAGTTATTAAAGAAAATAGAAACAATGAACGAGCGTGGCGAGAAGAAAGTCATCCGGACTTGGAGCCGAGCCAGTGTGATTTTTCCCCAATTGGTGGGACACACGATTGCGGTTCATGACGGTCGCCGGCACGTTCCGATCTATATCACTGAGAATATGGTCGGACACCGACTGGGTGAATTTGCTCCTACTCGGACATTCCGCGGGCATTTAGCGACAAAGCGAATAAGCCGTAAGAAGGAAACCGCTGACTCCGATGCCAGGGAGATTTAGATATGGAAAACGATATCAGAGCAAAAGCACGTCATATCCCTGTCTCCGCGCAAAAAGCTCGCCTGGTAATTGATCTGGTGCGAGGAAAAAATGTTGTGGAAGCATTAGAAGTGTTGAGTTTCACACCGAACAAAGCAGCTCTTCCAGTTTCAAAACTGATAAATTCAGCGATTGCTAATGCGGAGAATAACTTTGGTCTCAACCGGTATGATTTATTCATTCACTATATTGTTGCTGATGAGGGACCGACTCGCAAATGGCGCCGTTTTGGAGCCCGGGGACGGGTGAAACCCCGCCTGCGCCGGTCATCACACTTATCCCTTATATTAAGAGAACATGAAGATGAAGAGGCATAGGAACGATTGATGAAAGCAACTGCCCTTAAATTGAGTTTTTTGCGGGCAGACGTGATCAGTAGGAGAAATTATGGGTCGTAAAGTACATCCAATTGGATTTCGTTTGAAAATAACCAAGACCTGGGATGCACATTGGTTTGCTGAAGGCGAACAATACGTGGAACATTTGCATGAAGATCTAGCGATTCGAAATTTGATTCATCAAGAAGCGGATCGAGCAGGTGTCTCCAAGATTGAAATTGAACGTTTCCCGGGGAAAGTAAAAGTTATCATCCATACTTCCAAACCTGGTGTTTTGATCGGACGGAAAGGCGCAAATGTAAAGATCATGCGTAAGAGCTTGGAAGAGCTTGTTGGAAAGTCCATCGATGTGGATATAAAAGAGATCGAAACCCCGGATCTGGATGCTTATCTAGTGGCAGAAAATGTAGCACGCCAGATTGAAAGCCGGATCAGCTACTCCCGTGCGATGAAGCGGACCATTCAGCGAACAATGCGGGAAGGAGCCGAAGGTATCCGGATTCAGGTTGCGGGCCGCCTGGGCGGGGCTGAAATGTCCCGGACCATCCATATGAGGGAAGGCCGGGTTCCGCGCCAGACTTTAAGAGCTGATATTGATTATGCACTAGCTGAAGCGGCTACTGGTTACGGCAATATTGGCGTAAAAGTATGGATTTATAAGGGCGAAGTTCTGCCAACAATTGATGAAGAAGATGAAACAGAAGCACATGACGGAGTTTACGTCAGTAAATAAGGCCTAGCCTTTAAGACTTCTGTGGAGAAATGAAAGGATTAGTATCATGTTGATGCCAAAACGTGTCAAATTCAGAAAACAGATGCGTGGTCGAATGAAAGGGAAAGCATACCGCGGCTCAGAAGTGCACTTTGGTGATTACGGACTTCAGGCTTTAGAACCCTCCTGGATCACTGCCCGGCAAATCGAAGCTTCTCGCCGAGCTATGGTAAGAGCCATGAAGCGCCGAGGTAAAGTTTGGATCCGTATTTTCCCCGATAAACCGATCACAAAAAGAGCGGCTGAATCCCGGATGGGTAAAGGCAAGGGTGATGTTGAATATTGGGCTGCTGTTGTTAAACCCGGACGGATCATGTTTGAAATAGGTGGAGATGTAGAGGAGAAAATAGCGATTGAGGCATTACGGCTTGCTTCCTACAAACTACCCATAAAAACAAAAGTAGTCCGCCGAGAAGAAGTAGGAGAAAGCGAATGAAAGCAGAAGAAATCCGAGCCTTAGCGGACGAAGAAATACAAGCTCAGATTGATGAAACCCGGGAAGAAATGATGAACCTCAGGTTTCAGCAGTCAACCGGTGAGTTATCGGATACCTCCCGGATAACAGAGACCAGGCGCCTGATTGCCAGGTTTGAAACAATATTACGAGAACGCGAGCTGGAAGGTGAATCATGAGCAAACGACGTCGTATGACTGGTGTTGTGACCAGTAATAAAATGGATAAGACAGTTTCGGTAAGGATTGCCCGGCGGTTCCGCCATCGCTTATATAAAAAAGTCATCGACCGTCATATTTCAGTAAAGGCGCACGATGAATTAGGATGCGATATCGGCGATAAAGTTCTGATCGTAGAGTCCAAACCGATCTCAAAAACAAAACGGTGGGTTGTGGAAGAAATCATTCGGAAAACGATTTCTACCCAGCAAGCCTAAACGGAGTCAGCAATGATACAACAAGAATCAAGAGTGAAAGTTGCCGACAACTCTGGAGCCCGCGAACTGCTGGTTATTCGGGTTCTGGGCGGATCAACCCGTCGATATGCCCGCGTCGGTGATGTAGTAGTAGGGGCGATTAAAGAGGCTACTCCTCAGGGATCTGTAAAGAAGCATGAAGTTGTTAGAGCAGTTGTTGTCCGCACAGCGAAAGAATGGCGCCGTAAAGACGGCTCAACTGTAAAATTTGATGATAATGCCGTAGTTATCCTGGATGCTGATGGTACGAACCCACGAGGTACCCGTATCTTTGGACCGGTTGCCCGTGAACTTCGAGAAAGGGGATATATGAAAATTGTTTCCCTGGCTCCGGAGACGGTTTAGGAAATAAGAAGCAGGAGTGATTGACGTGAAAATTAAAATTCGTAAAGGTGATACCGTCGAAGTGATCAGCGGACGAGCTGTTGACAAAGGTGAACGGGGCGAAGTTATTAAAGTTTACCGGGAGAAACAACGGGTTACCGTACAAGGAATTAATATCCTGAAAAAGCACCAGGGGCAAATTCAAACTCAGGGCAGAACAATGAGCCCCGGAATTATTGAATTTGAAGGTCCGATTCATATTTCCAATGTGATGCTTGTCTGTCCGTCGTGTGGTAAACCCACTCGGGTCGGGATTTCCCGTGAAGATGGAAAAGCCCACCGTGTGTGTAAACGCTGTGAAGCGTTGATTGACTAATTGTTGGGAGCGGAAGAATGAACAGATTGCAAGAGCGTTATCAGAAAGAAGTTGTGCCAAGTCTTATTAAAGATCTTGGATTAGAGAATATTATGCAGTGCCCTCGCGTCATGAAAGTGGTTGTGAATATTGGTGTGGGTGATGCCCTTGATAATGGCAAACTCCTGGATGAGTCGGTTCGTGATTTAACAAAAATTACGGGTCAAAAACCCATCATCAATAAATCCAAAAGGAATATTGCTAATTTTAAATTACGGGTTGGATCAGCTATCGGCACATCAGTCACCTTACGGGGATATAAAATGTGGGCCTTCCTGGATCGATTAATGAATGTTGCCTTACCCCGGGTACGTGATTTTCGAGGTGTGTCTCCGAATTCATTTGATGGACGGGGAAATTACACCCTCGGCATCACTGAGCAGCTGGTATTTCCAGAAATAGATTATGATGAAGTCAGCAAGATTCGAGGATTTGAGGTAACTATCGTTACCTCAAGCCAGGACGACGAATCGGGTCGGGAGCTGCTGCGAAAATTGGGGATGCCGTTTAAGGAGGAAAACCGCTAATGGCAAAGAAAAGCATGATTGCACGGGAAACAAAACGTAAATATAGGGTCAGGGAAATAAATCGATGTAAAAAATGCGGCCGGCCAAGAGGGTATATGCGCCGGTTCGGATTGTGCAGGATTTGTTTCCGTGAATTGGCACTCGATGGGAAGATTCCCGGGGTTGTCAAATCATCTTGGTAGGTTGGATGGAGGAAAAGTAATGAGTTTTAATGATCCAATTGCTGATATGCTAACGCGAATCCGAAATGCAGTGAGAGCAGAGCATTCTCAAGTAGCAATGCCGAGCTCAAAAATGAAGGTGTCCATTGCAAAAATATTGGCTGAAGAGGGATTTGTAAGCAATTATGAAGTCACTGAAAATATGAATTCAGCCCATAAAACCTTAACCCTTGGTTTAAAATATGTTGGTAAGCGGCGAACCAAACGTTCTGTCATTACCAACTTAGAGCGGGTAAGTCATCCCGGTCAGAGAATTTATGCAAGGAAAAGTGAGATTCCATATGTTTTGTCTGGAATGGGTATTAACATTCTATCAACCTCAAAAGGTTTAATGACCGGACGTGAGGCGAAAAAACAAGGCGTTGGCGGAGAAATTGTTTGCAAAGTATGGTAGGAGATTTGTGGCCTGGCTTGCGGTATGGGGTTAGGAACGATCAAGGAGAATGAACCGTGTCTAGAATTGGACGTCTGCCGGTTGAAGTCCCGTCCGGCGTGGATGTAAAGATAAATGGATCGCATATAAAGATCAAAGGGCCAAAAGGCGAAATGGAATTTACCTTTTCTCCGAGCATTAACCTATCCTTCGAGGATGGGGAAATCAAGGTCACAAGGCCTTCTGATGTCAGAGAAATGCGATCTTTACATGGAACCACCAGGTCATTGATTCAAAATATGATCATTGGTGTAACGGATGGTTTTCAAAAAGAACTGCAGCTAGTGGGCGTGGGATACCGCGCCGCTATGCAGGGAAAAAACCTGGTTCTGAATGTTGGGTATTCACATTCGGTTGAAATAGAACCCCCCCCGGGAATTGATTTTGAGGTAGGAGACCGGGCGCAGCAGATTTTTATCACTGGAATTGATAAACAAAAAGTAGGTCAGGTAGCAGCTGATATCCGAAAAGTTCGAAAGCCTGAACCGTACAAAGGGAAAGGCATTCGGTATAAAGATGAGAGGATCCGCCGAAAAGCAGGCAAGGCGGGTAAGGTAGCGTAATATGACAAAAAAACAAACCAGAGGGTATGCTCGTAAGAGGCGGCATTTGAGAGTCCGCCGCAATGTTTTCGGGACACCTGAAAAACCCCGTTTGAATGTATTTCGCAGTTTGAACGAGATCTATGCTCAGGTTATTGATGACACAAAAGGTCACACCCTGGCTTCCGCATCAACAATTGATTCGGAACTCAAGAAAAAATTTAAGGGAAAGACAAAAAAAGAAAAAGCAAAATTGGTTGGTCAAACCATTGCTGATCGTGCAAAAGATAAAGGCGTTAAAAGCGTAGTTTTTGACCGCGGCGGATTCAAATACATTGGCCGTGTCGCGGCCCTCGCTGAAGGTGCCCGTGAAAATGGACTGCAGTTTTAGAAAACGAACCGGGAGAAGGTTATGACAAACGGTTATAAAGATAATCCTGAACAAGAATTAGATGAGAGGATCGTAAATATTGAACGTGTTGCTGCCGTTATGAAAGGTGGACGCCGGTTTTCCTTCAGAGTGACCATGGTAGTCGGCGATCATAAGGGCAAGGTGGGTATGGGTATGGGAAAAGCTAAATCCGTGCCCGATGCCATTCGCAAAGCAGCCGCAAATGCTAAAGATGATATGCATTCTGTAGCAATCTACAATACCACCATTCCCCATAAGGTGATTGGTAAACTCAGCGGAGCAAAAGTCCTGCTGAAACCAGCGTCTGACGGTACTGGCGTTATTGCAGCTGGAGGCGTTCGGGCTGTTGTTGAAGTTACTGGGATTTCTAATATTTTGACGAAATCACTAGGTAGCAATAATGCGATGAATATCGCCGCAGCCACCATTAATGGCCTGGAGCAGTTAAAAGATCCCTACGAAGAAGCTGCCAACCGGGGAGTTGATCCGAAAAAACTGATTCCCTTCTGGGATCGAGGATAGGACCATGGCAAGAAAGAAAAAATCTAAAATGCTGAAAATTACTTTGGTGAGAAGTCCCCATGGGCGATCACAACCACAGCGACGAACGCTGGAAGCCTTGGGATTAAGAAAAATCAACCAAACCGTCGAACGCCCGGACCATCCCAGTGTCATGGGGATGATTGAGCGTGTGAAACACCTTGTCCAGGTTGAGTAAGCAGATCGGAAGGAATTTATTATGAAATTGCATGAATTGAAACCAAATATAGGTTCAAAAAAGAATCGGAAACGTGTTGGACGTGGTTATGGTTCCGGAACCGGGAAAACTTCCGGTAGAGGTACAAAGGGTCAGAACGCCCGGGCAGGTGGAGGGGTTCCCCTCTGGCATCAGGGTGGAGACACTCCTTATTACCGCAGAATGCCGAAAAAACCCGGATTTAAGAATTTTAACCGGGTGGAATACCAGGAAGTGAATCTGGAATACTTGTCAGCTTTTCGAAAGAATTCCGAGATCACACCCGAGATTTTAAGGGAAGTTGATTTGATCAATACCCTCAGCCGCCCCGTGGTTATTTTAAGCCGGGGTGAGTTGAAGAAACCTTTAAAAGTAAAAGCCCACCGTTTTTCCAGGAAAGCCAAGGAAAAGATTGAAAAGGCTGGAGGAACTGTAGAGATAATTGAGGGATAGAGTAATCACTATCTCTATTAGGAATTTAGGAGCTATTTCTTTCCTGAATGGGATTGAATATAGGAGAGTAGAGAAATGAAAACATCTGCTTGGCGTTATTTATGGAAAGCAGAAGATATTCGACGAAAATTACTGATCACTTTGATGATCCTGGTAATTTACCGTCTTGCAGCACATGTTCCCATCCCTGGCGCTAACCGGGAGGCGATTTCTGCAATTATTACCGGCGGTGGAGCTGGAAGCACCTTTGTGGGCATACTGGATATGCTTTCCGGTGGTACGGTATCCAATTTCTCTGTGCTGGCAATGGGTGTTTACCCATATATTACATCACAGATTATTCTTCAGCTTTTGGTACCTATTATTCCTGCCCTGCAGCGGAAAATGGAAGAGGATCCCCAGGAAGGAAGAAAATGGATGGAACGCTGGACTTACATTCTGGCAGTACCTATGGCTGCTCTTCAGGCCATTGGCCAGATCCGGATCTTTTCCAGCCTGGCAGGTGGAATCCAGATCATAGATAATTTTGGGTTTAGCGGCGTTGCGCTGCTCCCCAGTCTGGCGATTATCGTCAGCATGACTGCGGGAACCATGTTTGCCATTTGGTTGGGTGAATTGATCTCTGAATACGGTATTCGGAATCAGGGGTTATCCTTATTGATTTTTGCAGGTATTGTGTCCAGATTACCACAAAACTTTGGCCAAATTATCAGTAATCAGGAAAACCGCTGGATAACGCTGGGAATTATGGTGGTGATAACGGTGCTGATTATTTACGCAATTGTTTTTGTACAACAGGGACAGCGGAACATTCCGGTTATGTACCCTGGCCGCAGAGTTGGAAACAGGCAGTCCATGCCGGTGAAAGGGACATTGCCGCTGAAAGTTAACATGGCTGGTATGATCCCGCTTATTTTCGGACAATCGCTGCTGACATTCCCGGCGATTATCGCAAGCTTTTTCGTTATCTCTCAGATATACTGGGTGTCCAATCTGGCTACGAACGTCCAGGCTTTATTTGGAGGAACTTCCTCCTGGTATTGGCTTTTATACTTCTTGATGGTGGTCGGCTTTACTTTCTTTTATACCGATGTGTTATTTGCGCAGCAGGATTATGGCACTAACCTTAAACGTGCGGGAGCACAGATACCTGGTGTCAGCCGGGGAGCTCCAACTCAAAGGTATTTAACAAAAGTACTACGAAGAATTACATTCCCTGGCGCGTTTTTCCTCGGTACAATAGCGGTTTTTCCGTTTATAATCGGCGTTGTTTTGGCTGGTTTAGGTTTATCCGGATTTAGCGCTGGAGGGACAGGAACCATGCTGATTGCCTCATCTGGTTTGCTGATTGTTGTGGGTGTGGTAAGAGATACTTTCCAGAATATCGATGCGGAATTGAAACTGCATGGATATGATGAGAAGTTGCTTGTACGTTAATAATTTAATGAGCAGTATTACAGGATAAAGTAAAATGATTCCGGGATTGGATTTGAATGATGATTTCTTATGATAAGCAGTTGATCAAAACCGATGTGGAGATCAAAAAGATGCAGGAAGCGGGCCGAGTTAATGCCCTGGTCCTGAAAGAAATCAAATCCATGATCAAACCTGGTATCACTACCAAAGAACTGGATACAGTAGCGGAATCCATAATCCGGGATCATGGCGGCAAACCAACGTTTAAGGGATACCCCGGACCATATCCATACCCTGCGACATTAACCATCAGCATCAATGAGGAAATGGTTCATGGGATTCCGAGCGGCCGAGTGTTAGAGGAAGGAGATATCGTTTCTGTGGATTGCGGAACAACCTTGGATGGATATATCGGAGATTCCGCTTTTACGAAGGGTGTGGGAGAGATCGGTAAGGAAAAAAGCCGGTTGATCCAGGTTACCGAGGAATCCCTTTATATAGGGATTGAATATATGCGGCCAGGAAATCACATTGGTGATGTTTCCGCAGCGATCCAGGAGCACGTAGAGAGTCATGGCTATCATGTTCCCCGTAAATATACCGGTCACGGAGTAGGTCGGAGGATGCATGAACCCCCCCAGGTGCCCAATTTTGGAGTTCCTGGACAGGGAATCCTTCTCCAGGTAGGAATGACGATCGCAATTGAACCGATGGTGCTGGTAGGAACACCAAAAACCAAGGTGCTTTCAGACCAGTGGACAGTAATCTCGGTAGATCGTTCGCTGACTGCTCATTATGAACATACTGTTGCAGTAACTGCCAATAGTCCGTTGATATTAACCAGAGTCCGGGAAAATTAAACTGAAGTTCCCTAGACTGAACTTTATCGATAAGATATAATAATACTTTTGCTGGAAAGCTGTATGATACAAAGAAGGATAAATAAGGAAGGGTAATCATGAAAGTGTCTTCTTCTGTAAAGAAACGCTGCGAAAAATGTAAAATAGTGCGACGTAAAGGAAGAGTTTACGTTATTTGTGAAAATCCGAAGCATAAACAGAGGCAAGGATAAAAAAGTATGGCTCGTATTCAAGGTGTTGACTTACCCCGTGATAAGCGTGTTGAAGTTGCTTTAACCTATATCTATGGCATCGGTTTAACCCGTTCAAAGGAAACGCTGGTTGCAATTGGCGTGGATCCTGAGACAAGGGTGCAGGAACTAACAGATTCCCAGATAACCGGATTAAGGGATTACATCAACAAAAACTTTAAAACCGAGGGTGATCTGCGGCGTGAAGTGCAGATGAATATTAAACGTTTAGTAGAAATCGGCTGTTACCGCGGTATCAGGCACAAACGGGGATTACCCGTACATGGACAGCGGACGCGGACAAATGCCCGCACCCGCAAAGGTGCGAAGAAAACGGTTGCAGGTCGAGGACGTCGGCGAGGAATGACGAAGACTTAAGCAATCAATAGTTTCCATCACATCCAGGAGACTGGAAGGATTGATGGGAGATCTGCTGGCTGGTTTGAATTTCATATTGCGGGAGCCTTTCCTCCTTGTGGCTATGAAATCAGCAGTTAGCTGACGCGAAAATTTACCTAGGATAATTGAAGAGGTACAATGGCTGAAAAATCATCCCGCCCGAAAGGCGGTCGGAGAAAAAAGCGTTCCCTCGCTTCCGGACAGATTCATGTCCATGCAACATTTAACAATACAATTATCACAGTTACGGATCATCAGGGAAACACTGTTTGCTGGAGCAGCCCGGGTTCAGTTGGGTTAAGAGGCTCCCGCCGGAGCACGGCTTTTGCCGCCCGGTTAGCAGCCGAGGATGCCGTCAAAAAAGCGATGGGTATGGGTATCCGTGAGGTAGAAGCCTTTGTAAACGGGCCCGGACCAGGACGGGAAGCTTCCTTACGGGCAATTGAGGCAATGGGATTAAAATTGACCTCCATTACCGATGTGACATCTATTCCCCATAATGGATGCCGGCCTCCCAAGAAACGCCGGGTTTAAACAAGTCTTCCAGTCGAAATTATATTCCGCTGGAAATAAAAGAGATTAGAGTATTTATATGAAGTTGCGAAATGCAGCAAAGAGGAAGTAGTTATGTCGAGATATCGTGAGGCAAAGTGTAAAATTTGCCGTCGAGAAGGTGAAAAATTATTCCTGAAAGGAGATCGTTGCTTTACTGACAAATGTGCTTTTGAGCGGCGGAGTTATCCTCCTGGTCAGCATGGAAAAGGCGCACAGTACCGCCGCAGCCGTGAGTCAGATTTCTCTCGCCAGCTGCGTGCAAAACAGAAAGCCCGGCGGATTTATGATATTTCCGAGCGGCAATTCAGACGGTATTATGCGACAGCGCAGCAGCGCCGAGGATTAACCGGTTTGAACCTGTTGCAGATATTGGAAACTCGTCTGGACAACGTGGTTTATCGGCTCGGATACGCTTCGAGTCGTGCTCAAGCCCGAATGATGGTCACTCATGGACATTTTAATCTCAATAACCGGCGAACGGATGTTCCGTCAGTCGTTGTGACACCAGCTGATAACATCAGCGTCCGGGAAGGGTCCCTGAAAAGACCCTTCTTTAAAAACCTGACCAAGGATGCCGAGAATAGAAATCCGGCTGAATGGGTAAAAAGGGATTTGAAGACTTTATCCGGCAATGTAGTTCGTTTACCTGAACGATCAGAGATTGATGGAAATCTTAATGAACAATTGATCGTTGAGTACTATTCTCGGTAATTGTGAAAGGCCATCAAAAAAATGAAAAGATTTGGGAGAGGTGAGCCGTGCTAGGAATGAACAATATGGTAACACCAAAAATTGAAAGGGTTGCTGAAGCACGAGCCTATGGGAAGTATGAAATAAGTCCCTTGGAACGTGGTTATGGCATTACTCTTGGAAATGCCCTGCGCAGGGTTATGCTTTCTTCTATGGAAGGCTCTGCGGTGACATCGATCCGAATCACGGAAATTGATCATGAATATGATACGATTCCGGGCGTTCAGGAAGATGTTCTTCGTTTGATGCTGAACATTAAAAAGCTGTGTTTAGTGCTGCATGAAGGCGATCTCTCTAATATGCATCTTGAGATTAAGGGAGAAGGTGTAGTGACAGCGGCTGATATTATCACACCTTCAGAAATTGAGATCGTCAACCCGGATTTATATCTGATGACTGTTGACGGCAGAAGTAAATCACTCACCATCGAATTGACTGTCGGGAGGGGAAGAGGATATCTGCCCACAGAAGACCGGAAAGACCGGCTGCCGATCGGTGAACTGCCGATTGATGCAATCTATAATCCGGTTCGCCGGGTCAATTTTGAGGTAGGATCAGCCCGGGTCGGCCAAAGCACAGAATATGATAATTTGACTATTGAAGTATGGACTGATGGAACTCTTGAACCTGAAGAAGCATTAAGTTCTAGCGCAAAAATACTCATGGGGCATCTGCAGCACTTAGCCGGAGTAACTGCGGAATCTCTCGCCGCAATGGTAGAGGTGGAGGAACCCATAGAACCGGTAGATGAAATTGTGGATATCCCCATCGAAGAACTGGATTTATCCGTTCGTGTTTTCAATTCATTGAAGAGAACAGGGATTACCACTGTCCGAGAGGTGATGGAACTTAACACAAAAGGTGATGATGCCCTTCTTTCAATCCGGAATTTTGGGGTGAAGAGTCTCACAGAATTGAAGGATAAGCTGGAAGAACATGGTTACCTCTTAGAAATCAACACTGAGCTGGAGTAAGGATTATGCGACATAAGGTAGCAGGGAAAAAATTAGGACGGAATTCAGGACATCGGGCAGCACTGAGGCGTACTATGATTAAACAATTATTTGAAAACGAGCGTATTCAAACAACCCGTGCCAAAGCTGAATTTATCCGACAACCCGCCGAAAAATTAATTACTCTGGCAAAAAGGGTTCAGGATGCAGATGAAGCACAACAGGTACACGCCCGCAGGATCGCTGCTTCCCGCCTGGATAATGATAAGGTATTAGTTAGGAAATTATTTGAGGAGCTGGCTCCTCGGTATCTCAACCGGCCTGGAGGATATACACGCATGTTTAAGCTTCCCCCCAGAACCAGTGATGCAGCTGAAATGGTTGTATTAGAACTGGTGGAAGAGTAATCCAGCGTCAGCAAGCTGCTGATGAGCGATCGTTTCCGAGTCAAACTGGCCTATGATGGAACAGGATTCCACGGATCACAATATCAACCTGAGTTGAGAACCGTTCAGGGAGAAGTGGAAAAGGCTTTAAGAAAGCTTGCCTGGCAGGAAAAGACGGTATTATTCGCTGGAAGAACAGATGCCGGTGTGCATGCAGCAGGACAAGTGGTCGCCTTTGATCTTGAATGGGATCACACTGATAAAGAGTTGCGTAAGGCATTAAACGCGGTTTTGCCGCAGGACATCTCGGCAGTGCAGATCAGCAGGACAAAAAGTGATTTCCACCCCCGGTATGACGCTTTGTCCAGAGAGTATCAATACCAGATCCTGTGCAGCCAGATCCGGAACCCTTTGCAGGAACGATTTGTTTGGAGGGTATGGCCGGAAATTGATGTCAAGTTGATGAGAAGAGCCACCAGGGGTTTAATAGGCAGTAACGATTTTGCAGCCTTAGGTAGCCCTCATCAGCTGGGCGGCAGCACAATAAGAAATATCAACCGGGCTGCCTGGAAGAAACAAGGAGAATTACTGGTTTTTACGGTTGTTGGCAATGCTTTTTTATATCATATGATCCGTCGGATTGTGATCGTAGTGGTCAAGATTGGACAAGGAAAAGAACAACCCAACGCGCTTAAAAGTTATTTATCAAATCCTTCGGGACCTTCCTCACAGGGTTTAGCCCCTGCAAATGGCTTATCACTGGTTGAGGTCAGATACGAATAAATTATGAAAATCAGCTGTAGGCAGCAAATACTAATAGAAGTTCAGTGGAGTACAAAATTGTGAAGAAAACATTTTATCCTAAAGCAGAAGATATCTCGAGGAAATGGGTTTTAGTGGACGCCAAGGGTAGAAACCTGGGTCGTTTAGCTACTGAGATCTCTGCCCTAATCCTTGGTAAACGCAAACCGGAATTTACACCCGGAGTGGATGTTGGAGATTTTGTCGTCGTGATAAATGCAGAACAGATTCAGGTTACCGGGAAAAAGATGGATAACAAATACTATTACCGGGAATCAAAATACCAGGGTGGTCTTAAAAAGATAACTCTCAGAAATCAATTGGAAAAACGACCTGAATATGTTATAGAGCACGCAGTAAAGGGCATGCTCCCCCACAACCGATTAGGACGGAAACTGAATAAAAAACTCAAAGTGTACGCAGGTCCGATTCATCCCCATCAGGCTCAAAAACCAATTCCGGTTGAGGAGTTGTACCCCTAAATAGGTATAGATCGTCTGTTATGGTGTAATCCATTTATGGATTGAGAAGAATTAATGCAAGAGGAGTCATTATGGTACAGTATTTTGAAGGTATCGGACGCCGCAAAGCAGCAACAGCACGTGTACGGATTATGAGCGGGTCCGGTTCATTTGTAATTAATGAAAAAAGTCTAGAAGAGTACTTTCCGACCGAGAGAGATAACAAAATCGTAACAGAACCTTTGGAAGTTATGGATGCTAACCGGTCGGATTATGACATCAGTGTTCTGGTAAAGGGCGGGGGTGTTATTGGTCAGGCATCATCAGTTCGATTAGGTTTAGCACGGGCTATCCTGAAAATGGACCCTGAGATGCGGCCAGCATTAAGCCACGGCGGATTTTTATCCCGGGATGCTAGGATAAAAGAACGGAAAAAACCAGGTCTCAAAGGCGCACGGAAAGCTCCAACCTATACAAAACGTTAATCGTACTTGGCTGCGAGAAGTAAACAAGCTGAGGATAGAACAAATCCAGATCGCGGAGAACACCCAACAGACCAAGGTGTTCTCCGCTTTGTATTTACAATAGGGATATATGATACCCATGAACCAGAAAAAAGACGCTCCACCAAAGATAATTATTATTGGATTGGGACCCGGTGATCCGGATTTATTGACCCGGCGTGCCTGGGATGTTATTAATTCTGCTGGAGAAATTTACTTAAGAACTCGCGAGCATCCAACCGTTGAGGGTTTTCCTCCTAATCTTAAGATCCATTCTTTTGATAATTTTTATCAGGAAGAGGAAAGTTTTGAGATAGTTTACCAGCGGATTACCGCTGCAATCATTAACCTCAGTCAGCGGAATACAGGTGTGATCTACGCTGTTCCAGGAGATCCATTCGTGGCGGAAGCGACCACTCCAATGATTCTATCAAAGGCCAGGGAGTTGGAGCTTGAAGTGGAGATTATTCCCGGAGTTAGTTTTCTAGAACCTGCCTTTTCGGCCGCGGAGATAGATCCGCTTCCTCAAATAACTATCCTGGATGCTTTAGAACTGCAGGATACCCATTATCCACCTTTTCCGCCGGATATTCCAGTGTTAATTGCCCAGGTACACTCAACTGATGTGGCCTCCAACCTTAAACTCAATTTGATGGCAGTTTATCCTGATGATCACCCGGTATTATTAATTCATGATGCTGGGACTGAAACTGAAGTGGTTGAAAAAATCCCCCTGTTTGAATTAGATAGAAGCCGGAAAATAAAAAACAGATCCTCAGTATTTCTTCCCCCGTTGGAGAAAGGCTCATCCCTGGAATCCTTTCAGGAAATCATTGCCCATTTGCGTACACCGGATGGATGCCCCTGGGATCGGGAGCAGGATCACCAATCCCTGAGACCAAATCTCCTGGAAGAAGTATTTGAGGTGTTGGAAGCAATTGATTCAGGTGACCCGGCTGCGATGCAGGAGGAATTTGGAGATCTGCTGCTGCAGATTATTCTGCATGCTCAAATCGCGAGTGAAAATGGTGAATTCGCCATGAGTGACGTCATTCGGGGAATTTATCTAAAAATTAAACAACGTCATCCCCATGTTTTTGAGGATCTCCCGCTTGATCAAGCGGGAGATGTGATTAGAAATTGGGAAAGAATAAAAGCTCAAGAACGAAAAATTAATGGTGACAGCACTAAGGGATTACTCGATGGTGCGCCTATATCTATGCCAGCCCTTACGCTAGCTCAAACATATCAAAAACGGGCAGCCCGGGTAGGATTTGATTGGAAAGATATCCAGGGAGTGATAAAAAAGATACCGGAAGAAATTAAGGAACTCCAGGTAGCCCGGGAATCAAAAGAGCAAACAGTGGAAGTGGGTGATTTACTGTTTTCAGTGGTAAATATTGCCCGTTGGTTAGAGATCGATGCGGAAAGCGCCTTACGGGGAGCAAACAGGCGTTTTAAAGAACGTTTTTCATATATTGAAAAAGAAGCTCGCGCTACCGGGCGCGAGCTTTTAGAGATGACATTGGATGATTTAGATATTCTTTGGGAGCAATCGAAATCCCTAGAGGGGGATTAGGGGGTTTCCTCCTTTGCCAGATGGGATTGAACAAACAAAATCCCAATCAGGAAATACGGTAAACCGCTGACAGCTACGGCGAACATCCTGTTGTCTCCCGCGGAAAAATATGCAAAAATACACAAAAAGAGACTGCTGACAACTGTGATTTTGCCTCCGGTAAGAGGAAATTTCCAGGCGATTCCCACCCCGATGGTTGAAGCAACAACCAGAACCGTCAACAGGATTCCCTCAAGAGTCAGACTTAGCTGAGACCCTACGCTCTCGCCGATTGCTGAGGAAAATAGGCTTATTATCCAGAAAATACTTACAGTTGCGCCGCCTATGCGGGCAGACCACATCAGTGTAGTACTCTGTTTATTTTTTTCGTCCATCCGCAGATTCCTTGTAGGATTATTCTCGGAATTTATTGTTTTACAGACCGCTGATGATATCTCCCAGGATATTACCACCCAAACCTGCAGCCCCCTTGGATTCTCCTGTATTTCCCAGATTTGCTGCAACTGCTATTCTGTCTGCCAGTCGTGAGAGCGGTAGACTTTGCAGGAATACTTTTCCTGGACCGGTAAGTTTGGCAAGGAAGAGTCCCTCTCCACCAAAGAGCGCATTGGTGAATCCGCTTACGAACTCGATATCATAATCTACGGATGGTGAGAAAGCTACCAGGCACCCGGTATCCACGCTGAGAACATCACCAGCATCAAGATTTTTCTCAATGATAGTACCGCCGGCATGGGCGAAAGCTAATCCCTCTCCAACCAGGCGTTGGAGAATGAATCCTTCACCGCCGAATAACCCAACACCCAGTTTTTTACTAAATGCGATTTCGATTTCAATGCCTCTGGCTGCACACAGGAAGGAATCTTTCTGGCAGATGAAGGTGCCGCCTAAACTGGTCAGGTCGAGGGGGATAATTTTTCCAGGATATGGCGCAGCAAAAGCAACCCGTTTTACATCCGGAGCGTTGTTAAGGAAAGTAGTGATGAAAAAACTTTCCCCGGTAAACATACGCTGAACACCCTTGAATAATCCTCCTCCGGTGCCAGTTTGCATTTCAATGCCCTTTTCCATGTAGATCATCGTACCTACTTCTGCCCGGATTCCTTCCTTCGGGTCCAGTTGAATTTCAACCAGCTGCAGGTCATCACCAAAGATCGTATATTCAACAATATCTACCATGGTTATCTCTCCTATTGAAAAATATCTTCAGTTAATCGCTCATTTGAGATTTTACTATGAAGTAGCTTTAATAACCGGGAAGTTAAGAAAAGTGAAAGTAGAAATGAAAAAACCCCGAAAAGCCTTTCAGGATTGAAAGCTGGGGGCCAGGGATTCGAACCCCGACTTACGGTTCCAGAGACCGCTGTCCTACCGTTAGACGAGCCCCCACCAGCGAAGGGAATTTTATCATTGATAGGATTGTTAGTCAAATCATTCAGGCGCTGATACCCGGAAATAGAAATCGGGATATAAATGTTAAAGAATATGTTAAAATTTGAGGACAGGTTTTAAGGAAGGAGTATGCGGTATGAATGAAGAAATGGAATTATCAGATTTTGTTCGGGACATTATCAAGAAGGACCTGGCGGAGGGGAAAAATGACGGACGGGTTCATACAAGATTTCCACCTGAGCCGAATGGCTATCTTCACATTGGCCATGTAAAAGCATTTGGATTGAATTTTAGTCTTGCGAAAGAGTTTAATGGCAAGTGTAATTTGCGATTTGATGATACCAATCCAGCCAAGGAAGAGTATGAATATGTAGAAGCCATAAAACGGGATATCAAATGGCTTGGTTACGATTGGGAAGACCGGCTTTATTTTGCGTCAGACTATTTTGCTCAGCTTTATGAATTTGCCCTGGTATTGATTAACGCGGGTAAAGCCTACGTAGATGATCTGACAGCAGATGAAATCCGGGAGTACCGGGGTACATTGACAGAACCGGGAAGAGAGAGCCCCTACAGGAACCGGACAATCGAGGAGAACCTGGATTTGTTCCAGCGCATGCGGGATGGTGAATTTGAAAATGGCAGAAAGGTTTTGCGAGCGAAGATTGACATGAGTTCGCCGAATATTAATCTTCGTGATCCTTTGATGTACCGGATATTACATGAACATCACCACCGAACTGGTGATACATGGTGTATCTACCCCCTGTATGATTGGGCTCATGGTCAATCCGATTCAATTGAGGGGATAACCCATTCTACCTGCTCGATTGAATTTAAGAATCACCGCCCGCTTTACGATTGGTTCCTTGACGAGCTGGATATTTTTCATCCCCAACAGATTGAGTTTGCGCGTTTTAATATGACCTATACCGTTATGAGTAAACGCGCTCTGGTTAGGTTAGTGGAAGGCGGTTATGTAGATGGCTGGGACGATCCCCGAATGACAAGCCTGGCGGGTATGCGCAGATTGGGTATCACACCGCAGGCTATCCGGAAATTTATTGAACACATTGGGGTTGGGCTGTCCCTCAGTACAATACAGCGCTCTAAATTTGATCATTTTATCCGGGATGACCTCAATAAACGGGTTCCAAGAATTAATTGTGTTTTGAATCCTTTAAAAGTTGTCCTGAGTAATTACCCTGAAGATCAAGTGGAAATGATGGAATTTCCTAATCATCCTGATGATGAGTCTAAAGGAGTCCGGGAAGTACCATTCTCAGGTGAACTTTTTATCGACCATGATGATTTCCGGGAAGAACCTCCCAAGAAATTCTGGCGTCTGGCTCCGGGCAGAGAAGTCCGCCTACGATACGGGTATTTAATTACCTGCAATGAAGTAGTTAAAGATGATGATGGAGAAATCACGGAGATTAGATGTACCATCGATCCGGATACCCGGGGCGGCTCAGCACCGGATGGAAGGACTGTAAAGGGTACTCTCCATTGGGTTTCCGCTCCCCATGCCCTGGATGTGGAAATCAGGCTGTATGATCGGTTGTTTAACCATCCATTCCCTCTGGATGTGAAAGAAGGAGAAAGTTTCCTGGATCACCTAAATCCAGAATCCCTTCAGGTTCTTTCCGGAGCAAAAGCTGAGCCCAGCCTGAAAGATGCAAAACCGGGCGACCGGTTCCAGTTTGAACGTGTGGGGTATTTTTGTGTGGATCCGGATTCCAGAGATGATAAGCTGGTGTTCAATAGAACCATTTCACTGCGGGATTCCTGGGCGAAAATTGAAAAACAGCAGGAACAAATCCTGCAGAAAAAATCGTCTTAAAATCTCTTTTACACAATCAGCCCCCAAATTCTAAACCGGGGGCTGATTTTTATTAATAATGTTGTACTGTATCTTTATTAGTTTATCGGGAAGGAATTCAACTTGGTTGATCTAGAAAAATTTGTGTTGCCGACTCCAGGCGCTGAATGACCGTTTCCTTTCCAACAATAGAGATAATATCAAAAATCGGCGGGCTGACTTTCTGCCCAGTAAGAATTTCCCTTAATAGACCAAACAGTTGTCCGGATTTAATATCCAGGTCAACTGCAATATCCCGCAGGGACTGCTCGGCGGTTTCCGCATTAATCACTTCTAAATTCTTGAAGAGCTGAGTTATTTTTTGGGCAGCCTCCGCAGCCTGGGATGCGTTTAGTTTAATGGAAATGATCCGGTCCAGTACCAATTCAACATCTTCCTGAAAGAAAAAACCTGCCATATCAACTACTTCAGTAAGTTTTTTTGTTCTGGTTTGGATGGCGCCGGCAATTTGGAGCAGTTTATTTTCTTCTATTTTGAATCCTGCATTTTCAAACCAGGGTTTAATCCTGGCAGCGAAATCCTCTTGGGATAGATTACGGATGTGCAAGCCGTTAAAATAGTCTAGCTTACTGAAATTAATGGCTGCTGGAGACGAATTGAGTTTTTCAAGACTGAATTTTTCGATAAGATCATCCAAGGTAAAAAACTCAGTTTTATCGTCATAACTCCAACCCATCAAGGCAATCCAGTTTATCACGCTTTCGGGCAAATATCCCATTTTATCCATATCTTTGACAAAGATTGGGAGGCCCTTTTCCCGGGCAAGCTCTGTGTCTCGTTTGCTCATTTTCCCTTTGCCATCTGGTTTTAAAAATACTGATAGGTGTACCCAAACCGGTTCTTGCCAACCGAGAGCTCGATAAATTAAGGCATGAATTGGAAAGGTCGGCAGCCATTCTGAACCGCGGATGACATGGGTGATGTCCATAAGATAATCATCAACCATGGCAGCCAGGTGGTAAACTGCGAGACCGTTGGATTTGATCAGGATCATATCATCCAGGTTGCTGTTATCTACTGTGATCTCTCCCCGTAATAAATCCTGAACGGTTGTTTTCCCAGATTTGGGAGATTTAAACCGGATTACGTAGGATTCTCCCGCCTGAATTCGCTCGGCTGCCTGTTCCTGAGAAAGATCCCTGCAGGTGCCATCATAGTGAGGATTTTCATTTCGTTTAATCTGATCTTCCCGAACCTGGTTTAATTGTTCGGGTGTGCAGAAACAATAATACGCATTTCCATTATTGATCAGCTGTTCTGCATGATCCTGGTAAATATTTTTTCGCAGCGATTGGCGATAGGGTGAGTAAGAACCTCCCTGATCTGGACCCTCGTCTGGTGTCAAGCCCAGCCAATCCAACGCTTTTTTAAAATCAGCTTCTGCGTTTTCCAGATACCTTCTTTGATCTGTATCTTCTATGCGTAAAATAAATGAGCCGCCAGACTGTCTTGCCAGCAGATAGTCATACAAGGCAGTACGAGCTCCGCCAATATGCAAGAAGCCTGTAGGTGAAGGAGCAAAACGAACGCGAACGGGATTTTGTTTAAGTGACATTCTCTATCCTGATTTGATGAGGAGATTCCATTTTACCAGAGTTTAAAATTCCAGATCCTTATGCTTAAGTAAGACACTCTCAACCAGACCGATAGCGATAAACAAGGTGATCAAGGAGCTCCCACCGTAACTGACAAATGGTAGAGTGAGACCTGTTACTGGCAGCAGGTTCAGGTTCATGCCAATGTTGACAATAGTTTGAAAGGAGATTAACGTTGCTGCACCGTAGGCGATTAAAGCTCCGTAGGTGTCGCTGGACAAGCGGGCTGCCCTTAAACACCTGGCGATAATGAATGCGAGAGTTGCAATAACAACTGTCGCACCGATAAATCCGAATTCCTCGGATAGAGCTGAAAAAATGAAATCGGAGTGCCGGACTTTCAAGAACCGCAGCTGAACTTGGGACCCGCTGCCGTAGCCTTGTCCGAACCATCCGCCTTCACCTATACTGATCAATGCCTGCTGGACGTTGTAAATAGCGCCAAAGCTGGCGTTTGGATCAGGAAACATAAAATTTATAACCCTATCCAACTGGTAGGGTTTGAATAAACCACTGGTGTTTTCTGGATCATAATTCAACAGCATCAATGGCAAACCAATACCAAGAACCCCTAAGCCTGCCCCTCCCGCAATTAACAACAGCTTAACATCCAGACCACTGGCCCAAAGCAGAGCAAACCAAAGAACCAGGATAACGATCGATGTGCTCAAATCCGGCTGGAGAATGATCCAAACGATGATAAAAAATGTGACTACCAGGCTGCGGAGAACAGTTATTGGTTTTTTAATGTTATCGATATTCTGGGAGAAAAAATTTGCCAGAATGAGTATGATAACAATTTTGGCAAACTCGGAAGGCTGAATCAGGATGGGACCAACTGAAAACCAACGAGAAGAACCAAATAGCGCGCCTCCGAAAAGAAACAGCACAGCCAGAGCACCTACCATCGCCAGGTATAAGATGCTGCTTAACGCTCCCCAATAGCGGTAGTCGATCATTGCTGTGATTACCAGAATCACAAATCCGATTCCTGCGAAAATGATTTGTTTAATTACTGTATTGGCTTCTACTAGTTCGATGTTGCCCGCGATCGCGGAACGGATCATGGTCACGCCGAAGATGGTTAGAAAGGCAACTGCGCCAAGCAACCAGAAGTCAAAATGACGCCAGGAGATATTACGCATAAATTAGTACTTACGACTCACAGGTCCGGCAATGGGAATATCAGCAATTAACCGCTGCTGCCGGCCTTCCTGGGTGATGTCAATCCGCATTAATTTAGGATCTATCTTTATGTAGCGAGAAAGAACATCAATTAGGTCATCTTTAAGAGACTCTAGGGCAACAGGAGATAAATCTGTCCTATCATTAATTAATACCAGCCGCAGACGATCTCTCGCTTGATCAGCACTACTCGGTTCTTTTGAAAAGATGCGGTTGATGAAATTATCCATGTCATTTGTCTCCTGATCCGAACACGCTTGAAATCCGGTTGAAAAAGCCGCTGCCTTTATCCAGGTCAAGCAGGGGAACATTTTCTCCTAATATCCGCCGGGCGATATTTCGGTACGCCTGCCCAGCAGGGCTTTTTTCGTCCAGGGCGATGGGCGTGCCTTTATTGGTGCTGATGAGCACTGCTTTATCCTCAGGCACAATGCCCAGCAGATGGATGGCCAATAAATCTACAACATCTTCTGCAGAGAGCATATTATTCTGTTTGACCATATCCCAATCTAATCGGTTGAGCAGCAGTTGGGGTGAGCCTTTTTCTTCTGCTTCAACAATTCCAATAATGCGGTCTGCATCACGGACAGCAGAGACTTCTGGGTTAGTGATCACGATAATTTCATCGGCGGGTGCAATAGCGTTTTTAAACCCGCGTTCTATACCAGCTGGGGAGTCGATCAGGATCCAGTCTAGATCAGCCCGAAGTTCATTACATAACCGGATCATATCGGAAGGGGAAACCGCGGTTTTATCCCGGGCTTGTGCGGATGGAATCAGATAGAGATTTTGGATATGTTTGTCTCTGATCATAGCCTGTTTTAACCTGCAGCGTCCTTCTACAGCATCTACCAGATCATAAACAATTCTGTTTTCTAACCCCATAACTACGTCTAAATTCCTTAATCCAATATCCGCGTCGATACAGACAACTTTCTGACCCCTTTTTGCCAGGGCAGCGCCGATATTGGCTGTTGCTGTTGTTTTTCCCACACCGCCTTTTCCAGATGTGATGGTAAGTATCTTAGCGCTCATAAATATTTCCTGTCTATTATCGAGAGAATTTTGACCAATCCCGGGCGGTAACCTGACCGTCTTCTAGCTGAGCGATTTCCGGACGGGCTTTTCCCTTCTTAGGGGGTGAGATGCTGATTTTGTCCGCAATGCGGAGCTGTGTAGGGGATAAATCAAGGGAACACACAACCGCTTTGGTGTCTCCCATTGCGCCAGCATGGACCACGCCTCGCAGTTTGCCCCACACAATAATATTTCCTCCGGCTATAAGTTCTGCGCCGGGATTGACATCTCCCAAGATTACAATGTGTCCTGGGTGTTTTACCTTATGACCGGATCTTAATGTTCGCTTGAGAAAGACAGCCTCATCTCCTTCCAATAAGGAATTTATCGGGTCTTTCTCCGGCTCGGGTGAGGATTGGTCAACCTTGATTGCCAATCCTAAATTTTGAGATGTCCGCTCGGTAACCAAAGAGGTGCTTAAGACAGCCCAGAGTTTGATCTCGCGATCAGACAAAGCGTTCCTTAAGGATGCCAGATCAGGTGATTTCAGCGCTCTGCTTCCGACATTCACCACCAACTGTGCTCCTTCAAAAAACCCCTGGTTCTGATCGATATGCTGCAAAAGGGCATCTTTCTGCGTTTGCCAATCACCATCTTTTACTTCAACCAGAATGCCGTTTTTGATGCCTTTTACCTCAATTTCCTGTGCCTGCATGGCTTGCTCTCCATCATTAAAGACTAACACAACCGGCGTTAACCGATCCCTAAAATTATAGCATGATCCCTCAGGGAAGATATACTCTGCTGTCGATAGTCTTCAGTTCGAAGTAGGCTTCGATAATCCGGCGCACAATGGGCCCTGCCACACTTGCGCCTTCCCCACCGTTGTAAGCAAAAGCGACCACGGCGATTTCCGGATTATCATAAGGAGCATAGGCTAAAGTCCAAGCGTGGGAAGGCCAACTTCCTGGGATGCAAAGCCCTTTTTCATTGGCAAAGGTGTCGCAATATTCAGCTGTGCCTGTTTTTCCTGCCACGGCAATGCCGATATTGGCAAAGGTATCTTCCAGAGTGCCTTCGGTCACAACGGCTCTCATCCCTTCCTGGATTTTTTCAACTACCCAGGGAGCTACCGTGGTTTTTTCACCGGTTAATTTTGCTTCACAACCTCCCGCGCTGGTGGGATCGCTGTAAACCTCAATTACTGGATCGATGGTAATATCCCATAACATTTCCGGTTCAAAGGGGAGTATGGTTTCTCCTTCTGCGTTCGCTATCTGATTGATGACGGTTGGCCGCATGAGCATTCCATCATTAGCGATAACCGCGGCTGACATCAGGATTTGCAACGGCGTGGCGGTAACAAATCCCTGCCCGACGCTGGTAATATAGGTGTCGCCAGTGGACCAGTTTTCCCCATGTGCAATGCGCTTCCATTTGGGATCCGGAACAATGCCGTCCGCTTCGTCAGGAAGTTCAATACCCAGATAATCTCCATATCCCAAAGCCCGGGCGTAGGTGCCCAATCGGCAAATTCCCAGTCCTTCGGGAACCTCTCCGGGGATGCCAGCGCCCAATTCATCTGCGTCCCCGCCTCCCAGTTGATAAAAATACACGTTGCTAGAATTCGAAAAGCCGCCGATAAAGTCCAATTCCCCAAATCCTTCATCTTTCCAGTCCACGTAGGTTTTGCTCTTCCCTGGATCATTGGGAGTGTATTTATTCGCCAGCTGGATTTCAGGAGGAGTGGTGATGATCTGGTCTGGAGTGACAACACCTTCATTAAGAGCGCCAAGCGCGGTTGAAAGTTTAAAGACTGACCCTGCAGGCAGCTCAGCCCCTACTGCTTGATTAAGTAGCGGATTACGGACATCAGCATTTAGCTGTTCGTAATAATAAGCTGGAATCACTCTGGCCATGCGGTTGTTTTCATAAGTTGGATATGAAACCATCGCTAATATTTCCCCGGTTTGCGGATTGATGGCGATTACGACACCACTGGTGATCCGGAGTTCACCAAAATACGCGTTCCAACCTCCAATTTCAGCCAAGAGGATCGATTCCGCCGCTTGCTGCAAGCGGGTATCCAGCGTAGTATAGATATTCTGTCCGGAGAGGGGAGAAATCACAGGCACAACATCACGGATGATCTGACCTCCGACATCCACTTCTACAACACGTTTTCCCGGTTTTCCAGATAAGATGGATTGATAATATCGTTCTAGACCAGCATAGCCGATTTTGTCCCGAAAAGTAACAAATCCCCGATCCGTGTAATATTCTTGCTCTAAACTGGAAATCGGTCCGAGGAAGCCGATGATGCTTGCGGTGAGTGATCCGGTTGGATAATCGCGGACTGTTTCTATTTCTAAGGAAATTCCCGGCCAATCCATGGTTTTTTCCTGGATGATCTGGGCTTTAATCTGATCAATATTACAGGCGATTTTCACGTCCTGGTAGGGAGCGCTTTGCTCACCATACTCAATGATCTGGCTGATCCCATGATCAGAAACACAGGGAACAAAGGGATTTTCAGGTGTAATCTCACCCCGGGAGACCGGCACATCAATATATTCTGCCAAAGAGCGGATGATGTTCTGTATGGCTCCTTGATCGTCAGGTAACTTTGCCGCAGTGACAACCACATTATAGGAGGCAACATTCCTTGCCAGTACAATACCGTTGCGGTCAAAGATCACTCCCCGGGTTGGAGCCAGGCTGATTTCCCGTAATCGGTTTTCTACTGCCAGGGCTACATAGGTATCCCCGCTGATGATTTGATAGGAAAATAGACGAAAGATAAAAATCAAGAATACGATTGTTATCACAACTGCGAAGGAAACGATCCGGTTGTTTGAGATTTTATTGTGAGATGATAATGGTGAATGTGACATATTTATTCCAGAGGATTTAACTGCTGGATTATATCCTGGATAAGGATAAATACCGGTAAGGAAAGCATAAAATTAAGAATAATGCTTGGCAGAGTGATAGTCTGTAGTACAGCGGCGAACTGGAGTGAGCCGCCCTGGAGGATTAATACCAGCATAGTTATACCATGAGTGATTATCGTGCCGGATAAAACAACCAACAGCTGCATTAGAAATGAAAACCGCCAGATCCTCTCTCTGAGGAGAGAAGCGATACCTGTGATTATCAAATAGCTGCCCGTAAACAAACCAAAGGGCAATCCGGAGAAAAAATCTGTCAGGAGTCCTCCCACAATACTCCACTGCCAGTTTGTTTTTACCGATTTCTGGAGTGTGATGGCAACTATTACCACCAGCATCAGATCAGCTGTCCCGCGGTTCAGCGGCAGCCTGCTGACCACTGCAGACTGGAGGATAGTAATAAAACTAAGTATAGGTATGCTTAGAATCACTGACATGGTTATATTTGAAGTTTCGGATCAGGGTGTATCAGCGTTGGGTAGGAGTGGAGAGATATCCACTGGATCAAAATTAATAATTACTAGGACAATGTTCAAATCATCAAAATCGGTAACTGATTGCACTGAAGCACTCTGGAAGAGGTCATTTTCCAGGCTGCGGACACTGGTAATCTGTCCGATGATTATATTTGCTGGGTAATTACCTCCCAATCCGGAAGTTAGAATTAGATTTCCTGGATTCACATCAGCTTCCTGGGGTATTTGTTCAAGGGTGATATCTGTTGTGATTGATCCTGTCAATACTGCAGCGCTCCGTGATGGCTCAATTCGAACGTTAATTCTTGTTACCGGGTCTGTTATTAAGCTGACTCGGGCTCCAGTGGCTGTTACCTGGACAACTCTGCCGGCTAAACCATTCTGGGTTACTACCGGCATACCGCGTTTGAGACCGTCATCCGAACCCCGGTTAATGATTATGTAATGGAGAAATGGGCTGGGATCCCTTCCGATTACTGATGCGCCAATGTACTTATGTTCAGGATTTGCCCGGGCAAATTCCAGCAAAGCAGATAAGATTTTATACTCAACCAGCTGCTGCTGGAGTTCAACGATCTGGGCCTGCATGCGGGCGTTTTCAGCTTCCAATTCCGTGTTCTGCTGACGGATTTCCTGGATATCCTGTGAGGAGGAGACAATATTTTCCACTCCTCGGTACTGCTGCGAGACCCAGGTTTGGATGGAAATTAGTGGTGAGACAACCAGTTTGGAAAGAGAGGTAAATACGCCGCTGAGCGCCAGGGCGAGGATTCCAATGGCTACAAGGCTTAGTGCCAATATCCGGAGTGATTTTGGAAAACGTATGTTCATGTGAATATGGTTTGTGGTCCTTTTGTTACACGAAAAATAAATGCCTCCCTGATTTGATCGATGTCGTGTCTAAGGAATAAAGAAAAAGGTTCTTAAGGAAATAGGGGGTCGTTGAAATATGAAGGATTATTCTCTTTGGGCGCTCTTGCGCTCCAGACCTACAAATAAACCCTTCCACTTATCGAGTTCCTCCAGGGCAATCCCAGCACCCCTGGCAACGCAGCTTATTGGATCTTCGGCCAGCCAGGCTCGTATTTGGAGTTCTTCTGTCAACCGCTGTTCCATTCCCTGGAGCAAACTTCCGCCGCCGGCAAGACATACTCCATTATCCATCAGGTCGGCAAGGATTTCAGGGGGTGTTTCATCTAACGCATCCCGTATGGTATCGATAATCGTCTGGACAGAATCCGATATGGCATCACGGAGTTCGATGGATGAAATTTCAATCGAATCTGGCAATCCGGTGACTAAATTTCTACCCCTGAGTGTCATAGTTTTTTCTTCAGGCAGTGGATAAGCGGATCCTATATTGATTTTTGCTTCTTCGGCCAAGCGTTGACCGATCAGCAAATTGTATTTATTGCGGATATATTGGATGATATCCTCATCCAGTTCGTCGCCCGCAACGCGTAATGATCGGGAAGATACCACGCCGCCCATAGTCATGATGGCTACTTCAGAAGTCCCGCCGCCAATGTCAACAATCATGGTACCGCCGACTTCATCAATAGGCAATCCTGCTCCAAGGGCTGCTGCAACTGGTTCTTCTATTAAATATGTATGACGGGCTCCAGCAGCCATGGTTGCATCGTAAACAGCCCGTTTTTCTACCTCTGTTACCCCTGCGGGAATACCGATAATTACCCGGGGGCGAGGGACTGGAACAATGCTCTGCTGATGCGCTCTGGCGATGAAATATTCCAGCATCGCCTGGGTGATCTCAAATTCAGATATTACGCCATCCCGTAAGGGACGAAGTGTAATGATATCAGCAGGCGTGCGGCCGATCATTTCCTTGGCTGCAGAACCAATGGCGATCGGTTCTCTGGTTCGTTTATTAATCGCAACCCAGGATGGCTCCTGGATAACTATGCCTTTTCCCCTTACATGTACAAGGGTGTTTGCTGTTCCTAAATCGATCCCGATATCTAATGAAAAATATCCCAACAGCCAATCGAAGGGAGAAAACGCCACTTAATACTCCTTTTTTTATCTAGCCAGCTAGATTATACCAGCTTAAGAAAATTCTGTACTCTGGAAGATAAAGGGCAAATATAAGCGTAAAATAGGCAGAAATACCTGGTTTTTTTAAGGGATTTTTAGAAATTTTTACCTTCTTTTTAAAGCATGTCAATGATAATGTAAAAAGTATTAATTACTTCTACTGAAGGAGCATCAGGGTCCAGTTTAAGCCAATCTTAATTGAGTATAATAAGGGAAAATGCCTGATTAGACCGGAGGTCCTGATGGCAAAGGAAAACTTAACTACAGATATTTCTCAGGTTTTGACATTTCCTTTTAAAGATGAGGCTTGGGTAAAAAAAATAGCCATTGCTAGTGTGTTAATTTTTGTCAGTTTTATTCCAGTATTCCCAGTTGTTCTTCTGCTAGGATATTTGGCTGAAATTATCCGACGAATCGCAGTAGATCAGGAACAACCGTCTCTTCCGGAATGGGATGATCTGAACAGTTTTTTCCAAGATGGTTTCCGGCTCTTTGGCGCTGGCGCCCTTTATATGATTCCTGTGTCTTTATTGATGCTCATCGGGTATGCATGCATGTTTATCCCAGCGTTCATTGCTGAAGTTGGAGGCTTGAGTACAGAGCAAGGTATAGTTCTAATGCTTGCTGGAAATCTGGCGGGGTTCGGTTTGATGGGAATTGGAACACTGATGATCATGGTTACTGGTGTAATTCTTCCAGTTGCTGGATCCCATGCTGCCGTGAAAAGGGATTTTGCTGCCGCCTTTAAGTTTGGTGAAATTTGGAATATCATTAAAGCCAATTGGAGCGGTTTTCTGGTTGCCTTTCTGATCATCATTGGGGGTAGTACTGTTTTATTTTACGGTTCTTATTTCCTGGTTCTCACTGTGATCCTGTGCTGTTTTTATCCATTTGTCCTTAGTATTATGGCGGCATATTTGGCACTGGTGGGTTCAGTCTTGGTTGCCGATGCATACCGGGTAGGTGTGATGAATTTGCCAGCTGAGTAAGATAGCTGATTCTCAACTCACAATAAATCAAAATTGATTCTTGAGGGCTGTGCCAATTACTTTTGGCACAGCCCTTCTGCATAAAACCCAAATCCTACCAAATATTAAGCGATTATACCGCTAGGGTGCTGCGCAAAAAACGCAGCTTGGGCCCTTTGTCTAAGTTTTGTGCTCAAGCAGGAGAGACAGCTCCTGCGTATTAGACACAAGTGAGAGCGGTCTCTCTCCCTCGAGCGGTTAAAATAAGCTGTGCTCACAACTGTGTTTATCGAAGTACTCAGGATGCTGCATCTTGTAAGGGCAGTTGAAACTCCATAACACGATATGCGATCACCCCCTTAATCAGTAGTTTGCTTCGGTGTAGATAATAGAGAAAATGACATAAAGCAACTTTTTTAGATAGCCTCTTCCTGTTATCCATTTGATGTTCTCTTGAATAATGGGATAAAAAAGTGTATAGTGAAAAACAAGCGTATAAGCGGAGAGAGACTATACAAGTAGTTTCCTAAGGCTCGATCAGTCGAACACGATGAGGGGGTAATTGTGAGAACCAATGGGGGTTATAAACGAACGATCAGCTGTTTTTTTCTTATTTTTCTAACTTCTTTTTTAATTAGCGTAGGGTGTAGGAAACTCAAACGCAGAGTAACAATCTGTGACTTGCAGGGGTCTGGCTTAGCGTCTCCTTATGATGGACAGGAAGTGGAGGTATCCGGGATAGTTACTGTCGACCTTGAAGATAGTACTCCGGCAGGATTTTTCATCCAGGATTTGGATTGTGGAAGCAGCCAAGAAAACGGGATTTCCAGTGGTGTGTTTGTTTTGTATGAAAGCGTTTTTGATCGGGTCTCTCTTGGTGATAAAGTAACTATCACCGGTATAGTGGATGAATTTTTTCGGGAAACCATCATAATTGCCGGGGAAGAATCTATTCAGATCCTGTCGGTTGACAATTCCTTTCCTGATAATGTGAATCTTGAAAAAGAAATTCAGAATGGAGGCAGCGCATTTGATTATGAATCTTTTGAAGGCATGCTGGTTTTTGTACCTGCTGCGCGCGTGGTTAGATCGGCAGATGAGAAAGGTAATTTATGGGTTTTGCCGGAATTTGAGTGGAAGGACCATTCATTGCTTGATGATACTGGTGATGTCCGGGGTATGTTGCAGATAACCTATGATCAGATAAATTCTCGCCTCTCCTCAGCAACTGTTGGAGATAACATTTTAAATCTAGTTGGTCTTCTTCGCCAAAACCAGGATGGATATGTTCTCCAGTTGATTGAGCCTGCAAGTGTGGTTCTACAGCCTTCTAATGATTCTATGGCAAAAAGCCTATTTGAAGACCAATCTCTAGAAGCAGGAGAAGATTTTACAGATAAAAACCAGACTCCTATGATTAGTCCATCAAGTACCTCAATCCCGACTGGAACGCCAACTCCTTATAATGTTAATTTGTTGATCACAGAACTATTGCCTAATCCAAAAGGAAAAGAACCGGATGGGGAATGGATTGAAATCTATAATCCTGAAACGTTTGGTCTGCCACTGACGGGGATAAAAATAGGGGATGAGACCTCTCCTCAAGGAAAGGAAGGAATGCTGCGTTTCCCGGATGGTTATACCATTGGAGCCAACGAAGTGCTTGTCATTGCCCATAATGCTTCAACTTTCCGATCCAGATATGGTTTTTCCCCTGATTTTGAGTTAGTCGATAGTGATTATTTGATCCCGGACTTATTGCCTTGCCCAGAGTGGGGAGGAAACTCGATCCAGTTCAGCAACGGAGGTGACGAAGTTCTGCTGCTAGATCCCTGGGGAAGGGTGGTAGATTTGCTCAGTTATGGAAGCTCAGAATATCCCGGGTTTCAGCCGGCGGTCACTGCGCCCAAGGAAGGACACACCCTGGAAAGATATCCTCCTGACCGGGACCGGGATATAGCTGAAGATTGGCGGGAACGGATCGAGGGATCTCCAGGGAAACTTGACCGCAGCCCACCAACACCTATCATGATTCCTTCATCCAGTCCGAAACCATCTAAAACGCCAAAGCCTTCTCCCGCAAAAACTAGTACACCCTTCATTCCTTCAGCCACTCCAGCTTCAATTCGGCTGTTGCTGAGTGAAATTATGGCAAATCCTATTGGAAATGAACCGGAAGGCGAGTGGATAGAGATATTCAACCCGGAAGATGAACCAATGCCGTTGACAGGAGTAAAAGTCGGAGACGCCGCTCATCCAGGAGATCCCGAGGGCATGCTGGTCTTCCCGCCAGGAGCGGTGATTGAACCGGGTGGGTTGATCCTCGTTGCCCATCAGGCAGCAGAGTTTGAAGCAAGTTATGGATTCAAACCTGATTATGAGATATCAGCATCCGATCCTGCTGTAAAAAAACTCATACCATACAATGTCTGGGCTGGTGGTCAGATCAGACTTAATAATTCAGGGGATGAAATAGTCCTGCTGAATGGTTGGGATGAGATAGTAGACGCCCTGGCTTATGGCAGTTCTGATTTAGAAACCTTTCAGCCGCCTGTTCCGGCAGCGCCAGAGGGCAGCTCTCTGGCAAGATACCCGATGGGGGTTGATACCGGTACCAACGGAGATTGGGAGGTTTCTGAGATACCTTCTCCGGGAAAAGTTAATCCTGGACCCCCAACCAGTACGCCCACGATTACTCCCTCTGCATCTGTAACACCTACCTTGGCAGTGACCAACAGCTGGACAACTACGCCAGAGTTTACTAGTACGTTTACTCTACCCCCGACATTCCAGTTGACGCCTTCTTTCACAGCTATCTCTACAATACAAGAGACACCGACAGCTACTGCTTCCTCCATAGCGCTGCCCACCCCGACAGAAACTCCGAAACCGAGCCCCAGCCCAGGTTTAACTCCGCTGGTGAGTCCATCTCCAACTACTACAGCGGGGCAGACAGCCACGCAGAGTTTCACCACACTGCCCCCCACAATAGCTGAGACAAATACTCCCTCACCAACTTGGATTGCCTCAATGACCCCCTGTCCATCTTTTACCTTAACTCCTACGCTGATGGATACTGGGTCTCCTGAAGTGACTGTAACCCTAACTCCAGAGCAGCCCTCGGACACTCCAACGCCGGTTTATATCGAGGATGAGGAGATCGTTCTGAATGAGGTTCACGCTGATCCTGATCAGATCCTGGGGGATGCCAACGGAGATGGTGTGATTTCCAGCGACGATGATGAATTCCTGGAATTGATAAATCTCACTGATTCAGAGCTGGATATTAGTGATTGGGTGATTGCAGATGCGGTCCGACCACGATTTACCTTCCCGCCGGGAACAGTGCTTGCTGGTCACTGTGGTCTGATCATTTTTGGCGGCGGCTCTCCCTCAGGAGAATTCGGTGGTAGTTTAGTTCTTACCGCAGGATCATTGGCATTGAACAATACCGGTGATACGATTTCCATCTGGGATCGGGATGGAAAATTGCGGATGCGAACTTTTTATGGTCCTGAAGGTGGATTAAATCAATCATTAACCCGGAATCCTGACCTTACCGGTCATTTCCCACTAGAGCTTCATGGTGAAATTCCGTTGGCTGAAGGCCGCAGTTATTCTCCGGGAGTAAAACTTGATGGATCAGCTTTTGGAATATGCCCATAAAAAGTAAATTTAAATAAAATGAGCCGCCTCTTGGCTGAAGCGGCTCTAGATGAGGAGGGTAAAGCGTTCCCTCATTATCCACAAAAAAAACTAGATCTGACGAATTACCAGCACAACTTTCCCCTGGATTTCAATCTCAGTGGAAGAGTCAATATAAATGGGGTCCATGGTGGGATTGGCAGGCTGCAGACGGACCCGGTCACCTTCGTGATAAAAATGCTTCAGGGTGGTTTCGTTTTGATCTTTCAATCTCACGGCGACCATCTCGCCATTTTTCGCTTCCTGGGCGGGTTTCATGATGATCACGTCTCCATCATTAACCATGGCGTCAATCATTGAATCACCCTCCACTTCAAGGGCAAATAATTTCTCTTTTTGGACATTAAACGGAATTAATGATTCTGGAATGTCGATAGTGGATTCTGCGTCAAATAAGCTGAAGTCTGTTTCGGGGATAGGAACCGGTTCACTAGCCACAATTCGCCCCACAACCGGGATGGTTAACGATCGTGAAATATCCTGCACAACCTGTTTGACATTACCCAATAGCTGGTTAACTTTTTCCTGGGCAGCCCTTGTAATCTGAATGCTGCGGGAGATATTTTCGCTGCGTTCAATATATCCCATTTCTTCCAGCTGTTCGAGGTAATAATTTACCATTGAGGTGGATGTGATATCCGTCCGGGCGCAAATCTCCCGGTAGGAAGGAGCATAGCCATGTTTGGCGTGGTACTCTTGAATTACCCCCAGGACCTGCTTATGGCGTTCTTTTAGTTGTTTCCGGACTTTCGGAGCCATTCTCTGATCCTCCAGGGGTCTAGATAAAAAGTAGAATATATGTGCTAGTAAAAATTATACACGAACATACGTTCTGTGTCAAGCAGGTTTTTGTATTGAGCCCTGTTGATTCAAAGTGTTATTTTTTTATGCGGAGGATTGCAAACGAATTGAACCAAACCCTGATATAAGATATAATTTTTTTCTAATAGATAATCAATTTGTCGGCGTGTAAAAACCATCTTTGCCAGAGTGAAAGAGGGATTACAAGCATCCAATTGTTGTCAAACCAGATCACGGGGAGGGCATTTTGGGTAAAAAAGGAACAGCTGGAAATCAAGGACCAGGGATTCGCTCAGATTGTTTTGCTGCCTTAGAGCTTAAATCCAGTGGGGGTATTGAAATCATTCTCAACAGTAAAGTTGATGCGTTATATAAAAAATCGATACAGGATTTAGCTCATCAAATCCTGGAATTTTTTCAGATTAAAGACGCCAAACTTGAGATAATAGACCGCGGCGCACTTCCTTTTGTTCTGGCTGCCCGCATAGAGGCTGCAGTAAAAGTTTGTAAGGATTCCCAGGAAGAATTTTGGTTGGAGATGATACCTGAAAACAAGTATCAAACCAAGAAAGATAGAACCCGGCGTTCACGATTATATTTACCGGGAAATTCACCAAAATTGATGTTAAACGCGGGCATTCACCAACCGGACGGAATTATCCTGGACCTGGAGGATTCTGTCGCCCCAGATAAAAAAGACCAAGCACGGTTTTTGGTTAGGAATGCATTACGACAGGTGAATTTTTACGGAGTGGAAAGAATGGTCCGGATCAATCAGCTTCCCCTGGGATTGGTTGATTTAACTTACCTTGTTCCGCACCATGTAAACTTAATTCTGCTGCCAAAATGTGAATCCGCTGACCAAGTCCGGGCAGTTGATAAAAAAATCTCAGAAATCCTTTCCGATTCTGATTTTGACTACCCGGTTTACATCATGCCCATTATTGAAAGCGCTCTCGGAGTGGTTAGAGCGTATGAAATTGCCTCCGCGTCAGAGAATGTAGCATCTTTGGCAATCGGGTTAGAAGATTATACAGCTGATCTGGGAGCGCCCCGGACAAAAGAAGGTAGGGAAACTTTTTTTGCCCGGACTCAGGTGGTCAATGCTGCCCGAGCTGCAGGTATTCAAGCAAATGACTCCGTATTTTCAGATGTTGCCGATATGGATGCTTTGCGGGAAGTGGTCCTGGAATCAAAATCACTTGGATTTGACGGTATGGGATGTATTCACCCCCGGCAAATTAAGGTAATTCACGAAGCTTTTGCGCCAACTGAAAAAGAAATTCAAAAAGCAGAAAATATCGTCAGGGCATTTGATGAAGCTGCCTCAAAGGGTCTTGCGGTAGTTTCCCTGGGGTCAAAGATGATCGATCCGCCGGTGGTTAAAAGGGCTCAAAAGACAATTGACCTGGCTGTGAAATCCGGGCAGCTGCCTGAAAACTGGAAAGAGCAGGGCAGTGATAAAGACCATTGATTGTCAGAAAAAAAAACAGGAATAGTAGTTATGGCAAATAAATTTGTAAAAAATGCTGTTGGCAGGATGATACCGGAAAAAATTAACGGGAAACCGGTGATTCCATATCAGGGTGTCCATAAATATAAAACGACCGGTCGAAGGTATGCGCCGCCTCTGGCAACCTGCGCAGATTATCCTGAGGATGGCAACAAGCTGGTAAATGACCTCAAGACTGCATTAAAAAAGGTTGGACTCAAAGACGGCATGACGGTTTCTACCCATCATCATTTCCGCAACGGTGACCTGATTGCCAACCAGATATTTAAGGTAGCCTCGGAAATGGGCGTTAAAGATTTAATCTGGTTTCCTTCAGCGGCCTTTCACTGCCATGAACCTATAATTGACTATTTGAAGGATGGAACGATTCATCATATTGAAGGCAGCATGAATGGTCCTCTGGGCCGATTCGCATCGCTGGGAAATATGAAAGGAACTGGTGTTCTGCGGTCCCACGGCGGCCGTTATCAGGCTGTCCAGGACGGGGAGGTGGTAATTGATATCGCTGTTATCGCTGCACCGACGGCAGATCCCTTTGGAAACGCAAACGGCTTAACCGGTGATTCTGCTTGCGGGTTGCTGGGGTTTGCTCTGGCAGATTCGCAGTATGCCCATAAGGTTATCGTGGTGACTGACAATTTGATCCCATTTCCCTGTGTTCCCTGGCAAATTCAAGGGAATTATGTGGATTACGTGGTGGAAATGGACCAGATTGGCATCCCGGAAAGGATCATCTCCGGTACAACCCGTATTACCAAGAGCCCCGACCGGCTTTTTATTGCGGAGTTGACTGCCAAATTCTGTGACGAGGTGGGAATTCTGCATGACGGCTTTTCTTTCCAGGCTGGAGCCGGCGGCACTTCGCTGGCGATAGGCAATTACTTTGGAGAGATTATGCGGGAAAAAGGAATTAAAGCCCGTTTCGCCCGGGGAGGAAGCAACCAATACCTGGTAGAAATGCTGGAGGAAGGTTTGATTGACTATATCCTGGACGGACAAACATTTGACCTAGCCGGAGTCCGTTCAATGCGGGAAAATCCCAACCATGTTAATACCAGCCCTTTCACCAGTTATAACTACCACGGGAAGGGAAACTTCGCGGGAATAGTGGATGTGGTTATATTAGGCGCAACAGAAGTGGATGTGAATTATAACGCTAATGTGGTCACTCACTCCGACGGTTATTTGCTGCACGGCATTGGCGGCTGGCAAAATTGCCTTTTCAGTAAAAATGTCATTCTGCCTATCCCGCTTTTCCGGGACCGGATACCTATCATCAGGGATGAAGTAACCACGATATGCGGACCGGGAGAATTGATCGATGTGATTGTCACTGAAAGAGGGATTGCCATTAATCCCCGCCGGAAGGACTTGCTGGACACTGTGAAGAATTCCAAATTACCAATCCGGACAATCAAGGAGTTAAAGGAAGAAGCGGAGAGAATTTGCGGAAAGCCTGAGCCGGTTGAGTTTGGGAAGAGAGTGATTGCGGCGATAAATTGGGTTGATGGAACTGTAATTGACGTGGTGAGACAAGTGATTGAATCATAAAGGGAATAAAATGAAAATTGAAGAACTCTGGCCCGAATTATCCTGGATAAAAAATCCTCAGCTGCGGGAAAGTACCACCAAAACTTGGGAATTGGCTCTGGAAAGAAGTGTTTTAACGGCTGAAGATTTACACCAAATTCCCTTTACCTTGCTGGCCGGACCAGATCTAAAAGTCAGCTTTATGGATCATAAACGCTGTGTGGTCCATGTGGCCCGGGAGAGCGCAAAGAAGATGATAGACTTTTTTGGGGATGAGCTGCCGATTGATCTTGATGTGGTAATTGCCGGCGCAATTCTGGCCGATGTGGGAAAGTTACTTGAGTATGAACTGGATAAAAAAGGTAACTCTTATCAGGGCACCTACGGCAAATATCTCCGCCATCCTTTCTCCGGGGTTTCTCTGGCTGAAGAATGCGGCGTACCGGCAGCGATATGCCACATCATCGCCGCCCATGCTGGCGAAGGGAACCTGATCAAACGAACTACTGAAGCTTACATTGTCCATCATGCGGATTTTATGACCTTTTTACCTTTTAAAAGCCGGCTGGAAATCTAAATCATTCAGGATTTCATCTGGTTAGCCAGTACCCCATCCAACAGATAAACAGGATACGTTATGCCCTTTACTTTTGCAGAAAAAATACTTGCGAAAAAAGCCCGACTGCCGAAAACAGTGCCGGGACAAATTGTCCAAATCACACCGGATGTGATTCTCTCGCATGACAATACCGCACCAATCTATGGTTTGTTTCAACAGATGGGAGGGGTAAAAGTATATGACCCTGATATGCATGCGGTCATCCTGGATCATGCCACTCCTGCTCCCAGCACAAAACATGCTGAAAACCACCGCATTATTCGTGAATTTGTAAGAGAACAGGGAATTACTAATTTTTACGATATCGGGAGAGGGATTTGCCACCAGATCCTGGTTGAATCGGGCCTTGCTCTGCCGGGCGAGGTGATTTTAGGATCAGATTCCCATACACCACACGCGGGCGTTATGGGCGCGTTCGCAGCAGGAATCGGCCGAACTGAAATGGCTTCCATCTGGGCGATTGGCCAGCTCTGGCTCCGGGTGCCAGAAAGTATGAAGATTTCTGTAAAAGGCCATTTGCCAGCCGGTGTCACTTCTAAAGACCTGGCATTATTTGTCATCGGAGATTTAAAGTCAGATGGCGCTTTATACATGTCTGTGGAATGGCACGGCGAGGCGATTGGGGCACTGCCATTGAGTCAACGGGCCACACTCACCAACCTGATGGCTGAAATGGGAGCCAAGAACAGTTATATTCCACCTGATCAGCTTACTTTAAATTTTCTAAAAGACCGCGCCCGGCGTGAATTTCAGGTAGTTTATCCGGATGAAGACGCCCGGTATGCCGTGGAAATGGAATACGATGCAGGAACCATTGAACCCATGATCGCCTGTCCGCATACAGTGGATAACGTCAAACCACTCTCAGAGGTGAGGGGAACACCCATTGACCAGGCATTCCTGGGCACATGCACCAATGGGCGGCTGGATGATCTGGCTGCGGCAGCAGAAGTGCTAGAGGGAAGGAAGATTGCCCCGGGAAAACGGATGATCATTATCCCAGCTTCTGATGCGGTGTACCTGGCCGCCCTGCAGGCAGGGTACCTGGAAACATTCCTGAAAGCTGGCGCGGTGGTAGAAAGCCCGGGGTGCGGTCCCTGCATGGGAAATCATATGGGTGTGCCTGCCGTTGGAGAAGTAACTATCAGCACAGCCAATAGGAATTTCAGGGGGCGGATGGGGACCAAAGAGAGTGAAGTATACCTGGCCAGTCCTGCTGTCGTTGCTGCTTCAGCAGTCGCAGGAGAGATCCAGCATCCGAAAGACATCTAGATAATAAATTCAGGAATTTAGTGGGAGTCATTTATGGCAAATATCCAGGGACGAGTCTGGAAATATGGAGACAGTATCAATACCGATGTCATCTTTCCCGGGAAATATACCTATACGGTCAGTGATCCGCAGGAGATGCCCCAGTATGCTCTGGAAGATTTGGATCCCAAGTTTGCCGGAGAAGTACAACCCCAGGATGTGATAGTGGGCGGGAGAAATTGGGGCTGTGGTTCTTCCCGGGAGCAGGCTGTCGTCTGCTTAAGTGAGGCAAAAGTAGGCGCCATTATTGCCAAATCTTTTGCCCGAATATATTATCGCAACTGTTTAAACAATGCACTTCCCGCCATTGTCTGCCCGGAAGCTGTGGATGTTATCCAGGATGGGGAGACGATTAAAATTAACCTTGAAGAGGGTAAAATAACCTGCGCGGCGGGTGAGTTTAACTTTCCACCGTTGCCCGAAGCAGTGATGGAAATATTTAACGCAGGCGGATTGATTGAATATACCAAAAAACGGCTGGCAGCTGAAGAATAACACCTTATCCCCAGCATAATTTTTCTATCGTTCAATAAAATAAACTTAGCAGATATTATTTAGTCAGGAGAAAAGTAAAAATGGCAAAATACAAAATCGCCTGGATGCCCGGAGATGGAATTGGGCAGGAGGTCATGGAAGCAGCCCGGATTGTCTTGGATAAATTGCAGCTTGATGCGGAATATATTCCTGCTGATATTGGCTGGGAATTCTGGCGGACAGAAGGCGAAGCCCTGCCGCAGCGGACAATGGATCTGCTAAATGAGGTCGATTGTGGATTATTTGGGGCGATCACTTCCAAGCCCAAACAGGAGGCGGAAAATGAATTGATTCCTGAACTCCAGGGAACGGGATTAACCTACCGCAGTCCCATCGTGCGCCTGCGGCAGAAACTACAACTATATTACAATCTGCGGCCCTGCAAAGCTTATCCTGGCAATCCCCTTAACTACCGGGAAGATATTGACCTGGTGGTTTTCCGGGAAAACGCGGAGGGATTGTACAGCGGTGTGGAATTCCACCCGGTTGAGGATGACCTGCGGGAGATGATGAAAAAATATGCCCCGGCATTGGGAAACTTTGATGATGTAGCCGGCGATACAATGGCAATGACAGTCAGGGTGGTTACGCTGCGCGGCGCGGACCGGATTATCCGCCGGGCGTTTGAGTACGCTCAAACACACGGCTATCCAACCGTTACGCTGGTGGAAAAACCCAACGTGTTGAGGGAAACCAGCGGTATGATGGTCCGTGTAGCCCGGGAGATTACGAAAGAATTCCCTTCCATTGAGCTGTGGGAAACCAATATCGATGCCCAGATGATGTGGATGTTAAAAAACCCCGAAAATTACGGAGTTATGGTAACCGGCAATCTTTTTGGTGACATCCTGTCTGATTTGTCAGCTCAGTTGGTAGGCGGGTTGGGATTTGCGTCCAGCGGAAATATCGGCGATGATTTGGCTGTGTTCGAACCCACACACGGCTCTGCGCCCAAGTATGCCGGAAAATATATTGTAAATCCCCATGCAATGCTGCTGACGACAAAAATGATGCTGGATTGGCTGGGAGAGGAAGAAAAAGCGAGTGCGCTGGAAAAAGCTATCGCTGATGTGATCAAAGAAGGTAAAGTTAAAACCTATGATATGGGCGGTGAGAGTTCAACGTTGGATGTTGCCAATGCCGTTGCGGAAAAATTGTAAATTTCAACAGGTACCCTGAAAGGAGAGCAGGATGAGTTCATTAAGCAGGCAGATGGCACGATTTGCGATAGATTTGAAATATCAGGATATCCCGAATGAATCGATTTGGGAAGCGAAGAGGTTTTTGCTGGACAGTGTGGGCTGCGCTCTGGCTGCGGTAAATAACGAAGATATGGCAGCGATGTACCGGTTCACTGAAAAATTGGGGGGTACTCCGGAAGCCAGTGTCATCGGTCGTGAATTTAAAACCAACGTGTCCAATGCAGCCTTGATGAACTGCCTGCTTACCCGGGCGCTGGATTACAACGATATTTATTGGGAACAGGATCCCTCTCATCCTTCAGACATGATAGGCGCCGCCCTGGCGGCTGCGGAAGTGAATGGAAAAAACGGTCAGGAAACATTGGTGGCGATCATCATCGCTTATGAAATGGAGCTGCGGTGGTGCCATGCGGCCAATCCGGGTGTGCGGGAGGTTGGCTGGCACCATGCAACACTGACTCAATTTGTCAGCCCGCTGGTGGCAGGAAAAATGTATGACCTTGACCTGGATCAAATGGTTGCCGCCGTGGGAATTAGCGGCAGCAGCCACTTTACACTGGGTGGTGTGGTCGCGGGACACCTCACCAATATGAAAAACACAGCGGATCCGCTGGCAGCCCAGGCAGGCGTTATCGCCGTCTTGATGGCCCGGGAAGGATACGGGGGCCCAGTGGAGGTAATTGAAGGTAAAGAAGGCTTATTTGAGGTCCTTAATAATGTCGAATGGAATCCCGAATGGCTTTTGAAAGGGCTGGGTGAGGAATTTTTGATCACTCAATGCAGCTACAAAGCTTTTCCCACGGAAGCGCTCACTCATCAGCCGATCAGCGCTGCCCTGCAGGTGTGCCAGGAGCATAACCTGGCTGCGGAAGATATCACCCAGATTCTAGTAGAAACTACTTCCCGGGGAGCGGACATTCTTTCCGATCCCAGTAAATACCAACCGACAACCAAAGAAACCGCGGATCACAGCCTGCCCTATGTGATTGCCGCGGCGGTTGCTGATGGCAACGTGCTGCCGGATTCGTTCAGCGATGAAAAACTCAAGGATCCCCGTATCTGGGACTTGTTGGGGAAAATCAAGGTCGTTTCTGATCCCGAGATTGATGCCATGTTCCCCGGGGTAAAACGTGCCCGGGTCAGCATTACCACCAATGCCGGTGAAACCCATACCGCCCAGGTAGATCACGCCAAGGGTTCACCAAATAATCCGATGAGTGACGAAGAAATTGTCTCCAAATTCCGGGCCAACGCGGAAGGGGTCCTGGATAAAGCCAGGCAGGATGAAGTCATTGATGCCACCTGGCGCTTTGATGAGCTGGAGGATATTGAGGAGTATATGAGGTTGCTGGTTTAAGTTATTTTGTGAAGATAACATAAGCTCCCGGAGTTTATAAAACTCCGGGAGCTTGAGTGGAAAGACAAAGGAGTTACAATGGGCACGAAAACTTCTTCTAAAAGACTTCAATACCTTAAACAGAGTTCAGTTTGGGTTTTGATTTTCCTTTGTGCAGCTTTGATAAACTATCCTGCCCGACTTGCGTCCGCTGATGTAGCACCTCCCGAGAATCCACCAGGAGCGAACCCCAGCCCTGACAGTGAAATTACCCAGGTGCGAATGATGGATGAGCAGGTTGTAATTCATGTCCAGGAAGAAACGGATTTATCCAAGATGGGGACAGCGAGTGTATGGGCCGAGTTTCATATGTTGAATCTGGGTGAGGTAAGTGAAACTTTGATGGTCAGATTTCCCACCAGTTCCAATGATGGATTTTCCAATTATCCAGAGATCGAGGACATGATGGTGTATATTGATAACCTGTCTGTCCCGACGTCTCGTATAAAATTAGAAGGCGAACCCGAACAATGGGATGATCCAGTGCAGTGGGCTGAGTTTGAAGTAGTGTTTCCCCCAGGGGAGATGGTAGAAATTGAAGTGGAGTATACCCTCAAGGGCACCGGTGAATATCCTTTTGTTTCTTATAGTTATTTGCTGGAAACTGGCGCTGGATGGAAGGGTACCATCGGAAGCGCCGAAATCATAGTTAGGCTTCCTTATGAGGCAACCACCCAAACCGTGTTTATTGATTCTCAACCGGGATGGGGACCAACTACAACGGGTGCTCAGTTAAACGGGAACGAAGTTAGCTGGTATTTTGAGGATTTTGAACCGGTCTGGGAAAACAATATATCCATTTCTCTGGTTTGGCCAAGCGCCTGGCACAAGGTGGAGCTGGAACGGAAAAATGTAGCTGCAAATCCAGAAGATGGGGAAGCCTGGGGCCGTTTAGGGATGATCTATAAAGATATATCAATGCTGAGAAGATCCCCCCGGGAAGATCCAGGAGGAAGGGAATTACATCAACTCAGTGAGGAAGCTTATCAACAAACCCTCAAACTACTGCCCGAGGATGCATTATGGCATGCCGGATATGCAGATTTGCTGTTCAGGAAATATTACTGGACATTTTATACCAGTTCAGAAAAAGATCTGGACGGACTTGTCCGGGCTTTGGAGGAGATTTTTATTGCCTATACCCTGGATCCTGATCACCCTTTTATCAAAGATTATGTTGAGAAAGGTTATTTTCCTAAGGAGGCGGTTGATCAAGTAGGAGACCAGCATGTTTTTTTCTGGTTAACCCAGACACCAACACTGCAACCTTCCAGAACAGCCTTCCAAACACCAACCATCCAGATTTCAGCGACGGAAATGCCCATTAGTACCGGGACGGCATCACCTGAGATGCAGCCTTCCGCAACACATACTCCCACAGCAAATTCCGGAGTGATTGAGGAACAATCCAGCAGAAAATTCCCATTTCCTATTTGTGGTTCAATGATTGTATTCCCATTTCTCTTAATTATTCCTCTTGTCCAACCGTTATTAAGACACAGGGAGAGGTAATTCCAAAGCTCCCGGAGTTTTTAAAACTCCGGGAGCTTTTATTTCACCGGATGGATTGACTGGAAATTAACTCCGGTTTTATGATAGAAAACGAATTGCAGCCGTCAGTGGTTTTTACCAGGGCGTATTCATCGTCATCTGGGTCATAGGCTACGCCCCAGGCAGTGTCCTGATTGATAAAGCTGAAATGGCCGTCCCAATTGACGGTTCGGATCAATTGCCAGTTTACCCCGCCATCATCCGAACGGTAGATTTCCCTGCTGACCGCATACATAATCTGGTCGCTGATATAGTAGATATCGCCCCCAGGCGCATTCAGGATATTCCAGGTATATCCACCATCGCTGGTTTTATACAGGAAATCCTGATTCATTCTCTGATCATTCTCAAAATAAAGACAGGACAATCTGAAAAATCCCTGTCCCGGAGATATTAAGTAGGGATCATACAACCCGCAGGCTCCTTCTAAAAAGACGTTCGGTACTTCAGGAGGACCGGGAATTTCCAGAGCCTCCCAGGTAAATCCACCGTCCTGGGTCAGGTTTAAATGCACAAACGGATCTACCCCCCGGAAATCTCTTGTTAACCAGCCATACTGCGAATTGATAAAGACAGCGCCGGTTTTGTCGAAGCCTTGAATTGTATAATCCGTATAAGGATCAAGAAGCAGTTCCCATGAATCTCCAGCGTCGCTGGTCCGGTTTACCGCTGTGAAGACTTTCTGCATTCCTCCTTCTAAGAATTGGAAAACCCAGGCATGGTTTTCATCCAGGATAGAAAACATTGCCGTATACATGATCTTAAAGTTAACCGGGACCACACTCCAGTCCCCCCCTCCGTTATCGGTAGCCCAGATTAAATCGGATCCTGCAAACATGGCCCAGGCAGTATCGGCATTCCAGATACCCAAATTTACTGGGTTGAACCCTCCCGTATCAGAAGCTAGTGGTTGGGCGGGTGTTACATCCTGCCAGGTGTCTCCGCCATCTTCAGTGCGCAGAATGTGCTCTGTGTCTGAATCAGCAACCGCAATTGCCCAGCCTGCCAGCTCATCCACCATGTGAATTTCATGCAAAGTGATCTCTGTCCCAGCTGGCAGGAGAGGTATCACATCCCCCTGCAGCGCCTGGGTAATATCTATGGTAGGTTCTGCTGGGGCAGGTTCGGTATCTGTGATATCCGGTTGGGGAGTATCCGTTGCCTGGATGGGAGGAGCTGTCGCGCTGATTTTCGCAGGAGGGATTTCTGTGTCAGTTGGCAGTTGTTTTGGTTCTGGGGACGGCCTGTTGCAACCTGTCAGCATTATGAAAATCAGGGCTAATAATAAACGGGAGATTTTTGACATGGCAGACCTCCAGAAAGGGATATCCGGCAGCTTATGATTTTTGTCCGGGAAGATCCAGGATAAAGTTTTCCTATATTGTAATGGATATTGGGCGGGAAAATACTCTCATCTACCGACTGTTGACTTTTTCATCCGCTGCTGAAATGAGGAGTTTCCGGGAGAATCCCCACACGGCCAAACCCAAAAAAACCGCAAACCAGAGGGTGGCGAAACGAATTAAAAGTGTAGCTGCAGCGGCGGTATCCCGGTTTAACGCCAGCAGCAAGGTGAGCATCCCGGCGATGGACGCTTCGGCTGCCCCCAAACCACCCGGCAGGGCAGAAACAGCTCCGACCACGGTGGAAAAAGCTAAAACAAACACAGCTACTGACAGGGTGGCCCAGCTTGGGGCAACACCCAATCCTAACAAGACCAAATACATCCCGATGCCTTCTCCCAGCCAGGAGATAGTGCCCAGGCTAACTGCAACCAATATTGCCTTGGGACGAAAGAGGGCATAGCTGCCTTCATAAAACTCCCGCAGCTCCCCGGAAAATCTTTTAAATAAAGGAAGTTTGCCCCCCAGGTCTAAAAACCAGAGCGCTGCCGGCCGGACTTGGATGATCAGGATCAAAATAATCAAACCGGAGAGGATTATTGCAAATGCCGGCCAGAAGCGGGGGTAAGCAATCACTCCCAGGGTGCTAAGCAGCAGCACACCTAATCCATCGCTGACCCGCTCCGCCAATACCACTGAGATTCCCCGGGAAACCGGCAGACCAGTTTCGGATTTCAGCCAGACACCTTTAAGAGCTTCCCCGACTTTTCCGGGTGTGACCGCCAGTGGAAATCCGGCCAGGAACAGCCGGGCACTTTGAATAAGGGGGAAATTCTTAACCCCGACCAAACCCAGATAAAAATGCCATTTAAAAAAGCGCAGCAGATAATTAAAGAGGGTCAGGAGCAACACCAGTGGATAATATGCCCACTGGAATCCTAGCACCTGGTTGCTGACCTGACGCAGATCACCGACCAGGATCAAGACCAGGAAAACCAGGAAGCCGAACAAAAGGCCGGGGATTAATCGGCGCAGGATTGTTTTTGATTTTTTTTCCATCAATCAGCGGATTAGGATAACAAGAAGACTGGCGATGACTATCACGGACAGGACAATTCCCACCAGCGCCTGGATGACCGTTTTCCTCTCCATGCCGGGCATGACCACTTCCCCATCCCCATATTTCTGGAAAAGTTGTCCCCATTTTGTTTTCAGCGCGTTTTCTACCCGCGCCCGCCCGACAAAGGGATACCAGTAGACATTGTGGTAGAAGTTGCTTGCAAAATAAGCCCAGGGAACCAGTGGACTTTGCAGGAGAAGCTTTTCAAGCGGTTTCAGCGGACCGTGATATATCATATGCTGCCCAGTGCTGGCAAAGGTATCTTCCCTTTTGAAATTCCAGGATTTCTCCTGGTCTATATCATAGCCGTTGATTTTTATCTGACTGGGATCGCCGATACCCAGGCCGTGTTCATGGGCCAGGCGGATAAAACGCAAATCCATGGGGTCAAAACCCTGCAGCTTGGCTGAGACAGCATCAATCGCCACCTGATCTGCTGATGCCAGCAGGATGTCCTTTTCATGCCAGCGCATGGCCCGGGGACCGGGCCCGTCACCGGCAAAGGTGCCGTCCATAACAGCGAATAGACCGGGATGGATCTCCTGCTGGATGGCCAGCAGATCAACCAGTGTTTCGTGGATGACACCATGGGTCCAGTGTCTTTCCCGGTGTAAAAGACCGCCAAAGGCGTTTTTCATTGCTCCAGTGATGGTGGTGAATACGTGGGTTTTTACTGTGGGGAGCTGGATAATGTTCATGCCCAGCAGGGCTTTGGGTATAAATACACCATCTGGGTAGACCTTATCCAATACCAGGTATTTGTGATTTTTAGGATAGAACTCAACCCACTCAAAATCCTGGTTATAGAGGTAGAGGCAGGGAACACCATATTGATCTGTAACTGTTTTGTGTTTGTTGTTGGCTTCTCCGTCGCTGGTGTCTACCACTACGGTGTCGTTATGTACGCCCACCAGATCTTGATATCCGAATGACTGGAGAGATTTAATTACACCCTCCAGCTGCCAGGGGGCTGTAGAACAAGCCGGGTACCAGGTCTGCCAGGAGATATTGATTTTTAACCCTGTCTGGTTGCCCTTCGGCAAAGCATTCTCTAATCCTGCAAGTACAAGTAAACGATGATAATCTTCCAGTACAGTTTCAGGAGAAGTTTTGAGTACGGTCACCTGGCCTTTTCCAGGAAAATCAGCCATTATATATCCTTCCTCTAAGACAAATAATTGTTTATGTTTGTCAATTCACTGCTTTGATTTTATCAGGAAAAATGGATTTTTAACCGGGATGTGGGTTGAAGGTCCTCTCTTTTTTATAAGCTACTGGGTGGAAGAATGATAAAATAAATATGTCATCTGGAATCAGCGTTCGTTTAATAAGAAATGGCGCTTTGGAAGGGGAGTTGAGCATGGTTGAGCTGCATTATTCAGAGGAAGTTTGGACAGCTATTCGAGAAAAACAGCCTCTGGTAGGGCTGGAAACGGCAGTGGTCACTCATGGGCTGCCTTACCCAACCAATATCGAGCTGGCACAGGCGATGGAGGATGTTATTCGGGAGGAAGGCGCTGTGCCGGCTACTGTGGGGGTACTGGGTGGAAAAGCCCAGATTGGCATGAACAAAGAAGATCTACTACTGCTGGCCCAGGATCGGGAAGTGATCAAGGTCAGCCGGCGGGATTTTTCGCGGGCAGCAGCTAAAAAACTCAATGGAGGAACTACTGTAGCAGGTACTTTAACTGCCTTAAATAAAGCTGGAATCAACGTTTTTGCAACTGGCGGGATCGGTGGTGTTCACCGTAATGCACCTTATGATATATCGGCTGATCTGCTGACTCTGGCTCAGACACCAGTCCTGGTAGTATGCGCCGGGGCTAAATCGATTCTAGATCTACCGGCAACTCTGG
>SDBU01000600.1_pt1 | contig 50529 bp, 88 predicted proteins | sample 2277071 | NCBI WGS metagenome assembly SDBU01 (sample SAMN10397929, study PRJNA504765) | marine sediment metagenome | isolation source: marine sediment core GS08_GC12, 126 cmbsf | place: Arctic Ocean: Gakkel Ridge, Loki's castle | collected 2008
AGCTGGTGCGCTTACTACCAACTCTCTAAACGACACTCATACTGCATTGGCTGTACCTAAAGGTGTTTCGTGGGACTTTACCACTAACGGAACGTGGGGAACCGCTGGAAATTCCGCCAGCGTTGTTTTGGAAAGAAGTTATGACTCCGGTACGACATTTGAAACAGTAGTTACAGTCACATCGGCGGCGAATAAAAATATAACTACATCAGGAACGGAGGAAACTGCGGCAGCGGTTTACAGGGCAAGAGTTTCTGAAGTTGGTGGCGATGGTTCTATATGTTCGACTCAGTTCTCAATTAGAGACACTTCTCATATCGGTGTAGTTGAAATCACAGCAGTGGCAAGTCCTACAAGTGCTACCGCAACTGTACTTACTACGTTAGGTTCTACTGATAAGACTCATAGGTTCTCTGAGGGGTCGTTTTCCAACCGGAGGGGCTGGCCTATTGATGTTACTATCTCTGCCGAGGAAAGACTTACCTTTGCAGGTAATATATCCGAGCCATTAACTACCTGGGGAAGTGTAATTGGAGACTTTACAGATTTTACGGAAGGTTCTGATGATGACGATGCTATTCAATTTACCCTGATAGGCACAGGCCAACAGAACAGAACCCGATGGATGCTTTCAAAAAATACTTTAGTGATTGGTACTGTCGGCGGTGAGCATTTACTCGGTGCTTCAAGTGAAGAAGAAGCGCTTACTCCGACTAATGTGAAAGCTAAACTTCAAACCACTTACGGCTCAGAAAATATTGCGTCAATCTTAGTCAATCAAGCAGTCTTGTTTATTCAAAGAGGTGGTAAGAAAATAAGAGAGTTTCTTTTTAATTTTGAAGATGACGCTCATAAAGCAGATGATTTAACAGTATTTTCCAATACCATTACTGGTGATGGTATAGTTGATATGGCTTATCAAAGAACGCCCGACCCGACCCTATGGTGTATAAGAACTGATGGCCAGATAGCTATAATGACCTATGAACGTGACCAGAATGTCTTTAGTTGGTCGAGAATAGTTACCAGAGATGGTGATGAGTTTGAATCTATAGCTATTATATTTGGCGGGACAAGAAACGAAGATGAGGTTTGGGCCACTGTAAAAAGAGATGTAAATAACGGCGATGTAAGATATGTGGAAAGATTCTTCCAAAGAGATATGCCTTCTGCTATAGCGGATATGAAGTTTCTGGATTCGTTCATTACTGATACTGGTGGCGATACTACTGTTCCAGTAGCGCATCTAAAAGGTGAAACAGTACAAGTTTTAGGTGATGGTTTGGTTCAGGCAACTAAAGTAGTAAATGCTGGGACTGGAAATATAACCGCTGCAACAACTGCTGCCAAATATCAAGTTGGATTGGGTTATACCTCGACCTTAAAACCTATGAAACTGGATATAGCCGATATTGGATTAGCTACAACAAAGAGAATTAACAAGGCGATAGTAAATGTATTTGAGACCATAGGTGGTGAAGTGGGGCCTGATACAAATAATCTTGAGAATATCTCAACGGGAACGGCAACTTTGTTTACAGGCTCTAAGGAAATATCAATCCCAGGCGGATATTCAAGGGTGGGAGATATTATAATCAGACAGACAGACCCATTGCCACTAACAGCGTTGTCATTAACTTTGGAGGTAGGAGCGAGTAATGATTGAGAAAATTATCTATCGTGACGCTCCAGTAGATATTAAACCTCTTCAGGATAAAATAGAGGTATTAGAAACGGAAATATCTAATCTAAAAAACAGAGCCAATGCGCTCGAAACCGAAGTTGAAAAACTAAAGGAACCCTAAGTGATACGACCATTCAAAGCTGAGGATATGGTTTGGATAATAGAATACGGAGTCAAGGAATTTGGCCTGAAATTTCTGGCAAATGATAATGTAAAGGAATTAGCTCAGGCCAGAGAAGAAAATGGTCAATGTATTACAGGATTAGTAAATGATAAAATAGTCGGTTGTGGCGGGATAGATTTAATGTGGGAAGGGGTTGGAGAGGTCTGGGTAATGCTCTCTTATGATATTGAACAATGCCCAATGGCGGCTTATGAAGTTATAAGGGATGGATTAGATAAACTTATCAAAGACAATAAATTACGAAGAGTTCAGGCGTGGGGCAGGATAGGGTTTGAAAAATCCCATACCCTATTCAGGCATTTAGGTTTCAAGCCTGAAGGGATAGCAAGGAAATACGGTTTTGATGGCGCAGATTGTATTCTTTACGCAATAGTGAAAGATTGAAGGAAATGTTATGGTAGTACCGGCTATAATAGCTCTTGCTGTGATACAGGGTGTTTCTGAAATTCAGAAAGGCCGAGCCGCCAAAGAACAGGCTGCTTTTGCCAGACAACAGGCGGAAGTACAGGGAGCTTTTGCTATTCAACAGGCCGAAGCCCAGCAGGCCATCGCAGAACGCAACGCCCAATTAGCTGAACGTCAAGCCGAGGCTGAGACACAAGCTGCACTTGCCGAAGCTAAAAAACAAGCCAGAGAAGGTAAGAGATTTTTGGCAAGACAAAGGGCGGCATTTGCTGTTTCCGGCGTAGCAATAGGCAGGGGAACACCTTTGGCAGTGGTGGTTGAAACTGCAGCAGAATTAAAAGCCGAAGAACTTACTATTCTAAGAGAAGGTATTATCAGTGCAGCACAACGAAGAGGCGAGGCTGATATCTTCAGGCTGCGTGGTGATATATTCAAACTACGAGGACAAGTTGGTGCAGAAACTGCCAGATTAACAGGATTGGCCGCAACAGCAAAGGGCAAGGCTGCAAGCAGAGCGGCGACATTAGCTGCCACCGGCTCTATATTAACCGGTATCGGTCAGGTTGGAGTTGCTAAAAGTAAAGGCTTTACGTTTTTCGGGCCTAAACCATAGGAGAAGTATTGGCTAAAATACCTACACTAACAAGACGAATTACACCATCAGCACGAGTTGCTGGTGTTCCAACTCCCTTGGATTTAATCAGTGGTATAACTCCCCCATCCACTACGGCTGATTTCGGCCAAGGGATAGAGGCGAGAGGATTGGCTGCATTGGGTAAGGGTATTGGTAATCTTGGCGAAGCCATTGCTCGGATAGAACAGGCCGAAGGCGTGAGTCAGGCATCCACAGCAAAAGGTCAAATTGATGCAGCGGCAAAGGTATTTGGCGAAGAACTTAAAAGCAATAATGACCCGTCTACTTATAAAGAAGAATTAGACATTTTTCTATCGAGTTTGCCAGATTTCCGACCCCCGAATGCTATAGGTGCTAAGTTATTTGACAACCTTCTCGAACAATTAACTCCTGCTTTTGAGGCAGGCGTTGAGATTGCAAGAATAAGAAAAATAGAAGACCTTATGGCGGGCGCTTACATAGGTGATAGAAACAAAGCTCTTGCTAATGGTGACATAGATGAAGCAAACCGTTTAACTATAGAGGCTAAAGATGTAACGGGTGTGATAACTAATAAACAGGCAGCAAAAGATTTACAAGAAAATGAAGAAATAGTTAAAGAAGTTCTTAAAGAAAATGCCAAACAATTCCAGATGAATTTAGCTGTTACTCAGCCCGATGCAGTGAAAACAGCAGTAGGTTTTGAATTAAAGGCAAGAAAAGAGGGCAAGAAACCAGCAGAACCATTCTCATTGCTTTCAAATACAGACCTGGAAAGCATCAGGGATTATGCAAATTCTATCGGCGAAAAGAAAAAAACTGATTCAGAACTTGCCTCAGATATTGTGTTAGAAAACAATTATGGTAAAATTGTTGGTGGTGATGTTGACATAAATTCAATGATTACCGACATACAGGCAGACCCGAATATTTCTGAAGAAGACAGCATCAAGGCTACAGATAAAGTGGTTACGTTTTTTAGTAAATGGAACTCTGCCAAGTCGGCTGGTATATCTGACGAATCTGTTTATGATGAACTCACCCAAGCAACGGAAGCGGTAGAGAGGGGCGCAATGTCTCCTGCCGCTTTTGAAGAACTATTTATTGCAACAGACAAAGATGGTAACACTAACAAGAGCAAACTCAGTAAAGATGACCAGCGAGCAATACGTTCCAGGGATATAGTTGCTACAAAGACAATGCAGAACAGAACCTTTTCTGATGCCCTTGTGGCAACACGACCAACTTTAGTGGAATTAACCGAAAGCGATTTGGGTGCGCTGAAATTAGCGAGAGAAAATGCAGAATTAGTTAAAAACATTGAAAGAATAAACTTCTTCAATATAGCCATAAAAAAGAATCAAGCAGAGAGATGGAATTTTGGTCGGTTCAGAAAAGAACTAAGGTCTCAAATTGGCCAGAACCCAGAATGGTCTCAAAAACAAATATTTGTAGCTCAGGAAACATTGGTGGAACAACTTGATTTGCCGGTTGGGGAACTATTAAAAACTTTCGATGCGCAAAATCCCGACAAGGCTATAACAAAAACTCCGCCTGATATTGTTTTCAAAGATATATGGGGGGATTTGTCTTTAGACGATAAGGCTTTGATTTGGTCAGAGAGAATGGCGGGAACCCCAACGAATGCATTATTAGGAAGTGAACAAGTTTTAGAAGTGCAGGGATTGCTAAGACCAGACAAAACCAGAAAAGGTGTTGGTTTTTTGGGCGAACTTAAATTGCCAGGCGGAGGCATAGCAACTGAATTTTCTATTGGCACAACTGATGTTACTGGACAAGAATTGGACATACCCACATTAGTTCCTACTTTGACCAAGAAAGAAATAAGTTTAATGGTTAATGATATTATTCCCAATAGAAAACCAGTACCCCAAACAATTGTTAACAAGGCGGTTGCACACGCTAAAAAAAGGATTAAACAGGGCAAAAGTGTGTTTTTTGAACAAGGGGAGTAATGCCGACACTTCAAGAAATAAGAGACGACAGATTAAAGCGTGAGGCTGCAATCATTCCACCCAAACGCCCATCTTCTATTGAGACTATTAACAGGGCTGAAAGAACTTTTGATTTATCCGTTCAGAAAAACATTTCTACCGAAGAGGCCGAGTCAGAAGTTCTCATCGGCGAGGTGATGAATTTTACTAAAACGCTTAATGGCAGCCCTTTGTATCAGGATGCAGATAGTCTAATAGATGTTTTTGACCCAAGCGAACCGCCCAAGGGCGGGGAGGGCATTGCTGACCCGTTGAATGATTTACTCAAGGCTGAAATTACTGCTGTCAGAGAGCCCGTGAAGTTTGCGCTAAAGGCTGCTGGCTATATATTTTCACCCTTAGATAGAGCGTTTAAGTTTCTCACGAATGCTACAATGTACGAACCATTGACTAAATCTGTAGCTGGGCCGATACGCAGACAGATACTTGTTGATATAGAAAATTCCGAAGTTCTAAAAAGGCTTCAGCCTGAACGGGAAAAATTGAGAACAGAATTACTCAAAGAATTTCCCAAAGCGGGTAAGTTGCTCTTCGCCGAACAGCAGGTAGAGTTTCGTGAAAAGTTTAGTGAACAGATAATCGAAAAAGAGAAAGAACTTCGTCAGCAGGTCAGAAAAGATATGACTGGTATTGTTCAAGTTGAGGAAGAGGCTATTGCCGAACTACCTAAAGTTGGTATCAAAGATATTAGTAAATCTGCCGTTGATGCACTAAAAACTTTAGTTCCTTGGCCTGGTTTTGCTGACGATGTAAAGAGCCGTGGCGAGATTGCTGCCGAATCATTTGGCCGAATTGCTGGGAGAGATGCACCTTGGTGGTATTCACCCGTAACAGATATTGCAGAACAGACCATTGCTTTGGGTGGGCTACTTAGGATGGCAAAGGCAGCCCAAACCGCCGATGCAGCAGGACTTATAGCTAAAGGTGTAAAGTTTACAAGGGCGGAAATAAAGGCAATAAAAAAACTTCATAAAGCTGCTTCTCGATTAGTAAGACTTCCGGCTAAATCTACAACCGTTCCTTCTTCGACTGAGGCGGCCACTGTAACACAAAAACTAATCAGATTGATTAAAGAGGCCAAACCATTACGAGACAAAAAGGCTTTGTTATTACATCGAGACCGACAGCGTAAGGCACAAAAACTGGCACAAGTTCAGCAAAACGTCCGAGGTGGGAGATTAGTCAAAGCAACAAAAGGTGCGTTAAAAGGCAAATCGCCTCTTCCTGATTTTACTCCTATAAATGCAAATTTATCTGCACCAGAAATAGATGCCCTATTTAACTTAATCAATACTTCACGGTTAGGCGTTGGTTTTGACAAAGGCAGGGGCTTTTTGTCGCTTGATAAATTATTGAAAGGTAATTTATTAACCAAAAGCGAGATTGCTAATCTGGAAGCAGTGTTTGGAAAAGCATTAACTAAAGCTTTGTTTGGAAAACAATCAATATCATCAATTATTCAGGATGTTTCTTTTGAGATTATAAACTTACCAAGAGCAGTATTGGCTTCATTTGATTTATCCGCCGCCGGCAGGCAGGGGGTTATTTTTTCGGTCTCTCACCCAGTAGCATCTATGAAAGCGTTTGGCCGTTCTGTTCGAGCCGCTGCAAGTCTAAAATATAGTGATGATATAGAGCGAATCACAAAGGCGACCAGATTCGGTAAAATGGCTGATAGATTCGGTGTCCATTCTTCGCCTACGGGTTTTGCTGCAAAACTTAGTTCCAAGGAAGAAGTGTATATGTCTCGGATTGCTGAAAAGATTCCTGGCGTTGCTGCTTCCGAACGAGCTTTTACCACTTTCCTAAACCAACAAAGGCGAGAAGTATTTGCTGTTCAGGCAAAGAAGTGGATTAGGCGAGGTATTACACCAGAGAACAATGCAAAAACCTACCAGCAGTTTGCTAAATTTGTAAACCACGCCACAGGCAGGGGTTCGTTAGAGAACCTTCGGCCTGGTGCATTAACGGCGTTGAACGCAATATTCTTTTCTCCCCGATTCCAAGTGTCACGTGTTCAGGTTATAGGCGACTTAATCAATCCTAAAACAACTGCATTGGCAAGAAAAGTTATCGCCCGTGACCTCGCTGAGTTTTACGCTACTGGAATGGGAATTATGGCAATGGCAAAAATGGGTGGCGCAGAGGTTGAAATAGACCCTCGTTCGTCTGATTTTGGGAAGATTAAAGTCGGTAATACAAGATATAACTATTGGGGCGGCTTCCAGCCGTTAGCAACTTTTACGGGCAGAATGCTTTCCGGTCAAATAAAACAGACCGCAACGGGTAAGATAAAAAAGAAAGATAGAATTTCTCTTAATATCGACAATACAATAATTCAATTTTTAAGAACCAAACTTGCACCTGTTCCTAGCAGGATATCTGATGTTTTAGCCGAGGAAACCATACTTGGAGAAGCAGTAGAACCAACTGCTAAATTTGCAGGCAAAGCTGCCTTTGAGTCTTTGGTTCCTTTATTCATACAGGACACAATTGATGCTTGGCGCTTTCAGGGCGCAGATGCACAGTTTCCTATTAGTTCGGGTTTGGCCTTTATTGGTATTGGAGTTCAGACTTGGGAAGTTGCACCATTTGCTGAACTTGAATTAGCAAGGGATTCCCTTGCAAGACAAACTTATGGTAAGGATTATGACCAGTTATCCTTTTCTGAAGTCAGTATGTTGGACAGAGACATATTAGTAAATCATCCAGGCATTACCGAATTAGAACGGGAGGCCAAATTCTCAAGCGAAGGCATACGCTTTCACTTAAAAATAGCAAGAGAAGAACGTGAATCGGAAAGATTATTAGAGAAACACATAGACAAAGACCTTCTTGCCGACCTGAATAATATTAAATTAGGTGTGGGTGGTGTGAGCAGGATATTTGGTAATTGGCGATTAAATGACGAACAATACAAAGAATATCAAGAAAGAGTTGCAACGAACATAAACAGTCTGTTCAAGGAAATGAAACCCTTGTGGGACACGAAAAACACTGAAGGTAAATTTGAACTGATGAGCACGTTGTTACGAAGTGCAAAATTATTAGCTGCCGATGAAATGAAAATCGGAGATATGGAATAAAAGAGAGGGCTTTTACCCTCTCCGTTTATGGCATATTCTTAAAGTAGCCAATAATTGTCATAGTTAATGTCCCTGTACCATCATTGACAGCGTTTAGGGTTTCTTCGGAATCTACAGTTAGACAATTGTCAGGGAAGTCGTGCTTGAAGTTGTATATGTGACCACCCGTGCCAGTACCTACTAAGTTTATTGAACCATCAACAAGAAGGCTTCGGTCTGCGGCCAAGTGCCAGTCTAATGATAGTTTCCAGTCCGGCATTGCATATATCCGCCGGACAACAAACTGGCGCCCTATAGGTACAACAAACAGCGAATCATTGTGTGATTGACCGACTTTGAAATGGTCAAAATACCATTCCTTTTCAGCTTCTGGTTCAACTGAGACCAGAATCGCATCCTGAATGCCTGACAATGCTGACATTATCGAGCGACCTGGCCCCGGGCTGGCCATAACTGCGTAAGCAACGAGCAATACAATTATGATAGTTAGAATTTTAGTTTTCATTTTTGTTCTCCTTAAATAAAGTTTCAAAATAAAAGGCAGGCAGTTTGATAACTGCAATGTTCCCAGCGTACACCGCTGGTCGGCATTACCCCATCAGGCTACCACGCCACTGCCTTGATTACAAAGTACCACATTGAATAAAGCTTGTCAAGAAAATAATAAATAAATTTCGAGGTAAAAGTGCCGATTCGAGGACGATATAGCCCATTTAACCTAACAGCTTTTAATCAAAGACTTGACCACGGCCTGCTCTTAGGTCTCGCTGATGACGACCATAGCCAGTATCTCTTAACTGACGGCACAAGAGATTTAACCGGCAACTGGGTAATATCATCCAATAGTATTACCTTAACCAACGGTCTTCTCAATTTGACCAATGGCGGTATCAGCGCCTTTGGCAATATTCTCATAACTAATAATGACCTTATCCTTTGGGCTGGCGATATAAAAATAGGAAACCCCTTTACTGATTCTTGGACTAATGCCGGTGTATTAACTGTCAGTGATTCCATTGTCCTTGATAATATCACAATGGACAGCACCGGCTATACGAGCACTTCCGGGCAAATGGTAATTCAAGATGTCTCTTTTAATAATGCGGGATTAGATGCCCCTGATATTTTAACCGTAGTCGGCGGTGATGCTGTCTCTCCTGCGATAAGAGGTAGTGATATTTTGTTTACAGCTGGCGGCGGGGGCATTGGTGATGGCGGAGATATGAGATTTAAGACCAAAATTGGGGCTGTTAATTTTGGTGATATTTTCCTGGCCGAAGACGGTGGCAATGTCATTATAGGCAATACCTCTGTTACAATAGACGCTTCCGGTAATTTTACTAATGTAGGCAATATCACCGGCTCGGACATAGACATTTCCGCAGGAACAGGTGATTATCTTAGTACAGGCGATATAAATTGTGCCACCTTAACTGTTGGCGATGGTGGGACAACTGATTATTTCTCTGTATCTGTAACTGGTGATGGCCAGTTCTTTGGCGCTGGTGATTTATTGGTTGGTAATAACAAATATTTTGCAAGGTCGGCAACAGCTTCAAATGTTGGGATTTTCTTTAATCAAACATCTACTCGAATTGAATTTAGGGATACTTCTGCTAATGTGTTAGCCTCTTTTGCTTATGCCGTAGGTGGCACGATTAACCTGAATAATTTCACGGTAGCAGGCGGCTTGCCGACAGAGATTACACCAACATTAGTCAAGGATAAGTTGGCGGTCTTTAAGGATGGCAGTGGTTCTGGAAATCGGCGGACAGGATTATTTGTGATGGAAGTCGGTGGTGCTGGCACTATCAGTAATCCGAAAATCGGCTTAACCGCATTTGCTTATACTATTGACGACTCTACCATCGTTTTAACCAGAACCGATGAAGCAGGTGGCTTGGCGGGCGGTAGGTATGCAGCCAGAGTTCACGGCGACGGCACGGTAAGTCTGGGCGGTGGTGTTTCTGCATTTGCTGAAATACTCTCCGGCAGTCCCGCAGAATTTACAGATGCCTATTGTTTTCAGGCAGAGGGAATTATCGAAGCCGGTTCTGGTACTGGTATAGTTAATGCTCATGCCGTATGGATTCGGAATGGTTCTGGTAATATAGGCACTTATACTGGTTTGGATATTGATGATATAGATGCTGGCACAACGAACAATCCTATCCATCAAAGAGGAACGACAGGGACAAATCTGCTTAAGGCTGAGACCAGATTTGGTAGTTCGACTGCTTATGAAGTAATAGAAACAGATGGCGATACATTTTGGGTAGGGGCTGGGACGGGTTTGCCCTATGGCCACATGTATGTTGATGGTACACAGGCTATAAGAGTTGCCCTTACTCTAAACACGCCCACAGAAGTGGAGGATGACGGCACAACTTCTGCCGAGGATGGCTGGCTTGCAGGTGATTTGAACTTGATTACTTTCCCGACAGGTGGAACGGAACATCATATCACAATTACCAAGGCAGGTGTATATCTTATTAACTGGAATATAAGTTTTACGATGGTTACAGGTGCGGCAAATACACAAATCCACGGAGGGTTAACGGTTGATAGCACAACTTTTATAAGAGACAAATGTGAAGGACACAGGACTATCAGTAATAATACAGATACGGGGCATATGTCAGGGTCGTGCATAGTTGATTTGCCTAATGGGAACGAGGAATTAAGTCTTTGGATGGAAAATACAACAAATAGTAACGATGCAGATGTTAGCCACGGTAGTTTAGTGGCAGTACAAGTAGGCGGAACTTAAAATGCAAATAGACAGACCATTAACATTGGAAGAACTAAAAGCCCTGTCTTACTCTACAAACGAAGAGGGTGAACCAATGACCGAAACAGACTTCAAGCAGGAAATCCTTGATACTATCGACCACGGGTTGATACAATATATAAATATGGCCAAGAGGAAATTGTCTCGGCTTAAAACTTTAACGGAACTGGAATAGAAAGGACTCTTATGGAAATCACAGTAGATTCTTTACAGACCAAGAATATGATATTAGCTTTATGCCTTAATGCCCGTCTTGCCGGCGGTACAACCAATGAAGTTTTTGCTGTAATGAGAACTGCCATAGTAGTGGCCGAAGCTATAAAAATAAAGCCAGAAAAAGCCAAGGAAAAGGAAAAGAAAGATGCCAAAAAATAACGGGTTCAGGTTAATACATTTGATAATCACCTCGGCGGTTATATTCGCTACCTGTGTAGCTGGCTGGGCTTGGCAACAGGCCGATACCAAGGCCATAGCTAAAGAGGTCGTAAGATTAGATGAGACCGGCTGTAAGCCAGCACAAGCTATACCCCTGATAAAGTACCGCCTTGACCAGATTGATAAGAAACAGGAAGCTGGTTTCAAGGCAATTCTGGAACGGTTGCCGGAATGAACAAGATTAAAACCCATTTCTTTAACGGTGTCCGTTACAATATATGTTTCGGCGAGCTTGACGGTGCAACTGATGTCAATTGTACCCCAAGGGATATGGTTATCTGTACCAAGCCCAATACCCGTAACGAACTTATAACTATAATCCACGAAGGTATGCACGCCGGAAATTGGGATAAGCACGAAGAGACTATTGCCCGTTCTGCCGAGGATATAGGCAGATTGCTTTGGAGATTAGGATGGCGTTGCAAGAGGAAACACGAAGAATGAACGCAAAAGAAAAAAAGAGATTGGCCGATAAAAAGTATCGGGAGAAAAACAAAGTTAGAATAAGAGAAAAAGACAGAGAATATTACCAAAATAATAGGCAAAGGCTATGTGATTATCAAAAGAAATATCGAGAAGAACATCCCGAAAAACACTCCGCAGATACTCTTGCTTGGTCAAGGACGGAAAAAGGCAAGGCGTGTATGAGGGCATACGGGAAAACAAAGGCAGGAAAATTGGCAAACAAAAGACATAAAATTCTGAGGCGATATGGTATTACCGTGGAAGATTATGATAGGATGTTTAATGAACAGAATGGCTGTTGCGCTATTTGTGGAAAACATCAGATAGAATTCAAGGCAACCCTTGCCGTTGACCACAACCACAAAAACCACAAAACCAATCAAGTACGAGGGCTTTTGTGTACGCTATGTAACACACAACTATGTTTGGTTGAAAACGAAGATAGGCTGGCAAAGTCGTTGGCTTATCTGGAAAAGTGGCGAAGAATAAGCAAAGTACAAGAAAGAAAATTAGCTTAATCCTTTAGTTGCTTGAAACTTGATGGCTCTCAAGAAACGCTTTTATTGCATCTTCCTTTGTGGGAAACTTTTTTAGAATCACCGATTTCATTTTTTCAAATTTATCGCCACCCACTTCGAAATCCTCAAATAGTTCTTGATTTACGCATTCAGGACAAGCATCCACACCATCTGTCCAGATGAAATCATAAAACTCTACTTCTTCGTCTAACCAGTTCATTCTTCATTTCCTTTCAAACTGCAAGCAGTCCCTAATCTTTCCAAAGTTTGGTAATAATACTTCTGTAAAAATGGAATACTAAAATCATATCCCTCTTTTATGGCTTTACTTAGCCAAATCAACCGTCCCGTCCTGCCGTTCAAATCCAGAAAAGGGTGGATTTTCTCAAAATAATTGTGTGCTTCGTAAGAATCCAGCCCTGAAAATACTTTTATGTATTGCTCCATTTGGAATGGGACATCTAAAAAGTTAGCAGGAACAGAACTCCCTACTTGGACATTACAATTACGCCATCGCCCAATCCAGTTCTCGCCTAAATCTCTACCAAGAATACTGTGCAAGTTTTGAATATCTGCTAAGTCCTTTATACCTGCACAGGCAAACCGAAACGCCTCTTCGTCATCAGGATTGAGTCTATCCTCACCTTCAATCCGATTACTCTCCAACATAAACTTCTGCCAATTCTTCATTTCACTTCCTTTCAAATTGCAAGCAATCCCTAATCTTTCCAAAGTTCACGCATTCGTGCTTCCATTTACAAGACCTGCATTCTAACTTGGGCTTGACCACAGGAAACACTTCCGGCTTATCCCTTGCAGTATCTACACGCCTCTTGAACCTGCTGGGCTGGTCAGGGTTATAGTCCTGTAGGGGCTTTTCTGTTTGTTCTTGTAGTCTGACGTTTTTCATTTCAGGGCTTTCGTTTGTAATTCCTCTAAATCTTCACCAACATCAAAGGTTTCGGCGTCAGTTTGCAAAAAGGCAATTATTTTACCCGTCTGTAGCCACAATGTTTTCAGCCGTTCAACTTCAGCTTGTAAACTTTTTGCTCCATTAGCATATCCCTCATCGTATTCAGATGTAGATTGTCTTTTCTGTATGTAATCATTGGCTTTGTCAAGGTCGACTTGGAGTTGCTTATATGCACACCCATAACACAGCCCATAACAAGGGTCGCCAGTAATCATTATCTTTGCTTCGTTTATACATATTGAACTTATATATGAGCCATCTGGACGAACTTCTTCGTTTTGGAAACTACATTGCATTTTTATTCTCCTTTATTCCTCAAATTCATACGGGCATTAAACCAAAACCCTTACTTTTTTGTAATGGTAGATACGCTTGTATAACTCTTCAGTGGTTATAACATCTTCTACGTTATGAGAAAGCACCATTTTAAGCGCAGCCCTGTTCCCGTCCCGTGCCCTTTGCCATACTCCAAAATCGTGAGGGGTGGTCTTGTTGATTATACCCAAGAAGTTGCAGGCGTGCTGCATTGAATTTCTCTTTAACTTAAACTTGGACTTAACCACATCGTACATATCTATTATTGAAATCTCTTTTTGTTTAGGAAATCCCTTATGTTTCCAGTATTCAAATCTGGTACGTATGAAGGGTATATCGTGACGCTGATACCTGCCTCCAGTGTCCTTGCCGTAATAGACTACTAAAGTATCGAACAATCTTACGTCTTGGGCAAACTCACGGATTAGGCGATGGTCTCTTAGTTTGTTATTCAGAACCTCTTTTGGTGTTATACATCTTTTGATAATCCTACCATCTTCGTGCTTGATACAATAAGAGAGAAGAAATCCCCAGTCTGCGAGTAGGTCTGAAGTTTCTATATCGAAAAAACCAAGCTTGTCCTTGATACCCTTAGCCATCTTGTAGCAATTCTTGTGGCTGGCGCCATCGTGGCCGTGGATACATCTAAATGCTTTCCTACATCTATATTCAGCTAATTCAGCGATTAGCTCATCCTTGGTCATCCTGTCCAGTTCTTCCATTATTAGAATCCTTTCTTAATGTCAGCTGTTCAATCTCGTCTATCAATTTCCATATTGCCTCATAGATGATATTATAATGTGGCTTGTTTGTACGAAGGTCTGTTCCGTTTTTAATGCTATTCCGTAAACCAACCATAATAGTTCCAACTTTTTCGTTTCCCATACTCATTTTCTCTGTTCCTTCCATTCCTTAAATGCTTTAATATACAACTCAATCTGTTCCGCTATCTTTACAGCACAATCACTACAGGCCAGCTTTGTACCAAGTCTGGCAAGTTCTTTCTCGGTCAGGGCTGTAGGCTCATGGCAGAGATGGCAGTTCATTCTTCAATAGCAAGTAAATAAAATCCGTGGCTATATAAATCTTCGCTATACAAGTCTGTTGCCTTGCCGATTACTTTCCGGTTTTCATCATCCCAATATTCTGGCATACACTCCAATGTATCTTCTTGTATAATTCTTACTTTTGCATCTTTGTTGCAATTTAACAAATTTATTATTAGTTTTTGTACAGTCATTTTCTGTTCCCTTTCTGTCCCAAAGTCAGCGTCAAGTATTCTCTTAAATTCGCCTACAACCCGTATGGCTGTAAATTCATCTATAGTCTCGCCGTCGAGGGCGGTAACACATATCTGGATTAGATAAGTCAATTCGTCTATCTTGACCTCGTCCCTAAATGTGCAGAACGTGCTTTTGGGAGATTCAATCTCGCTTGCGATACAAGAATTACATAGCCCATTGTTTATGGCGAAATTATAGTTATCTTCGTTGCCGCATCTTGTACATTTACTTGGCATTAGGTTCTCCACAAAATTGGGGATAGTAGACCAATTCATCGTCTGTTATTTTTATATCAAGACCCAAAACTATCCTTTCTATAGCCATTTCCTTTCCTTGATAAGTTCTATCACGGCCTTGTTCTGTGCGGGAATGTCCATATTGCGGTTGTCAACGATGGCGTCAAAGCCAGGTTTTGACCTCATTCTTTGCAATCCTTCATTATAAACCTTGTTCCATACAACTTCGCCACCGTCTCTCAATGAATAGTTGTCCAGTGCCGTCTCTGATTCGTGCTGGTCGTTAAAGGGGTTTCTAAGTAAGCGTATGACGTGACCGCCCAAGTCCTGTATGCACTCTATCTCATTCGGAAAGCGGACATCAGCAGTGAGTATCGTAACTTCTTGGGGGTAATCGGTACATAATATACCTGCCCTGAACTTATAGTTCTCAATCCATATATCAGGCCATAAGCCCCTGAACATATCCGTTCCTATAATCTGAAGCAGTTCTCTATAAGTCTTACCACAGGGGTGTTTGAGTTGTTTGGATTCTTCGGTCGTAAATGGCTCGTGGACAGTGTGTTCATATTCTTCTGTAGGTGCAGCAAAGTAGCTAAACACTAATTCTTTTAGACAATCTGCAAAGTTCAAGACCTCATAAACATCTATCTTGTTCTGTAAATCTTTAATCGCCGTTGTCTTTCCACTCTGTTTTTTGCCGGATATGGCTATTATCTTCATTCTATCTCCTTAAATACCCCAGCCCTTTGTCCTCCTTGACGCAGGGCTGGGCAGCAGAATACTATTTTACCATTCTTGCAAAATACTCTAACAGGAACAATCTTGGGACTATTAAGGGTTTTAGCCAACCAAAATGACAAGTGAATACAATGAAACAAGTTGCCATAAATATAGCAGGACAGGCTATACCGAAAAAATAACCCAAACCAGCTTCTCCATAACTTGGTTCTTTCTCGAATTCGTTTGCCCATTTCCAAGTGTGTTTTGTAAGTATCCACCAAGCAAGAGCAAAACAAACTATGGCACTTACAAACCAAATCAAATTATATACCACTGTCCAAGCTATTAACTCCTCGACCACCAACGGCGCTTCTCTTTGTACCACCTCAACCACTTCAGCCAATCCGCCCTTAATAGTGTTAGGGTCGGGCAGATATTCTAATAATTTGTCAACCATTTTGTTTCTCCTTTAATGTTTATATCTCCACTATCTTGCCCCTTGGGTTCTTTCTGGGCATTGACGACTTCTTACCAAACATACGAACGGCTTTATACACATACCAAGCCCTGAATCTGTTCATACCATCTTGGAGGCAGATTTTCTTTAAGAGTTTGTCAGCGTCTATTCTCCAAGTCCTACCCAATTTCCTTTCTCTTATCATTTGATAGAGCGCATCGTGAACCAGAGACCCACGCATAAACGTCTTGGTATCTATAGTAAATATACCAGAAGCGCCGTCCCAAGCATAGTGTTTTCTGACTAATAAAACGCCATCGTGCAAGACTATGTATTGGGTATCAATCTTAAAGGCATGGGGAAGTCCTGTGGCAACCTTAACGAACCGCAACAACTCATATTTGTATCCTTTAAGCAATCTGTATTTCACAACAAACCCCCTATCCTCAACGGGTCAAGCTCAATCTTGGCCTTTTGCTTGGTAAAGTAGAAATATGATACTCCATTTGGGTCTGTCCAGCCCACGCAACTATCTATTTCCTGCGACCCTATTCGGACGTAGAATATGTCTTTGGTTACAACCATTGCACAGCCCGAAAGCAACACTATTATCACAATCAGAACAAACAGGAATATCAGTATCCACTTTGTCATTTTAACTCTCCTATAAAAGTTTCAGCTTCTTCAATCCTTCTTTCTCTACAGCAGATAGCTCTTTCTCGGTTTTAGTTATTGCAAGGTCGCAGACAGAGCATTTGAAGACAAAATCTCTATTGGGCGTGCATATACTATACACATTAATACAAGTCCATCCCGATGAATCGCTTATTGAAGATTTTTCTTCGCCATTCTTCTTTACGAATACCATCTTGTGCTTGCCTTGAGTCTTGGCAGAGCATTGGAGTTGTTTCTTTATCTCGAATTCAGCTTTGGCGTACGAATTGATAGAATCTGTCAATGTTTTAATCTTGCCTAAATTCTTGTCATATAGGGTTTTTGTATATTGGGCGTTTTCAAGTTTTGCCAATCGTATACTAAGAATATTTCTTGTAACTTGATGGCCTTTTATTCGTTCTTCAAGACTATTTAGCCTGGCCAGTAATACTGCTTTGTCCAACAGGCATTCCCCGCCCTTTGTTCTAATCTGCTGCTGGCTTTCGTCCCAATAAATCTTTTCCATCTTTTTCATTTTTTTCCCTTTCTTGTAATAAATTAAACCACCATTTTCTACGAATGGCTTACCTAGTCCTCGATAAAAAGTGTCCCACTGACATCTTATTCCTTCTGGGCTATTCATTGTCCTACCAGCCCTGTGCCATTCACCACTTGTGTGTTTGTGCCATTCGGGCAAATTGCTCATTTCAATTCCTTTAGCTTCTGTTGGTATTCTTCGTATAAGTCTTTCATCTCAGCGGTGCTTATCTTGGCCGGTTTCCCGCCTCGGTACTTTTCCAAATATACATCCAGTTCAGGCCAATTCTCGGCAAACCACTTTCCCACCTCTGTCGGCGATTTATGCCACCAGCCCAAATGACAATAATGACAAAGATGCTGGATATTTCCTAAGTCAAACCTGCGCCAGCTTGCACCGTTGCCCTTGGGAACTATATGCGACGTCTGACTATTAGAACCTTCAACATCTTTCTTACATCTCTGGCACTTGCCTTTATGGATGAGTCTGATAATTTTCAGGATTATCTCATCTAATCTATCAGTCAGTCGCTTGCGTTCAGATTTCATTCTTTCCTCTCTGGCAGGGCTTGCTCAAGTCCTGTTCGACTTGCAAGAAATTCTGTCGCCACAATTGCCGGCTCAACGTCCTCGTCAAAAAACACTTTTTTCGCTTTATACAACACTTTAGGTAAAACTGGTGTCGGAAAGTTCTCTGCATCATATTCAAACAGCTCTAACGTTATGATTAACTGACGTACTTTCATTTGTCTTTCTCTTTCCTCTCTGGCAGGATTATGGGTTTCCAGTGAGTAACTGCTGGAGACACAACTGAGTCCTGACATCTCCATCGTTTCATTCCGAAAGTATTGTATCTTCCAACAGACCTCCATGTAATGCTTGGACTAACCTCACAAATATTAACTTGTAAATTACTCTCTGGCAACCTTTCCTCAACTGGTATCCAGCGGTACAATTCTTTCAGTCGTTCAACCTCGGCTTGTAATACTTCAACCTTTCTTTCACATAACTGGCAAGTTTCTCGCCAAATATCTATATTCTTGTTGGCTTTGGCAAGGCTAGCTTGGAGCTGGTCAACTTTGCATTTACGACACAATCCCTCTGCTGTATTTTCCTGTATTGGCATTAATCGCCCACACTTTTCACATTCCATTTTTCTAACCACCTTTCTTACCAACCTGCTAAAGTTTGTATTTCCGTTTAACACTTTCTAATAACCTTTTCCAAGGTATATAAAATTGGTCAGTCTTCAAATATTCTCTCTTACCGTCTTTGACCTGATGAACAACACAAATGCCCTTTTTTTCTTCGTAATACCAATTATCATCATCTATTTTCATTGGTTCTAATCGCAAGTTCATATCCCTATCCTTTCAAATCAGCTATTACCAACCTAACTTTTCCTTCCGGTGAGCAACGCCACAGAACCCGTCATTGCCGACACGAATAGTCGTCTTTTTATCACAGACACAGCATTTATGTTCCCGAACAGCTTTGGTGGGTGTTTCTTCTTCCCAGCACCTGTTATTTATCCAGGTCTGAAAGTTCTTGGGCGGCGGTACAAATTCATTCCTTTCCCTTGCCTGTTCACGGGCGGCAATCTGGCTCTCAATCGCAGGCAGGAGTAAAGGTAAGACTTTTTCAGGGTCAAGGACAGGATAATTATTCAAGGGCTTTTTACAGCGATAGACAAAGTTGGCATACTCTGTTTCCAGTCCCCGCTTTGTTCCGTAGAACTTTTCTCTTGCTAAATTAAACTTCTTCATTGCCTTCCTTGGCTATTCAAATAGAGCTAAAACCTCGCTAAAATCCAACTTTTCGCCACACTTGGGGCAAAACTTGAACTTCATAAATTCTTTGGCGATTCTCTTAATATCTCTGTTCGGGGGTCTGCCCAAACCAACCCAATAAAGTTTTGCAAGATACATTACCTCTTTAGGTAAAATTTCAAGCAAGCAAGACTTGGGCTGGCCAACTACAAATCCTATCGAAAAATGTTTGCACTTTTTCACATTAACCATCCTTGGGGGTTAGGGTTGAGTTAATACGTTCAACTTTGACTGTGTGCGGCCCCATTTGTAAGTGCATTTCTATTGTATATGCTAAATGCCGACCACAGACTTTGTTTTCTGAAACTTCATACTTTGCTTTACATTGGCAACAATCACATTTTTCCATATCTCTACTCTTTCTTGGTTAGGGCTTAGGCTGTTATTTGTTCATACAGAGATTGCGTTAGAGCTTTATGAATATTCATTCCTCTTTTTTCCAATTCATCCGCTCGCTTATGTAAAGGACATTGTGTCCAAGAATGATTTGCTTTTTTGTCGGTGGCGTATGTCGTAACAACGCTACATCCACACAGCAAAGTTTCGATTCTGCTGCCATCTTTATATTTATATATTTTTGCCATCATTCAATCCTTTCTTAAAAACAGAGCGGGCAGGGGGCAACAAGCCCCTATGTGCCTTTTTACTATTCGGTTTTAGTTCTCATTTCCTGTTCACGGTAAGAAAATCTAATCATTTTGCCCGCTCCGTTATAGTTTAACATCTTCCGGTGGTGGGATTATACAAGACCAATGCTTGGCGCAGAATATAATTATATCCTCGATTAGCTTGCTTGTCTCGTCTTTTTTCAGGTCGGCCAAACTTGGTGTATAAGATACTTCCTTGCCTGACGGCGATGTTATAAATCTTTTCAAAAAATGCTCTTTTAATAAGCCCTTAACTTCTACTTCTGTATAGCCGGACGCTTCAGAGGCAAGCCGAAAACATACTCCGTGAAGATAGGCCAGTTGTGCCATAGTCTTGGACTGGCTTGGCCTTTGGATTATCTCATCGGCAACTGAACCCTCTAATCCTTTGAGATAAGCCTGCCTCTGTCGTTCCTGTTGGACACAAACAAGAAACTCACCTTTTACAATACTGCCGTGGAATATAGGTTTCATATTATCGCCTCAAAATGGTATATCTTCTGTTCCGCTCGCATTAGTAATCGGCATATCGTCTACTGGGTCTGGTGCATTCAAGTCTTCGCCTGTTTCGATAAAGTATATGCCTATTTGGGCTATGCTTGATATGTCTTCTACTAGCGACCCTGTTGCTGCACAAAAGGCACAGGCGGACTTCCAAGCACACTGTCGCTCAATAGAGGTGTTTCTGTCGCCCGACGAGGCCTTAGCCGTTTCTGTGGCCTTCTGGGCGCCCTGAGAGGCAGGCTGTGAGCTTAACTGTGCTACTTGGGCGGTAGCGTTCCAGAACCCACCGTAATTAGTCCGGTTGCCCTTGGTTTTACAGCTTATGTTGATTGAAAGCGTTTGCCCTACTTTGTCTTCGGGTATGGGCTGACCGTTACCTTGCCATATCGTTATGCTTTGCTGTTCACCGTTGGCATCTGTGAATTTACAGTTCTGCTTAGGTGTTCCAGAGGAGATAAAAGAAGTCCCGTCTATTCTGTCGGCGATAGCGCTTATGGTTACGTTTTCACCATTGGCCTGTCTGACTACGTTAAAATTCATTCTGTTTCCTTTCAAAATCTGTACTTGTTTCTAACTGTCTGTTTATGGCTGAATTATGCCTGTATTTTTCTCGGATTCGCTGGTTAGATAGGTTAATGCGTTTTTTAAGCCATTCCTGTTCCTCTGGTGATAACGCTTGAATTGCGGTTAATGTAAGGTCAGTCATTGGGGTTTTCCTTAGCAAATCGGTTTTTTTGCCAGTAACTATTACGTAATTTCCAAGAATCAACCCAAGACTCAATTTGTCTTCTCCTCACCAGTTTTATCCAAGTCGAATGCTTATCCCAATTAATTTTGTTCATTATTTCTCCTTTTTCCATTGACGGTTTTGTTGTGATGAATCGGTTTCATCATAAGCATTGCTTTTGCAGCTTGGACAATGTCCTGCCTTTCTTTCATAAGGATTGCTATAATCACAGGGCGATGGCAGAATATCATAAATTGTTCCACAATTTGCACATTTAACTCTCATTTTACTCCTTTCAATTTCTTATCTGTCATTGGGCTGTTCCTTTTTGGGTTCCATAGAAAGTAAAGGATGACAAAGGATTCTAACTATATGCTCATTTTGATTTACTATGCTCTCAAGTAAACGCAGTACGTTTTCATCACAGGGAGCAAGCCATTTCATTTCTACGGGCTGTTCTTTTGGCATTTTACCTTTCCTTCCTGTAAGGGGTTAAGTCTTGTGATATTCGCCTTTTTGAGCATCCCAGTAACGAGTAAATTGGCCACAACTACAGATTTTGCGAAATTCTTTTGGGGTTACGGCTGTAATATCTTCTACTTGAACACAACTATAGTAAAAATGCCCATTTTCCAAGCCCACAAGTGAACAGCCAGCACTAACATAAACCAAAAGATATTTCCCGCTTGGGCCTACAAACCTATCGCCCTCTGAATATGTTATTTCCGATTCCGCCAATTCCCTTTGTAGTCTTTTCTGTTCATCTCTAAGTTTTTGTTGGTCTGCCTTGTTCTGTTCGATTTGCGCTTCAAGTTTTTCAATTCTGTCCATTATTTTACCCCTTTCAATTTCTTATCATATCTTACATAGGTGGATTTGTCAAGTTTTTATCTCGATTTCTGCACATTTATCTTTCCAGTTACAATAATTACAGTGCCAGTATTCGCCTTTTTTGTTCGGTTTACAACGGGGTTCGGCGGGTGGCAATATTTCGTTAAGCCAATATGCCATTAGTTTGACCAATTCAGTTGAAATCTCATTTCGCCAGTAATAGTCTAACGGCTGGACGTATTCCTGTATGCAAAGGTCATCTTTACTAATAAAGACCAACCTGCCAAAGTCTTTTTTAAGTTCTCTGGCATAATACAACACCTGTAGCCAATTGCTGTATTTTTCCTCTTTTATATCGCAGTTTTTCTTTTTCATCCACCAGAACGATTTTGAGTGTTGGGATTTTATGTCGATTACCTCGTTATCACTGACCATATCAGCAAAGCCCAAAACGTCATCGGATTCGACTTTTACGTCTGTCGCAAAAACCAATTCGTGTTTATCTATCAATATGCCTTGCACGAAATCGTGAAACAATTGTCCTGCCTTGAAAACCCTCAATGCTCTGGCGTCAGGCGGATTGCTCTGTGGTTCGTCTTTTCGGTTCCAATACTGCTGTCTGTAGCACATACCGAAAGACGAAGGGTTGTATTTCCCAGACCGTTCTCTGGGCTTTCTAACTAATGCTTTGTCAATTAGTTCCTGTATCATTTTTATTCTCCAAATATAGTCTTACCATCCCAAGGACAATCAGGGCATTCTTTGCGGTGTAGTTCTTCAATGGCAGGCATATTATCTTCTACTACCTCTTGGTAAGCCTTCCGCGACTTATTCATAGCACTCCATATATCACCACCGAACGTAGGTGTCTCTATATAAGCCTTTGCTGCTGTAGAGTAAGCTATTCCAGCCTTTTTTACGGCTATTGGTAATTTGCCTTTTACCGGCCGGCACAACCGAAGACGGAGTTCCCGTTCGTTCTTTGGTTTATTCTCTTTAATAAATCGTACCCGTTCGTCATAATCATAACAGTATTCAAGTAATTCATCGTGGTGAACATGCCAGAACATCCCCTTAATTATCATTTTGTCTCCGATTCTTTAAGTGTACTATTTATTATGGCACGGCACGTGGCACAAAGAACCAGCTTCTTGATTCTGGCCTTGTTTTCAGATAGGATTTCCTCTATGAAAAAGACAAGTCCCTTTTCGCAGGCCGTGCATTTAGTCATCTTTTGCCTCTAAAGTTAATTTGTATTTTCTACCATCCTCCCTGTTTAGAACAGTTGCCTCTATGCCTCTGGCTGTGTAGTGTTCTTCGATAACGCCCACGTCCTTAAAACAATCACAAGCTATCCTAAAGAGCAGGGCTGTTACGTGGGTTTCGGTTAGCATTTTGATTTCTCTTGTTTAGCAAGCAATTCACCAAGTTTCTGGTAAAAATCAGTAAGTTCGTTCATACTAAAATTCCACGCTTGAGCTGTTGCGCCAGCTGGATGTGCGTTGTCCCCCCACCCAAAAACAGAAACTTTTACTGTATCTTCGTCGGTTTCCTGAACAGATACACGATTGCACCAGCCACAAACAAACCCCACTAATTCCGGCTCATACTTCTCACATTTCTCACACTTCTTGTCTTTAGCTTTAACCTTTTCTATCACTTCCTCGATATATGTGCATAGTTTGGCTTCGGTATCTTGGAAAGCTTTGCAGTTGGCGTTGGAGTGGTCGTCTATAAAAATATCAAATGCTCTACTGGCATCACGATATCTACCATTACAACAATAACCATTATCATCAGTTGCATTCCTAAGTTTACAAATGCCACCTACGAAACAAGTGTCACCGCCCATCATTTGTTTATAATGACAGCAGGCACACGAATTGCCACCAACATTAAATTGTCCATTTTCAATTGCTATTATTAACTCTACTGTACCTGCGTACTGTCCTTGTTTGTGATGTTCAAGTGAACATTCAAGGGCTGGTAGTTCGCCTTGTTCTGCTGCCTGCTTAGCTTGTTCTTGCGTTATCCAATCCATTGTCTTTCTCCTTTGCCCGTTTCTGGGCTTCTAAATATTGGTCTATGTCTGGGGCTGTCTTTAGTAATATCCCCGACTCCAGAGCTATCAGTCCCTGTTTATGCCAGTAATAATGGCTAATCTGTTCAACCTCAAGGTCGGCTTTGGATATATTATCGTCTGGGGACTGAAAGCGTGGTATATTCATTTTGTTTCCAAATTAGAAACAAGAACAGATTTTTCAACCAGTTTTTCAAGAACAGCCAAGACAAATTCCTTGCCCATACGTTCATCGCTACATATTATTTTGCCATCTTTGTTCCCGAAGCTAAGATGCCCGAATCCAGCAGACTTTGTTACCCAAGCAATATCAATAAGTCCCTCTCTATAATCTTCGGTGAGTTCTACATCCATTACTGTAAAATCAGGTTTTTGTTTCATTTCTTTGCCTTTCTATAAGTATTAGGGTCAAAATATCTTTCAGCCGACTGGTCGCCAATAGCCAAATCCCAGGCTTTGTTAGATTGCCTGCCCCAGTTGCCGTCAATCTCGCTCTTGTAATAGCCCAATGTTTGTAACTGGCGTTGAAATTCTCGCTTGGTTAGGACGTGGTCGGCCTGTTCCTTGATTACTGCCCTGCAATCGTCAAGCCTAGCTTCAAGGGTAATGATTTCCTGTTTCTGAAGTTCATTTTGAATACTCAAACCAAAAGCTATCACAAATACTATCCCGACTAAAATAGTGCAGATGGTAGATTTCATAATTATCTCCTTCTCCAGAACTGGTTCATTCTCCAAACAATACTTTGTCCATCATCTTTTTAGTTGTTTCTTCGTCTTTCATCGCACATTGAAAACAAATACATTCCCCGCTTGGGCCATAAGGCCTTAATTCTTTAATTTCTCCACAAAAATCACATTGTTGAGGTTTTTCTGCGTATATCAAAGCTGCTTTACCCGCACGTTCACTCATAACTGTTTCCTTACAATCGTTAAGTTTTCAACAATAGTGGGTAGATAAATTGCATCCTTTTGGACACCTTACACCAGCAAATGACTTTCCTTCCTGCTCACCAACACATTCGTCCAATTCAGCACCACACTCAGGACACTGATAGTCAGAGGGGACTGCCTCTGTAGTATGCAAACCACTATCCAAAGTATGTCTTGCTTTTTTTCGTAACTCATCACCATCACATCCTGAACATCCGTTACCCGGAGGCCAATCTTGGCAGTTATAGCTATTTGCTTCGTGCGTTGAAGCAAACAACGCCTGTCTTATTTTTTGAATATCTTCATCGCTAATAATCCACCATTTTCTACTCATTTTTTTCTCCTTTTTTTATCTTATTATTCCAGCCAGCAGCTTATGTTTTTGCCCTCGTCCCAGTAGGTTGCTGCTGGCTTCGGAGAGGAGGATAAAAAGTATTATGCCGACCGGCAACCTGTAAAAGCGAGATTGGGGAGGGGAGGAGATTGGTCGCCGGTCTGTGATATTATTATGTCAAAGAACTGGTAGATACCAGAATCGAACTGACAGGTTCCGCCTCTTTTTTTCAGGGCAACCCCCTACTTTGCCGACTCGAACGGCCTCACGCCTTGTCAGGCGGGCAAGCCCCACTTGCGTTATCTACCATTTTATCAAAGAGCTTGGTTTATTCCTATAACCTACTCTGCCGCTTTTCTTTGTGCTGGCTTAGAGTGAGATTTCTTGGTTTTAAGTCGTTTCCTGTTCAAGCTGACGAGCTTGTTGTAGAAGGCAATGGGATAACAACCATAATCATACTCGGAACCCATACAATAAAATGTTAAATCTATTTGTGTGGCGGGACAAGACATACAGCCCTTTGTGGGCTTTCGGGAGCGCTCTTTTTTTGGGTGTTTTTCTCCGTATTCACAAAAAAAACAAGTAGCATTAATAGGCTTTCCCGACCAATTGTTTTCCAACCACTTACTCTTTAATATAGCTACGGGCGTAACACTTCCAGCCTTTTTCTCCTTAGCTATCCACTGCCACATAGACAGGCAGTATTCCCAAGTCTCATTAAGTGTTAGTTTTTTGCTCATTTTCCAACCTCTCAATCTTTTCCTGTCCCGCTTCCAGTCTTGCTATTTCCTTTTCCCCTGCCTCAATCAGGATTTGGCCTGCAAGAGCGTGGGAACTGATATATTTGTATTTATCGAAAGTCTTTAGCTTGTTTACAATGGCAATTACATTCTTGCCCACTATGGTATGTTCTGTAAAGTGTAATGTTATTATCATAACTGTATCCTAAAATAACCTTTTTGTTTTGTCAAGGAAAATAATAAAAATATTTATTGCGTTTCTGGGTCAGTATCGTGGATATTGCCAATGATTTCACCTTGTTCCCCCATGGTGATAGAAAGCGATTCCATATCATCTATAGCCCACAGATAAAACTCACCTCTAAGCCAACGAACCTTTACGATTCCATAGTGTTCTAACTTTATTATATCATCTTCATATATCTCTTTGTCGTTCTTGTCGAGCAAGCCGATGTTTTGCCCTACGGTTGATTTGATAACTTCATACCAACCACTAATAGTTTTTATATGTGTTTCTTTGTTAAAGCCCGCACCTACTGGATATTCAGCTATAAAATACAGTCCTGCTAATCTACATAAACTGCCCTTAACCCATTCGCCATTATCTTTGCGTTTGCCTCTGGATTTTCTCATAATATCTCCACCTTATCTTTCCACACGATAGATATGGCTTGTTCTGTTTCTATAAAGTCATCCAACAGACATATTCTCAGCTTTGCGCCAATGGCCATATATATTACTCTTGGACAGCCATCTTCATCAACCCTTCTCTTAGCTTCTGCCTCGACTTGCGTTAGGGTTATCATTTTGGCCTCCAGAACTTTTTACGTTCATATTCACTTCTGCCGTTGGCGATACAATTTGCTGCAGGAAAGGGATACCAGCATTTTGGCCTAAATTTCTTTGAAATAATCCACCAAATACACTTTTTGCACCGTTTCATAGTTCACTCCTCTACTTTAGCAATGGCTTTAATCGCTATTTCGTGTAATTTTGGGTCGTATCCTATCTTTCTTTTCTTACAGCCCTTACAGATTTTGTCGATTTTTTTCATTGCTTTTAATAAATTATTTCGTTGCGTGGCGATGGCTATAATTGTATCTGCCATTCCATACATAGCTTACTCCTTTGCTTTGGCGAGGACTTCTAATTCTTCAATACAGCCATAAATAATATCCTTAATGGTTTGTGGTGATTCAGGATTGATTCCATTATTATCAATCAATGCCTTGATTTCTGCTAATGCTTCAACCATAATATCATCTCTTTTTGCCTGCTTATCGTACTCATTCCAGCACTTGACAAGGCGCTTGGCGGTTTTGATTGGCAGAAACAGCTTATTGAAACCACCCTCACCAAAACCACTAACAGTTGCCCATTCTCCGTCCGAATCTATTACGATTTTCAATTCACCTTTTGTATGTTCCATTCTTATCTCCTTTCAAGCCCTTGAAACTACGGCTGAACCGAAATAGATTCTACAACTTTGTCAAACCCATCTAATCGTTTCTTAACTTTTACCAATAAATCATCAACATCCAAATCTCCCATACCATCAATGGCTTGGGCTAGCTGGGTGGTTGATATAAACCCTAACTGAGAAGCACGAAGACAAGCTAAGGTTTTTACTATACTTTGCCCACATACGTCTTTGTATAGCATCCAAATGCGCTCTTCGTATATATCTTCTGTGTCGAGCGACATAACAACTCCCATTCCACCCATAAGTGCTTGTGGGTCAATTGTGGGGACTTCTTTTATCATTATCATCAATACCGTAATTGCTCCAGGATTGCCACCAGCCATTTTTTTTACGGCACTTAAAACCGTATCTGTTAGTTGGATTCTTGGATGTTCGTAACTCATTTTTTATCTCCTTATTTAGTTTCATTATCGACTATTCAAAGTATACAACTTTAATCTATCTTTGTCAAACCTTATTTTATTTTATCTATAACACCAAACGGTCAGAATATGGCACAATCACGCTGCCGATTATTTCTCTTGACAAGGCACAGGATATGGGTAAAATAGACCAAAATAAGAAATTTTAGCAAAGGAGTGCAAATGCCATCGGGTCGAACAATAACCAAAAAGTGTTGCAAGTGTGGCGAGACAAAGGATTTGTCAAAATTTTATGATGTTTTAAGTTCAAAATGTATCTCTTGTGCCAGAGATTATTGCAGACGGTACGCCACTGCTCACCGCCCACCTCGCAAGCGTCCTATTATTAAGCGTGTTTATTGCCCAAAAACAGCAAGATACATAGTTACACCCGAAGAGCGAGAAAAAAGGCGATTAATCAACAAGGCGACTCGGTATGGATTAACAATACAAGAATACCTGAAAATGCTCAAAGACCAAAATAGTTCTTGCGCCATTTGTAGTCGTAAACAGTCTGAATTGAGCTACGAACTGTATATTGACCATAATCATACCACAAACAAAGTAAGAGAACTGCTCTGCGCCAGATGTAACGGAATGGTAGGTCATATTGAAAGCAAATTATACCCTTTGGCAATAAAATACCTGAAAAAACACAATATTTAGAGAAAAAAGAATTTATTTTGGGATTTGAACCTTCGTAACGGCTCAAAAAGGACTATAGAGAACTAACAAACTCAAAAAACGTTCCCATAGCAGTAGAAAGTTGTATATATGATTACGAAAAAGCAATGGATTGCTTTCGGTCTTTGTGCACAGGACAAAAAGAATAAGCGTATCGCCGCCGATTTGATGGGGATAACTTATGAAGAAGTCTCAAATCTTCTGGCTGACCTCAAAAAGCAAGAACCAGGTTTGTTCCCTGTCGAGAACGAAAGACAAAATATCCGACAATACTTGTCATCAGAAGAACGGAAAAGGTACAACGCAGATATAGTATCTTACGACACCCGCAAAGATATGGCAGAAAATGTTGACACAGAAATAAGGCAAAAATTCTAAAGATAGGGCTGGTCTCGCAATGAGAAACCACTATAAATACTGAAAAGGGACTGCGGAGCGCTCCAAATCCCGATGACTAAATTACAGTTAAAGACCGAGAATGAGAAACTATCAAGGAAAATCAGCCGTCAGCACGATACGATAGAATCCTTGAAGACAAGCTGTGTAGCGTTCAGAAAGACTATAAGAGAGCTACAGAGCAAAATAAGGGAATTGATGAGCGAATAAACTTGCAACCAAGCAAGTAATGTAGTATAAGAACAGGAAAGGACTCCTGATATGGCTAAATACAGAAAAAAGCCAGTAATTATTGATGCAACACAGTGGTTTAAGAATGGCGACTATCCACAAGACAATGCTTTCCATCCTTTTAGAGAAGTTGTCCGATATTACCGGACATCTGAATTTGGAAAGAAGTGTAAAAAATGTGGTGATATTATGCACAATCACGGTTGGATAGGTACCCTTGAAGGTGGGCATATTGTTTGTCCTGCTGATTGGATTATCAGGGGTATCAAAGATGAATTTTACCCCTGCAAGCCGAATATTTTTGAACAGACTTATGAAGCAGTTGATTAAGCAGTAAAGCAAGGGATAGACAATAGATTATGGCTGGCCTGACAGTCTGGCACGATAGCATCAGGATAGCAAGCTTGCACTGGCTCAGTAGAGTGCTGTAGTATCAGTCTTAGGTGCGTTAGCGCCGCCCCTGTACCTAAGCCGTCGTGGAACGTATCTTGCACATTATGGCGAGCGATACGTGGGGTAGTAATGCGAGAACTCAACCTTTTAGCATTTTATCCGTCCTCATTAGGGGGCGGTTTGCTCAAATCTAACCTTTAGCATATAACTGGTGCAAGGATAAGGATTTAACAATGACTAAAATCTGGCATACTATCATATCCTGGTACGAAGATTGGCAGGATTTAAGAGCAGCAAGGAAAGTACTAAAAAAAGGCAAATTTATATCAAAAAAAGGTAAATTTGTATCTTGGGAAGATTTTGAGAAAGAGCTGGATTTATAGAAAGGATTCTGAATGAATGATGCAGAGGTCTGGGACAGGTTTTTGGCCGGTCATTATTTTTGGAATCCTAAAGACATTACAGAATTGCATAGGATATACGAATCAATAATGAATGACGGAACAGTACGCAATGTAATTGCAACGGGATATATTCAGGACATAGTTAGAATAACACGGAATTGCGATTAAGATAGGAAAGGATTCTAATGAAAAGAGAAGATTATATCAAAAAACTGAAAGAGCTGTACGAAAAAGCCCTAAAACAAAATTGTATTGGTATAGCTCTTGAGATATTAGAACGCCAAAGACAAGTGGAATAAAAAAGCCCCACTTTCGCAGGGCGTTGGAAATAGAGGTTAGTCAGTAGTCAACGTCAAGGGTTTTTAATAACATTTTTATTCTGTCAATTTGTAGCTGGACTTGTTTTTTGGTCATATTGGTTTTTTCAAGAAATACAACCTGTTTTAGCTCATCAAGCATAGTTGGTGCAGCAGCTATAAGCTGGGCGTTGGCTTCGTTCCATTCTGGGAAATCCTTGCGGTCAAATGTAGCAATAACGATATTGCCACTCATTACCACCCAACTGCCATCTGTATTTGATTTTGCTGTCCATTTTCCTTGTGGATACATTACTGAACCGCCTTTCTTTTTTAAGCTAAAAATTGTTTATATCATCGTAAATAAATGCTTGACCACATAAGATACAACGGTCTTCTGCTAATAACCGAAGGGTTGTTTGGTCTCTTTTCACGAGTAATAATCCTTCTTTGCAAATCGGACAATCTGACCGAAAAGATGAATTGCCTACTCGTGCAAGACTTGCGTGGTTGATATGGAGAGGTTCGTTGCCTAAATTTATACCAGTAAGGTCTTCCATTGTTTTCTCCTTTTCAGCCCAATATCGGGCATTGTAATAAATCGTTACATAATACGGCCTCACCACGTTGGCTGTGCCGGCCTAAGTCAAGGCGAGGGAAAGTAAGTTAGTCTGTTTTGTCTACCTTTGTCAATTTTTTATGATTGTATAGTTTGTAGTATAATCGTTGTAGTCTTTGGTAAAGTGGTGCATGGATATTTGTGCAACTGCTTTGCCTATCTAATACAACTGCAGCCAAAAGCTTATAGTCTGAAAATTCGTTTAGTTCTTTTATTGTGTATCTAAACTTACTCATAATTATCCTCTACTTTCTATAATAGCCCGTTTTCAGTTCTTACCCTGCGAAAACGAGCAAACTCAGGGCTTAGGAGTATTTTGGTTTAGTTTTGAATATCACCCTCGATGTATTCTGATTCAATGCACCTATCCTTTTCGGCTTCTTCTTTGGTTTTATATTGTCGAACGTGTTCCATTTTATTGGTGTAACTGTTTTTGCTACCCTGTTGGGCAACGTATAAACCACCCTTGTATTTTCTCAATCTATACATTTTTATACTCCTTAAAATCAGGATATACTGATTCAATCACTTCATCTATTCGCCCTGTGATGCCATCAGGCAAATCAATGCCCAGTTCTGAGGCCGATAGTGTCCGGCCTTTACCATCAATACCATCAATGCTCGTGCTAAAAATAAGTGTCCAGCTATGGATTTTTTCATTTGGGTTTAACATAATTATCCTCTACTTTCTTTATAATTTTAACAGCTTGTCGGTTAGTTTAGAAACAGGCGATGATAAAGCTTTCATCATCTATCTTAATAACTGAGGTTTTTTCCTCAATGTCCTCGATTGTCTGATAGTCGTCTGTGTAGTCTTTTTGGAATTCGGCAAGGTTCTCATATTCGGAATATTCACAGCATAGAGCAATTATGTCAAGCTCTATTTCTGTGCTGGTATCTTCTTCTAATTGCTCTAAATACTCGAACAGAGCTTTTTTGCCATCATAGCTGAAATTGTCGTTTCTGCCCATACTTCGGAATCTGTCGCAAAATTGGTTAAAGTCTACAATAGTTTTCATAATACATTCTCCTAAAATAAGGTTATCATTCAAACCCGACTACCTGACTTGAACAGACAAGACGGCCTTAAACCGTATCGGGCAAGGGTTTAACTGTTATAAGAAAAACATCTTTTGTGTTTATTGTTGATAACAACACCTTCACAAGACATTATTTGGTCTCCGTCGCCATCAATAAATATCTGACGGGCGTCCATTTGGAGATAAATAACATAATGAACGGCTGGGACAACATAGGCAATGTAGAGGCCGTTGTCTTTTGCTAATTCTTTTGCCTGCTTTAGGTTGTCGGGATGGAGATTTTCAGCCCAACCTTTATCTGTGAGATAAAAGTCGTCAACTTCTACTTTTTCCCAATCTGTAACCATTACATATTCGTTGTAAGTTTCCATAATTTAACCCTTTCAATAGATTGTCAATACAATAGCAATTGACTAAAGACTAAGGTTGCCGGCTCTTTAGTACATTATTGAGAGCTTGTTTTAGTTGTTTATCTGTAACTGACCGCTGAGTTTTACCGATGAGGTCATCGATAATTTGTTGGAATTGCTCATAAGTCAATGCCGGATATGTTTGGCAGACTTTCTCGATTGCAACATCAATTGGTGTTTTCATAACTAAACCCTTTCAATTATAGTTTTACCTTTAATCTGTTTCCCAGTATCTATTGATTAAATGCCCCAAAACATAGTCAATCTCATCTATTGTTGTGCAGGAATAGAAATTGTATTTGCCTGAATATGAGTTGCAATCAAACCCTGCCGATAATGCCTGTTTGGGGCTGCTAAACATCATAAAAAAAGTAATGCCATTTTTGCGCTTGAAGCAGTTTAATTTGTATGTTGCTCCTATTTCGCCCGCAGCTTTAAGAGTGCAATAATAATCGTATCGTCTGTTTTGTGTGGGCAGAAAACCTGTTTTGGCCAACTTCTTTTCGGCTACTTGTATTAGCTTTTTGCCTGACATAATACACCTCGTTAATTAAGTTTAACATTACAAGTACATTCTAACATCTATATCGACAATGTCAATAGAAAACTTGATAAAATCAAAGAATATCTTTAACACTATATAACTAAGGAATGACATTATTAAGCTATGGATAAACCATTAACAGCTAAACAAACAAGCTTTGTGCAATACTTTGCCGATGCAGGTTCGGATACGTTTAACAACATAGAGCAATCAATGCTAAAAGCTGGGTATGCCAAGAACTATGCAAGACATTGGAATAATAAAATCTTGGCTAATGATGGCATAAGCAAAGCTAATACTAAGTATAGAGCTAAAACAGCCGAGAAGCTTGACCATAACCGTCAAATAGCCATAGACATCCTAAACGAAGCTTTAGCCATAGCCCGCACTAAACAGGACAGTAACGGCATTGTGCAGGCCTGCCGTGAGCTGGATGCTATCTCTAACCTGCATAGTCAACGCATACTCACTGAAGTATCAGAGGCCAAGCCCCTAACAGAGCAAGAGGTGGCAGAGCTAAAGAAGCTGGCAGGTAAGACTACCGTAATCAAGCTCCAGGACATAGCGTAGAACGTCTCAGGATGCCCCGTGCTGGCCTAAGTCAGTCCAGGGGTACAAGGTATCAGAAAAGGCCAAAAGGCGAGGCGGGGGGAGGGGGTTGGATTGTGTGGGCGGATTAAAGATACTACCCACCCTTAAATGTATATCATTTTTGAGCAATGTTAAAATAGGAAAGGATTCTTATGGAGAAATATTTAATATGGACTACTATATTTGCTCTCTGGTTCTATGTAATTAGTTATCCCATATCACTTTACTGCAAAACCGTTGTACCGTTTTTAATAACAACTATCTCTCTTGCAATTTTACTTGTTGTTGGAACTTGTATTACAACAGCCAAGCGATCAAGTTAAACACAGAACCCTTTGGAGTCCCGCCGGATTTTACTCCGGATTTCGGACTAGCGTTAAGATAGGTAAGTATTATGGCAATTCTAATTCTTATTATTGGCAGCAACCAGTTTTTGTGTTGTAAGTCCTTTATTTATTCCTGAAAAAGTGCATTTCTTGCAAATGCTTCGGGACAATACGAAATAAAATAATTGATGTAAGTCTTTATTTTAGAAAGGGAATCTTATGGAACAATATGGCAAAAGCCCTGGCATAGAGGCATTGGAACTTATTAAGGAATACAATCGCACCGAAGAGGCTGTTCGTGTGTTTGCACTTGCACGGTTTGTTGAGGAACGAGAGAATAAGGACTCCTGATATGGAAATGATATATTACGCTATGCCTCGATGGTACTTCTTTCTTGCATTGATGGCAGCGGGTGGAACGGGCGTGTTTTTCACTATTCTTTATGTGGTCTTTGGCGGGAAGTTTAATTGATTAGGAAAGGATTCTTAATGAAAACAAAAGAGAAATGGATTAACTGTTCTTGCGGCCAAACGATAGGCGGTACATATATATCTAATATGGGCTACATATTTACCTGCACCACCTGTGGCAGGACTCATCGGGGTGGGTTCTGGATTAGAGGCTGGTTCTGGGGTTTACAACCTGCCTGGTTCTTGGCCTGGCGGGGTAGTAGGCGTATGCAGCGGTTTTTAGGGAAGGCGATTAAGGAAGTGTTAAAATAGGAAAGGACTCCTTATGAAGAAGGCAGTAAAAACAGGATTGATAATACTGATTGTTATTGTGGCGGCTGACATTTGTGCCCTGACCACCGTTAAGATGATAAACGCCTGGGTGGGTGTATATAAGCCAGATGTTTCCACTATAGTGGCAGAGCCAATTCCAGGGCCAAATGAGGTTGTTGAAAGGGAAGATGTTCTATCCCCCGATATTCAGCTTACAGTTGGTGCTGAAATGACAGACTTGACTTATGATATTGCGCCTGCCTTAGAAGATTTCGCTATAGATTTTGAAGGTTTAATTTCAAGTGATGACCTTGTATTTACAAATTACGATAGCGAGGTAAAATTTAGTCTAATAGATGGTGTTTTGGTTATTAAGTGCGAAAGCATAGAAGATGCTTTTAAGATAATTTATGCCGTTACGATGGATTGGTTTGGAACAACAGAAGATATAATAAGCAGTGTAAGCATAAGAGAACACTCCCTTGATTGACCTTGACGACCCCAAGTTAAACGAAAAAATGATGCAGGCCGATTCCTGTTACTGGGCGTGGCAGAACCAGATTAAGCTCATTGGCGGGACATCTTTTGCTATAGAAGACTGTGGATATTTAGTGGATATAATGAGGGATGGTTCAGAAGAGAAGGTCGTCCAGAAGGGCGCTCAGGCCAGAATCACCACTGCCTTTATGTTAGACGCTATTCACGGACTAATATATAACCAGTACCCACAAGGGGTTATATATTACTTCCCTACCGAAAAGGCGGTGGAAGGTTTTAGTAAAACCCGTTTCGGGCCTTTAGTGGCGGATAATCCTGTTATTAGAACCCATCTAAAGAATACCAACTCGGTTTCTATTAAGAAGGTCGGTAAGACGTTCCTGTCTTTATTGGGCGCAAAAGCGACCCAGAACATTCAGGGAAAGAAGGACGGCACTGCCGTTCGCTCTACTCCTGCCGATTATATAATAAGAGACGAGAGAGATTTATTTGACGACTCTATGGTCAGGATGACCAAGGACAGATTACAAAATTCCAAAATAGGGAAGGAAGTAGACTTAGGCACTCCCACTATTCCTGATTTCGGGATAAGTAAATCCTTTAACGAATCCGACCAAAGATATTGGATGATACCCTGCAAATCGTGTAACGAGTATACTTGTATAGTTTTAGAGTTCCCTAATTCTATTAGATTCAAGGATGATGAACCTTATTTTTCCTGTAAATGTGGTAAGGAAATTTTCACCAAGGACGGAGACTGGGTTGCTAAATACCCCGACAGGCGTGTGGCTGGCTGGTTGGTGTCTCACTTTATTACTCCTAATGTTAAATTAAGAAAGGTAATGGACAGGTGGGAACACGACCAGCAGGAGGGAAATGTTGCTGAGTTTTACAATGGTGTTTTGGGGCTTCCGTATATCTCCGCCGAGGATAGATTGAAAATCTCCGACGTTCTTGCCTGCTGTGGCGGTGACGTTATGAGGGGTGGCGCAAAGGGTACTGCAATGGGTGTAGACGTTGGTAAAAGCTACCACACTGTTGTAATAGCCGAGAAGGTCTCCGATAAGAGATGTAAAGTAATTTATCTGGCAAGAATAAAAGGGTTCACCGCCGTCCACGATATAGCAATAAAGTTTAATGTAAAAAGTGCAGTAGTTGATTTACGCCCCTACGAAGAGGAATTTAGAAACTTTCAAAAGGCTGAATCCTATAAAGTCTTTGGTGCTGAATATAAGGACAGACAGAAGAATTACCTGAAGACGGACGAAAAGAGCGGGGTTTATTCTGTTCACCGAACTGAGATTTTCGATAGAACTCATAATCTGGTAAGAAATAAAAAAATAGAAATACCAAGAGAATGTGATGAAGTCAGAGAATTTGCCCGCCAGATGTGCAACTGTTGTAAAGTTATCGAAGAGAACGAAGCTGGAGATAGATTGTATAGATACAGAAAGTTGGGCGATGACCATTATCGTTCTGCATTGAACTATCTTTTACTTGCCTTGCAGAATCTCCATAGTTATGAATCTGAACCTATTACGGTTGGTACAAGAGAACCTGAATATAATATTCTACGATGGGAACTTTAGGGAGAAAGTTATGAAATTAAGGATGATACTTATTTTAGGAATATTTCTTATGGGTTGTGTAAAAGAAAATACAACAAATACGGGCTTTTTAGTAATGAAAGATACCTCGGTGTTGGAATATTCTGAGACCAATGGAATACCAATATGTCCTTATTGTCAAAAACCAACGTTGCGAACGGGCGGCACGAGTAGAACCACCTTGCTGTATTTCTATCCCATTTACAACGAAAACGGCGAGAACACCAACCCCGACAGAAACATCATAACTTCCAATTGGCATTGCAATGAGTGTGGAAAAGATTATTGCACAGCGGGTAATTATACAGATGGGTTTAATTATATAGGAGTTATAATATGAGTGGCAGTGGCAAAGCACCAAAAACAAAACCTATTCCTCCCCTTCCCAAACCACCGCCATTACCTGACCCCATCCCCACTCCACAGGATATAGATATAGAAGCCCAGCAAAGGGCCGAAGATGTAAGGAAAAAGCTAAGAGCGAGGAAGGGTCGTCGTGGCACGATTCTGACCGAAGATGTTTTAGGCGCCGATGATACAGAAAAGAAGTCAATTTTAGGTGGATAAATGGTATTCGTCCCAACAGTTGTAGAATTTGGTAATGTCTCATCAACGGTCTTGGGAGTTGGTCAGAAAATACTAATTAGGCAAAGGACATTTGAGAGTACGAGAGAATTTTATGAAAGAGGATTGTGGCAGGATATCGGTCGTTTCGTAAATCCCCGCAGAGAAGATATTAGAATAGAAGACGCCCACAACGATAAGGGGCAGAGATTCGGTAGGGACATTTACGACGGCACACCTTTGGGCGCTCTAAATACTTGGGCTGACGGTATGCAGGGCTTTTTGATATCTCAGTCTATAAACTGGTTCAAGTCTGAGATGAGCAATCCTGTTCTGAATAACATAGACGCAGTAAGGCAATGGTTACAGGAATATGATAGAAAAATGTACTCTGCCTTTAGAAGAAGTAACTTCTATGCCTCTTTGCCTGCGTGGTTAAGGGACGCCGGTTCTATTGGTACTGCTACATTGTTTACCGAAGAGGATATTGGTGAAGGTCTGGCAGTTCACACTACTATCCATCCAAGAGAAGTCTTTATAGCCGAGAATAAATTTGGTGAAGTCGATACCGTTCACCGAAAGTTTATGATGACGGCAAGGGGCGCTTTTCAGATGTTTGGTAATGAAGTTTCCTCTACCCTAAAAAATGACGTTGATACCGAACCTGAGAAGCCGCACGAATTTATCCACGCAGTATTCCCCAACGAAGACAGGGTCTTTGGGAAAGTTACTTCATCGAATAAGTTTTTCAGAAGTATCTATATGGAGACCCGTGGCGGAGACGAGGGTGGTGTAGGTAAGATTGTCCGTGACTCAGGTTTTGATGTAAACCCTTACGCCGTGTGGAGATTTAGAAAGAGTTCAGATGAGGTTTATGGCCGCTCTCCCGCTGCTGACGCTTTGACGGAAGTCTTTTCTCTAAATCAAATAGGGAAGACAATGATTCAAGCCGCTCAAAAGGAAGTGGACTCCCCCTTGAACGTACCTATTGAAATGAGGGGCAGGGTGAGAATTGAACCTCACGGTTATAATTACTACGAAGACCCACAAAGAATTATTTCGTCCATCGGCACTGGTATTAAATATCCCATAGGTATAGACCAGCAGGAAAGACTCCAAAAGTCATTAGAGGACAAATACAGGGTAGAGTTTTTCAAAGCTTTTGTTGGCAGACAGGGCGAAGCTACGGCTACGGAGATACTTGAGATAAAATCCGAGCAGGCCGGTTTAATGACTGCGCAGGTCGATAGTCTTTATATCGAAGGGTTGAGAAAGATTTTCGATATAGTCTCTGATATAGAAGACCGAAGGGGTGCTTTCTCCGAAGCACAGGGAATGCCTCCTATGCCTCCTGAAATAGCCGAATCGGGTGGGTCTATCAACTTTATTCTTACCGGCCCGTTGGCACAGGCACAGAGGCGCCTATTTGAACTAAGGCCGATAAATAACACCTTAGATACTTTAGGGCCGGTCGCTGCTGTGTTAGGGCCGGAGATATTAGATGTAATCAATAAAGATGAACTCTCAGAGATTATAGTCGAATCCGGTTCTTTCCCTCAGAAGGCGATAAACTCCAGAGAGGTAAGACGACAGATACGAGAACAAAGAGCCGCAGATGCCGCACGGTTGGAACAGCAGCAATTAGCATTAGAAGCAGCTAAGGTGGCGCCAGGACTTGGTAAGGCCGTGGAAGAAAATTCTCCACTTGCTGCAATAACGGGAGCGTAATGGCTAAAAAGAAATCAAAAGAAATATCCTTAAACAGAAAACAAAGAGGTCGATTGGGTTCGATAAAGAAGAGTGGCAAAAAAACTAACTAAAGCTAAAGCGAAGAAAATTTTAAGGGACGGTTCTGTTCGTGGCAAGAAGTTGACCAAGAAACAAAAAGGGTTTTTTGGTGCAAGGGCGGGCGGTCAACCTATTAAAAGAAAAAGGAAACGATAATGCCAGGTCATACAAAATCTGAAAAAAGAAAGAACAAATCAGCACGGAAACAATTAAGAAAAGCAGGAAAGCATAAGCGTGGCAAAAGATAAGAACATAGATTGCTATAGGGTTTGTTTTAACACGCCCGATGGCAAAAGAGTATTGGCCAGTCTCTTGATGGAGGCGAAATTCTTTGACTACACCAAAACCCCCGAAGAACAAGCGGTGGAGAATTTTGTTAAGACCATACTTACAAAAATTGGAAGTTATAACGTCAAGAACATAGATACTTATGTAGACGGCCTTTTGAAATTACCATACAGGAGTTAAAATGGCAAAGCATAAAATTTTCAGTCCTTATACTTGGACAATTGGTGTGGGAAGTTGGAAAACAGAACGTGGCCGAATAATCTGGTTACATTTATTGTGCTTCCACTTTTTACTGAAAGGAATCTAATGGCAAAGAGAACAAAGAGAGAAAAAGAAGTTAAAACCACAACTGTGGCCGATTATCAAGAATCGCTTAGCGACAGGATAAACAAACTTGAATTGAATCTTGGAAATTTGGCAATAGGCACGGCAAATATAACACGGCGAATCGACCGTTTGGTCGATGCTATATCAAAATCAAAAAGAACTAAAGGATTGTAGGAGAAATTAAAATGCCAGAACCAGACCAACAAATAGTTGATAATCCGGCGGCAACCACTCAAAACTGGAGGGACTCGGTTTTAGAGGAATACAGAAGTGGCGTAGCTAAATTCGGTACTGCCAATGATTTAGCCAAAGGTTATGTTGAATTAGAAAAGAGTACGGGTGGTAAAGTCAAACTGCCTACCGAAGAATCAACACCGGAAGAAAAGAGTTCATTTTATACCAAACTCGGCAGACCGGACACTTCCGATGGCTACAATCGTCCAGACTTGCCGGATGGAAAGACTTACGATGAGGCATTGGTAGGCGGTATGCAAACGGCAGCTTTTGAAGAAGGCCTTACAAGCAGTCAGTTTACCAAATTAGTGGAAAGATATTTGGCAATAGAAACACAACAGGCCGAATCAAGCGAGGCCGAGAGGGTTCGTGTTCAGGAAGAAACTGACCGAGCCCTAAAAGAGCAATGGGGTGGGGAATATGATAAAAATATAGAAGTCTCCCGCAGAGCTTTGAAAGAACTTGTGCCTGGTGAATTAGGCGAACAGTTCTCGGCTCTTATTGAAGAAAGTGGTCTGGGAGATAACCTTGTATTCATTCAGGGTTTTCAGGCGATAGGTAGTAAAACTCTTGATGATACTCTGGTTAAATCAGATTCCGCTCCTGCGGTAGAGAAAGATTACACACCTTCTCATCCAAACTCACCTGAAATGTATAAAAACAGTGAGACGGACGAGGGCAAAAAGGCAAGAGCGTACTTTGAAAAACGAGGATATACATATTAGAACAGTCTCCGCAAGGGCAAAGATTGTTCTCTAATCTCAGAGAACCTTTTAGGGTTAAACCTTTAGGTCTGAGTAGTTTGTCAAACTTAAATGACCGTTCACTCAACGTAAAGAGTAGTAAGAGCCTACACGGTAGATAACTCCTGCGCTTAATGAAATCATAGCAAAAGGACTATCTATAATGGCTACAACAAATGTTCTTACAGGGCGTGAAAATTTACTTAATATCGCCCAAATGACACACAATCAGGAGATAATTGATGTCGCCGAAGTTCTGAATGAGACCAATGATATGATTGCCGACGCTCACGTGCAGCGGGCAAATGATATTACATCTCACGTAATTTCGAGACGGACGTTACTTCCTGTCCCCGTGTGGACAAAGGTTGGTGCAGGCTGGTCTCCTACTGCTGGTTTAGTTCAGCAGGTTAGGGAGAATATCGCAACCTTGCGGGCCAGATACCAAGCACCTCAGCAGGTTCTTGACTTGCAACCAAATCCTGCCAAAGCTCGACAGCAACAGGAACGTGCCTATATCGAGGCGATGGGGCACGAGTTTTCAAGAACCGTTATTGCTGGTAGTATGTCTGCTTCGCCGGAAGAGTTTAACGGTCTGGAATCCAGATACGGCACTCTTTCCACCGCAGCTAATATTGGTACTGGTGCTGCTGATATACAGTATGTTTTGAACAACGGCAATACCACGGGTTCGGATAACACTTCAATTTGGTTTATCCAATGGGGGCCAGGAAAGACGTATCTGGTATTCCCACGCAACAGTGCTGGTGGCGGTATAAAGAAAGAAGACAAGGGTCTTGTTCTAACCAACGCCGATAACACTGCCGCCGCTGCGGGTATCACCGCCCAAATCTGGGCGTTCATTACTGAGTTTAGTTGGGAAGTTGGTCTGGCCGTTGAAGATACCAGAACCGTAAAACGGCTTGCTAATATTGATTCGGTGAGCGGCACGACCTTTACTCTGAATGAAGATTTTATCATCCAGATTAGAAACAACTTCCAGACGCCTGGTACTGTTTTTATGTACTGTAACGAAACCGTATTTACTCAGTTACAGATTTTAGCTAAAGATAAACAGAATGTCTTTTGGACTCAGGAAGCACCGTTTGGCAAACCCCAACTAATGTTCCAAGATATGCCTGTGCGTAGAATGGATAAGCAATCAATTACTAACACCGAGAGTATTCTTACTACTTAGAAAGGAGCCTTATTATGGCGATGTATGATATTATTGGTGAGCTTGCCGATGCCCAGGATTTCACATTAACAACCACTGAGACTATTGTTTCGGAGAACAATATAAATCTTGGTATTGATGATATAAATTGGGGCAATGGTGAACTTTGGTTAAATATTAAAGTTAATACGGCATTTACAACTGCCCAGGGAACTCCCTCAACCACGATTACGTTAAGAGCTTCTTCTGATTCTACTGTTAATGCTTCTGATACCGCTGTTATTACAATAGCGGCACAGAACTTAACAACTGCTACATCTCTTGGTTCGGATGTATTCCGAGGAAGATTACCAATTGATGTAGACCAGGAACAGTTTATCGGCGTGGTCGCAGTCAATACGGGTGGTGGTTACACAACTGGGAAATTGGATATTTGGATTGACCACGGTTCTCAATCTGACTTCCCTGCACAGATAGCACTGTCTAACATAACATAATGCTAAGTTCTGAGAACTATGTTAATAAAAACAAAATCTATTCTTGTTAATAGCAAGGGGCATAGGAATACAAAGCCGCAATTCGTATGTATTTCCATTCCCGTAGCCTGTGATAATATGGCCGACTTTAGGTTGGCCGGTCTGGCGGAACGTCTTGCTATGCGTGAGGATGCTTTTGTTTTTTACAAACCTACTAAGTTTGCTCGTCAGGGTCGAGATGGAATTGTGTACGAGGTATTACAAAATATCCCGACCGTAACACATTTCTGGTTTCTCGACTCTGACAACATTCCCGAAGACGATGCGTTAGATAAGATGCTTGGCTATGACATATCTGTAGGTGTTTATCCTATAGTCCAGAAGGGTCATATTGTATGGAGTATTATGAATAAAATTATGAACAAAGCTCCTATAACAAGATTTACTGGTATCCCATTCAAGGATTTACCAAAAGAGCCATTCCCTATCGGCCTTTACGGCTTTGGTTGCGTGATGGTTAAAAGAGAAGTTTTCGAGAAGATGGAATGGCCGTACTTTAAGGATATATTTGCTCCTGGTCAGAGACTTATGGGAGAGGATATTTACTTTGCAGATAAGTCAGCAAAAGCAGGTTTTGAATCCTGGTGTATACCAAGTGTTCAATGTGAACATAACAAGGCGGTTCCGTTACTGGAAATCGCAAAAACAATTTATGAGGTAGAACAATGAAAAAGTTTTTGATATTTTTAATCTTGCTCGCTTTTGCAATTCCGTGCCAAGCCGCTGATGTTGCTTTTACTGATAGTATAGCCGTCTCACGGACTTGGCTTAATGGATTTGCTTGGACAGGTCACGTTCCCAAAGACAGAGCGTTCAGGTGGGCAAAAGAAGTTGAAAACAAGTTAGATGGGGACAGTTCTGTTGACAGTATGTTTTTTGGCGGTAGAACATCCGACCCTACATTGACAGAGGGAAGGATATATTACGACACTACTTCTAATGTATTTAAGTATCACAATGGCACATCATTTCAAACGTTTGCTGCCGAAAGTGGTACGGTCAGTCTTGATGTTGCTTATGGTAATGGTAATACTATAGACGTAGATGGTTCGGCGGTTACATTGGACAATGACACAACCGATAACAATGTTCTGTTGATATTAACACAAGACGACACAACCGGCAATACTGATGCGATGACTATTGTTAATACCAACACCGGTGATGCTATTCAGATTTCTCCTGATGCTACAACTGGTGGCGGTATCAATATTATAGCGAAAGCGGCTGGAACCACGCCACTTATTATTCTTGACGGTTCAACGAATAACATAAACCTCAATGACGATAAAGGGCAACTTCTTATTCAAGCGGACAATCCGTACAATGATGCGGGAGCTGCTGGTTTAGTGGTTATTGACAGTGGTACGCCAATTACATCTGCTGAAGGGTTTCTGGCACGTTTTGTTCATTCCGGTTCGGCAAGAACAAATGCCTTTGCCGTTGAAATTGAAGTTCCTGCTACCCAACCTGCTTTATTTATGGATGGCGGACTAACCGTAACGGGTCAGGCGTCGGCTAATCACAATACTGTGGCGATTACTAACAACGACGGCTCTAATAATAAAACCGCTTTGACAGTCAATAACGAAGGTACTTCCGCCGCCGTGATAATCACTTGTGATGATACTGATACTCCAGCTATGGATGTTGTTGGCTTGGCCAGTTCCACCGTTACTCTTGTAAACTTTGATGGCGATACCGGTGACTGGATAGGCGGTGCTGATGATGTTGCTATGGTAGAGATTAACATTGGTTCTACAGCAAATGCCGATGCTGGTGGCGGAGCGTTTGCCGTTCACGCAGCGTTTCAACCAGCAGCTTCGTCTGAGGGCTTCCTTGCAAGATTCGTTTCAACTGGAACGGCTACTGCAACTGCTACTGCCGTGGAAATTGAAGTACCGGCTACTCAACCGGCTTTTGCCACTAATGGTATTGTCAAGCTTAATGGTCAAACTGCTGCTGGCGGCGCTATATTACAAGTAGCTGCTATTGGTCTTTCCGGTAATGCGGACGCAATGACCATTACAAATGACGGTACAGGTGATTGTTTGCAGATTACCCCTACTGACACCGATACAGGTGGTATCAATATGGTAGGCAAAGCTGCCGGAACAGTACCGTTGATAATTTTGGATTCAACAACTAATAATATGAACTTGGCCGATAACAAAGGCCAGCTTCTTATTCAATCAGATGTCGCTTATAATAGTACTGGTGCTGCCGGTCTGATGATTTTTCATCAAACAGGTCAACCGGTATCGGCTGGCGAAGGCTTTTTGGCAAGATTTGTTTCTACGGGTTCTGCTCAGACAAACGCACACGCAGTTGAGATTGAAGTACCTGCCACGCAGCCAGCACTTAAAATTAATGGTATAGTCAACATAAGCGGACAGGATGCCGCCGGTGCTGCTATCTTGCAGGTAGATGGCATAGGCGCTTCCGGTAACGCAGATGCGATGACTTTATCTAACACTGGTACTGGCGATAATTTACAGATTACCTGTGGAACAACAACAGCAGGTTCAGCTATTCACATATTAGCTAAAGAACAACAGACAACCACCTTGATAAAAGTTGATAGTTCCGGTACTGACCCCAATTGGATTGGCGCCAATGATGTAGGTATGATAACACTGGTACAGGACACAGAACTTGGTAATACAGGAGCAAGTTTAATATCATTGCAGAATACAGCACAGCAGGCTTCCGGCGCAGAGGGTTTCCTGTTACGCCTAATTGATACAGGTACAGCCCGCACAGATGCTCACGCAATGGAAATCGAGACTACCAATACAACTCCGGCCTTAAAGTTGAATAACGAGTTGACTATTACAGGTGCGGATTCGGCAGGTACATTGCTTTCGATTACTGGTGCGGATGTTGCTGGCGATACGGATACTATAGTAGTAACACACCGTGGCGATGCTTCGGCCCTGAAGATTACTACTTCCGAACCCGCCGGTACTGGCATAGAGGTAGTCTGCGATGCTGCTCAGACATCATCTGCCGTATTGGTTGACGGTACTACAGGCGCTTTTGTAGGTGCTTCTGATACTGGTATGCTTCATTTGAAAAGCGATGGTGCATTAGCAAGCGTAAATGCGAGCCTGCTCTTTATCAATAATACTGGTGTTCCTGTCGATGATTCAAGAGGTTCATCTTTAAGGATTATTGACACGGGCAATGCTTCTGCTGGAACGGCTGGGTATGCAGTTTATATCAAAGCCACAGACGATACTGTTGAAGCACTTTTTGTTGATGACGGCAAGGTTCAAATTGATGAGATTCTTACAACTGGGATAGGTTATCAGTCAACCGTTATTACAAAGGTTGCCAATTCTGATGGTGGTTCTGGTTCTACCATAGACCCTGGCACAAGGGTTGTTCACGTGACTGGTTTTACTGCCAATGCTAATGATTGGGTTCTTTTACCGTCAGGCACTATCGGCCAACGGCTTACTATCATAAGCGATGTTGCTCACGAGATTAGAACACCGTCTACATCTAACGATACAATCAACGATGTAGACGCTGATGGCGGTGCTAACGAATATGCCGTTGTACTCGACGACATAAATGATTTTATCTGCACTGGTACTGGTGCAAGTTGGATTGCTGTAGCTCACGACAAGTTAGGTGCTGCAAAGACAATTGCACCTGACGGTGTTTAATATTTGGGGGCGGAGTTGTCATGCAACGTGGCAACTTTGCCCCTATTCTTTAAGGAGAAAAGTATGCGTAAATGGATTTGCGGAATTGTTTTGGTTTTAATATGTCTTGGTGTGTGGTGGTTTATATCTACCAATGACGAGAGACAGTCACAGGCACAATATGAGCGGTTTCTTAAATTTGCCAACCGCCAGGCAGTAGAGATTGCAATAATCAGGCAGTCGGCAGAATTGGAACGATTAAATCTCGTCCAGAGACCGGCAGACCCTGACGATATCCCAATAAAATAGGAGAATATCTTGGCTACGAAGACCACGATTGCTAATGCTGCAATGATTCGTTTAGGTGAAGCGATACTTTCAGACGTTGATTCTGACGGTACGAATCCTGCGGACGTATTTAACGCTATTTATGAAATAGTAGTTGCCGAAGCCCTCGAGAAAGGCCCTGAGCTGGGCTGGAAGTTCGCCCGATGGCGAGCGTCGAGTATTGACGTCGATTCGACTTCCATTACCGCCTTTGCTACCGCTACGTCTACAACTACCACGGTAACGTCTGCTTCTCACGGATTAGTGACTAATGATTTGGTTACAATATCCGATACGACCAATTATGACGGTGATTTTACCATAACCAGAACAGATGCCGATTCATTTACTATTGTTAAGGCGTTTGTTGCCGATGATGCTACCGGTACAGTTTCCTGGACTTCGTTTGAATATAGACACCGATTTGCAAAACCAACTTCTATTCAGGTAACATCCGTTAATGTAGGTGGTGCGGAATTAACAGATTGGGTTCGTGAAGGGGAGTGGATTCTTACCAGCCAAGCGGACACAGAAGTGGATATGATGTATATCAGGGTTTTAGCTGATTTGTCCGTCTCAACTTTCCCGCCCCATTTCGTGGATGCTTTGTGGAGAAGGTTCGCAGTTCATCTTGCCTTTGACCTTGTCCAGAACAGGGCTTTGAGCGAACAGTTATTAGTGGAACTGGAAACCATACATTTACTGAGAGATATTGGTTTGGACGCAAGGGGACAGCATGTTGAAGAATTTAACCAGCGTTGGATAGAAGCTGGTCATACTGGTGGAAAAAATACATTCAATCTACCCAAACTGGCTCCCGTGCAAGTTTCGGGGCAATCTAATATTACATAAGGAGAATAAATTATGGGAGTAATAGCAAATACCCTTAGTGATTTCAGGGGTAACACAAGAGAAAAACCGGTTTGGAAAAGTGTTGTTGACCAAATGAGTTGGGCTGACAACGAAACTAATGAAGATACAAGTGTAATAAATGTGGGCGGCATAATAACTAGTATAGTAGTTACATACTCAGCTGCTGCTGCTAATATGACATTGGCGATACAAGATTCAGAAGGTAATGAACTATATACAACTACTGACGTTGATGGCGCTACCTATGTCAAGGCGGCCGATGGCAGTGAGTTTGGACAAAACCAACTTGCCGGAACTGGTTTTATACTATCAGTTACTGCTACTGACCCAGGCGGTAGCGGTGTGACCGCAGATGTAACTATATACGGTGTATAATGATTCTAACAACTCTATCTCATAGATTGTTCGTGGCCAGAAATGAAGCTGACGAGAACGGCGCCGCAGGGGCGCCTGCTGTTTTTGTCTTAGCCACAGAGGGTAATTTTGCCCAAAAACCGGATACGGCGTTAGATTTACAAAAGTTAGACTTATTCTCTCCCAGAGCAACCAAGCACGTCGCAGATATGCTTCAGAATGGTGTAGCGTTTTCGTTTGCAGGCAGTTCCGCTGCCGGTAAGACTTTTACCTATGATATATTCACGTGGGGCAATGAGAATAGTCCGGCAAGACAGGCAGTGAACGGAACCGGAATACTCGGCACTCAACAGGTAATAGTTTATCCGCATAATAACGAAACCACAACCACTGACAGGTTCTGGGCTGATACTTTAACCGTTGCTTGGGAGAACTGGCCGAAAGAAGTCGAATCTACCAATACAACAGGGCGCAATACTGTTGCGGAGATTTGGCTGGACGATACCGGTTCACGTTATTGGTTTATACAAATTTCAGACGCTGATGGTTCAACTGGAACTGAAGCTGGCGATATAAGTGTTTTTTATAGGTATTTCTAATGCCAAAAGTAAATAAGGTAATACAAAGTTTCAATGCTGGTGAGTTGTCTGAGTTGATGGACGCCAGAATCGACCAGGCTAAATATACCGCCGGTTGTCGAACTCTTGAAAATTTCATTCCCTTAATTTACGGCGGCGCACAGCGCAGAACAGGCACGGAATTTATTGCAGCACAAAAGAGTAATTCTGCAAAGGGCAGACTTGTCGCCTTTGAACATTCCGTGGACGATACTTATATTCTATTATTTGAAAATCAGGTTATTAGGGTTTTCAAAGACGGCGCACAGGTCTTGGATAATGTAGGTACGGAAGACTTGTCTGCTTTGGATAATATTATAGCCCACTGGTTATTAAACGAAGATTTGGGTACAATTATCATTGACGATGAGGGGAATCATAATGGTACAGCTACGGTAGATGCAAGTACATTGACCACTACCGGCAAGGTCGGTTCCGGTTGTTTTGATTTAGATGGTCAATACACAGTAGAAATTTCAGACCACGATGATTTTAGTTTTACGGATAACTCGAATGATTCAACTTTTAGTATTGCGGCGTGGATTTTTGTAACACAGAGCGGGCTACAAAATATCGTATCGAAATGGCGGAATGATTCGACAACAAGAGAATGGCGGCTCAGTTTAACTGACGACAAAAAGTTGCAACTGCACTTAGCGGATACCAGTACAAGTTTGGTCAATAGCGTGGTTTGCCAGTGGAAACTTAACGATGACGCCGCCAATACGAATGTAATATCTTCTTTGCCGGCATTCACCATAGACGACGCTGACGCAGGTAATAATAAGTTTATAATATCAGATGATGGAAATTTATCATCTTCTTTCCCCAATAGTTCAGAGTTCACCATTGCCGGTTCAACCGGAAATGATGGTCAATTTACAGTTGTCAGTACTTCTTTTAGCGACCCTGATTTTACTATCAATGTCGCCTCGGTGACAGATGGTACGGATGATGGTACGATTTCCCCCCACGCCGGAGTTTCTGAAGATAGTAATACAGAAGATATTAACGCCACCGGCCAGATTAACGGTGCGCTTGATTTCGGTGGCGACCAGGCAATGACAATAGACGATAGTTCGGATTTTAGTTTCGACGACTCTGGGAGTAATCCGTTTAGTATTGCGGCGTGGGTATTTGTAACGAATACGAACAGTTTTCAATACATTCTTACAAAATGGCAAAATACGGACGATAGAGAATGGGCATTTTCTTTAGGCCCGGACGAAGAGCTAAGATTTAGTCTTGGGGATGAAACAAATACTGCCTTTGCCGGACATATAGCTGATGATTCAATACCAACCGGCTGGCATTTCGTTGTTGCAACTTACGATAGTACCGGTGGTGCAACTGCCGGTGATGGAGTAACCTTATACGTTGATGGAGTCGAAATAGATTCTACCGCAGTCAACGATTCTTCTTATGTCCAGATGAGGGATGGAGACACGGATGTGGTTATAGGCGGAATACTTTTAACTGCTGGCGTTGTAACTCCCTTTTATCCTGATAAAATTGATAATGTTATATTATTTGATGTCGAACTTACTCAGGCACAAATATTAGCTTTATGGAATGATGGGAACGGAACTGAAACCCTTTCTGCTGCTGTACCTACACCGTTTGTGGTATCAGACGATTCTATTTCTGCTGGCTGGCATTTTGTTACTTGTACTTACAGCGCCCCTGCTGATGAAACAACTGCTGCTGATGGGATAATTTTATACGTGGACGGTGTTGCAGTTGATTCTACTGCTACTAACGATGCAAATTATAAAGCAATGCAGAACGGTGCAGAAGAAGCACGAATAGGTTCGCAGCGCAATTCCGGTGACAATGCTAATGAGAACTTTTGGGAAGACAAGATAGATGAAGTATCTATTTTTAACGATGTTCTAACTCCTACAGAGGTTGCAAGTCTTTACTCTACCACACCATTTGAGATAACTTCTCCGTATCTTACCGCTGATTTGTTTGAACTCAAATTTGAACAATCAGCGGATGTAATATTTATTGCTCATCCTTCTTATGAGCCACGCAGACTTTCGAGGACGGGCGATACGCTTTGGACTCTTGGGGAATTGGATTCACAAACAGGCCCGTTTAGAGATGAAAATACCGATACTTCTTTTACTATAACCGCCTCTGCTATTACCGGCAGCGTTACTCTAACTGCTTCGGGAACAAACAATAACCCATTTGTGGGTGGAACTACAGCAGGACACGAACCAAGTGGTTCTGCCGCTACGTCCAAATCCCTAACCGGTGCTTTGTTCAAATTAGTCCACGCTTCTAATTTACCAAGTGTAGCTGGTGCGCTTACTACCAACTCTCTAAACGACACTCATACTGCATTGGCTGTACCTAAAGGTGTTTCGTGGGACTTTACCACTAACGGAACGTGGGG
>SDBU01000601.1_pt1 | contig 50485 bp, 54 predicted proteins | sample 2277071 | NCBI WGS metagenome assembly SDBU01 (sample SAMN10397929, study PRJNA504765) | marine sediment metagenome | isolation source: marine sediment core GS08_GC12, 126 cmbsf | place: Arctic Ocean: Gakkel Ridge, Loki's castle | collected 2008
ATTGTTTCGATCTCCCATCTTTTGCCCACTCAATATCCATTGGCAGACCATAATACTCCTCTATCATTTGAGCCCATTTAGCTAAAATTAAAATTTCTTCTTCTTTTAAAATAAATTTTTGCTGGTCTTTTAAAGGAACTTTTATTTCCCGAACAGCTGACTTTTTAGAATAAATTAGCTTTCTTCTTTTGGTCCCTAAATTTTTGGAAATGATTGGCTCAAATCCTTTTTTCAAAGTAGGTTTAAAAACCAAAAACTCATCTGGTACAACCTTCCCTTTAACTACCATTTCTCCTAATCCCCAAGAACCATCAATTAAAATAACGTCTTTGAACCCAGTTTCCGTATCTAAGGTAAAGATTACCCCAGCTGAAGCTAAGTCGCTCCTAACCATTTTTTGAACTCCGACTGATAAAGCAATTTTAAAGTGGTCAAACCCTCTTTCTTCTCGATAAGAAATTGCTCGGTCAGTGAATAAAGAAGACATGCATTTTTTAACAGCTTCTAATAGATCTTGCTCACCCCGGACATTTAAATAAGTTTCCATTTGGCCAGCAAAGCTAGCTGAAGCTAAATCTTCAGCCGTAGCTGAACTCCTGACTGCCACGTCAGGATTTTCTCCGTATTCTTTGCCAAGTTTTCGATAAGCTTTAATTATTTCTTTTTTAAAATCTTCGGGAAATTCAGATTGTAAAATTAATCCCCTTGCCTCTTTCCCTACTTCCTGTAAGTTTTTAATGTTTTTAACCTTGAGTTTCTTAAAAACTCCTTTAAGCTTTGGCAATATCTTGTTCTTCCTCAGAAAGTAGCGGTAAGCAAAAGAAGTGGTGGCAAAACCATCAGGAATATTAATTCCCTGCCTACCGGCAGGCAAGCCTTTCTTAGTTAATTTAGAAAGCATCTCTCCCAGAGAAGCATTTTTGCCGCCAACCAAACGAACATCTTTTTTAGAAATTTCCTTAAACCAAAGAGTATATTTTTGGGACTTTTTTTTCATTGTTTTATTATTGCTTTAATTTTTTCCACGCTTTCGGGATTGGCTAAAGTAGAAAGGTCACCAAGATTCTCACCAGTAAATAGTTTTCTCAAAATTCTCCTCATAATCTTACCCGATCTGGTCTTTGGTAAATCTTGAACTAAATAGACCTCTTTTGGTAAAGCAATTGGCCCGATTTCTTTTCTAACTTGGCCAACAACTTCTTTTTTAACTTCTTCATTGGGTTTCTTCCCCTTATAAACAACGAAGGCTACTGGCACCTCTCCTTTTATTTCATCAGTCACGCCCACCACCGCACACTCAGTAATTTCAGGGTGTAAATTAATAGCTTCTTCTAGCTCACCAGTGGTTAATCTGTGACCAGCCATCTTAATTACATCATCCACCCGGCCAATAATTCTAATTAAACCATTTTTGTCTTTGTAAGCTCCGTCGGAAGTAAAGTAAACTTTCTTTCCACATTGACTCCAATATGTTTTTAAATATCTTTGGGAATTTTTATAAATTCCTCTTAACAGTCCTGGTGAAAAAGGTGACAGTAAAACTAAGTTTCCCTTTTTATTTGGAGGACAAGATTTGCCTTTTTCGTCAAATATATCAAATTTCATCCCAGGAAAAGGAAGACCAGTAAAAGCTGGTTTAAAAGGTCCAATTCCTGGTAAAGAACTAATCAAAATACCACCAGTTTCTGTCTGCCACCAGGTATCAACAATTGGACATCTCCCTTTACCAATTTCCTTGAAATACCACTGCCAGGCTGCTTCATCAATCGGTTCGCCGACCGAGCCTAATAATCTTAAAGTTTTAAATTTGTGCGATCTGACTAAGGCTGTTCCCAGTTTTTCAAACATTCTAATTGCCGTTGGAGCAGTATAAAAAATGGTTACTTTGTGCTTTTCAATAATTCTTGCCCATCTATCAGGAACTGGCCAATCAGGAGCTCCCTCAAAAAAAAGAGTTGGCATACCATTTAACAAAGGTGAATAAAGACCGTAGGTATGGCCAGTTACCCAGCCAACATCAGCCGTGCACCAAAAAATATCTTTGGCGTGGAAATCAAATATCCATTTACCAGTAAATTTAGCTTGAACTGTGTAGCCACCACAAGTATGCAAGCAACCCTTTGGCTTACCAGTTGAGCCAGAAGTATAAAGGATAAATAACAAATCCTCTGAATCCATAGCTTGAGGCTGGCAAAAATCCTTTTCTTTTTCTACAAGATCTTGATACCAAACATCTCTTTTGGCATTCCAGGCAATTTTATTCTTTGCTCTTTTAACTACTATTACTTTCTTAACTTTGGTTTCTCTTACCCCCTGGTCAGCACCCTCTTTTAAATTAATAACTTTACCTCGTCGGTAATAACCGTCAGCTGTGATTAAAATTTTGGCTCCGGTATCTTGAAGTCTTATCTTTAGGGCCTGGGGGCTGAAAGCTGAAAAAACAACAGCATGAACTGCTCCAATTCTAGCACAGGCCAACATTGAAATTGCTACTTCAGGAATCATTGGCAAATATATTCCCACCTTATCTCCTTTTTTTACTCCTAATTTTAAAAGGGCGTTACTAAATTTATTAACTTCTTTGAAAAGGTCTTTATAAGTAAGAATTCTTGGTTTTTCTTTTATTGGCTCTGGCTCCCAAATTAAGGCGGGTTTATCTCCCCTTTCTTTTAAATTTCTATCTAAGCAATTTTCAGTAATGTTTAACTTCCCTCCTAAAAACCATTTAAAGTAGGGCGGTTTGTGTTCAAACCCTTTTTTCCATTTTTTCTGCCAAAATATTTCTTCAGCTAATTTCTGCCAAAATTTAATCGGGTTTTTATTGGCCTGCTGATAGATTTTTTTGTCGTTTAACCAAGCTTTCTTTTTAAATTTTTTGCTGGGAAAATACAAATTTCCTTTTTTTATCATATTGCTTTATTATAGCAAATTAAAAAACTGGCTAAAAGCCAGTTCAATTATTTTTAGAAAAATCTTATATTCTCTTACCTAGATATTCAGCGAATTCAGCTAAGCGGCAGGCATAAGCCCATTCATTATCATACCAGGCAACAACTTTGACTAAATTATCTTGGACCATGGTTAAATCAGCATCTACTATGGCTGAAAAAGAATTTCCTTTATAGTCAGACGAAACCAAAGGAGCATCTTCTATGCCTAAAATTCCTCTTAATTCTTTTTCCTGGGAAGCTTTCTTGAAAATATAATTTACTTCTTTTTGAGCTGTTTTTTTCTTCACCTGGCAAATTAAATCAAGCACAGAAACAGTCGGAGTAGGAACTCTTAGGGCAATGCCATCTAATTTACCTTTAAGCTCTGGCATTACTCTACCAATTGCTTTGGCTGCTCCAGTAGTAGTCGGAACAATATTTAAAGCAGCTGCCCTGGCTCTTCTTAAATCCTTATGGGGCAAATCTAAAATTCTCTGGTCATTAGTATAACTGTGAATAGTAGTCATAAATCCTCTTACTATCTTAAGATTATCATTTAAAACTTTAGCTACCGGCGCCAAACAATTAGTCGTGCAAGAGCCCATATCAATAATTGTATCTTTTTTAGGATTAAATTTTTCTTCATTTACTCCTAAAATATAACAAGGGATTTTTTCTGGGCTTTTTGAAGGAGCCGAGATGATTACTTTTTTGCAGCCAGCAGCAAGATGCTTTCTTGCCCCTTGAAAATCAGTAAAATGGCCAGTGCATTCCAAAACAACATCAATTCCTAGTTTTTTCCAGGGTAATTTTAAAGGGTCGGCCTCAGCAAAAATTTTAACTTTATTGCTGATTGGTTTTTCATAAATCCCGTACAGAGAATCATATTTTAAAAGATGAGCCAAGGTCTTTCTGTCAGTCAAATCATTAATAGCAACTACTTCCAAATTAGGGTGATTATCTAAAATCCTCCTAAAAGTTGGCCGACCAGTCCGGCCAAAACCATTGATAGCAATTTTAATCATAAACCAAGTTTTTATTTATAAAAACGCAGGTGAAGATGAACTTTAGTTCATCGACTTTTTATTCCTTGATTTTTAAAAGTTTAATGATTTTCTCTTTATCAAATCCTACCACAATTTGGCCATCAATCTCAATAATTGGTGCTTCCATTTTACCGGATTTTTTAATCATCTCGTCCCTAGCTTTTTCATCCTGAGAAACATCAACTTCCTCAAATTTAATATTATGTTCCTTAAAAAACTCCTTTAAGGTAAAGCAGTAGGGACAGGCGGGAGTGGTATAAATTTTAACCATAGTGTTAAAATGAGCAACCTGATAGCTCAGCTAATTTTTCAAGCGATTGAAGCCCTAACACTCTTTTCCCATCTGGGAAATCCCAAGTAGGGACTGGCCCAATTTCTGCTTCTTCGCAGAGGTATCTTGTTTTTTCATCTGCACATTCAATATAGGGCAAATATTTTGCTGCATCCCCAAATATCTCTTTTTGTTTTTTGCAATAAGAACATCCATAATTTCCGTAAAACTTCACGCCCTTTTCGCTCAAGCATTTAGCCAAGACTTCTAACTCTTCTGAGGAAAGTTCTTCTTCTTCCGAGGTTTCTAGCTGGCCAGCTGGACTTTTTTCTTCAGTCTCAGTTTTTGTTTCAGCTTCTAAATCATAACCTTCAGGAAATAGAAATCTCCCGTCTGGGGTTACATAAGAATCATATTCCCTTTCTCCAATTTTTAAATGAATCTTATAAACATCCCCTTCTTCTGTCACGTCTATTAAAGAAGCGGTATTCTCTTCAGCCAAGACATTCTCATTAAGATAATTTATTGCCTTCTCAGCTATTTCTTGAGCTGATAACTCTTCTTGGATTGATCCTTTGCTTTGATTGACATAAATAAAAGCTCCACCAATTATAAGGCCAGCAGCAATAATAGAGATTGGTATGAAATTCTTACTCATTATACCAAAATTATACCTTATTTAGCTCTTTTAGTAAAACCTCAATATCAATGTTGTACATTTTGCAAACATCACTAATCTTTAATTTATCCATTTCAAATTGAGCATAAGGACAACCCAAACAAGGCAAATTATATTTTACCAAAATTTCTTTAGCTTTTGGATTAGCCAAAAGCTTAGCTAAAGATGCATCTTTAGTTATTTTGTTTGGCATTAATTAACCTGCTAACCAGCCGCCATCGATTACCACCGTCGAGCCGGTCATATAAGAAGAATCATCGGAAGCTAAAAATAAGACCAAATTGGAAACCTCTTCTGGTTTTCCCATTCGATGCATGGGAACTCTGGCTAAGGTAGCTTCCAGCATTTTAGGGTCGGCTTTTGTTGTCTCAATCATTGAGGTATCAATCATCCCCGGTGAAACAGCGTTAACTCGAATATTATAAAACGCTAACTCTACTGCTAAGGCTTCGGTCATTCCAACTATTCCTCCTTTGGAAGCACAATAATGAGCAATATTAGGAAAACCAACCCCCTGCTGGCCCATTGCTACAGAAGCAATATTTATTATCGCTCCTGATTTTTGCTTGACCATTTCTTTAGCTGCTGCCTGAGCACAGAGAAAATATCCTTTAAGGTTAATATCTAAAGTTCTATCCCATTCTTCTTCGGTTAGTTCTAAAAATGGCTTAAACTGGCAAATGCCAGCATTATTAACCAAGACATCTACCTTGCCCCACTTATCTACAGCTGCCTTAACCATCTTCCCTACTTCATTCTTTTTAGATACGTCACATTTTACAGCTATTGCCTCACCTTTATTTTTCTTAATCTCATCTACTACTTTCCGGCAATCTTCCTGAGAAATGTCAGAAACGACTACCTTGGCTCCAGCCTTAGCCAATAGCAAGGCATGGGACTTACCCATCCCCCTTCTGGCTCCAGTAATTATGGCTACTTTTCCTTTTAAATCAAACATATTTTTGAGCTTCAGCGAAAAAATATAAGAATCTTGCAAAAAACAAGGTTCAACATAGTTTTTTAGTTTTAGGGTACGACCTTTAGTAAACTAAACCTATTATATCAAATTTTCTAAACCTATCCAATTTATCGTTTAAGACGTAAAGAATTAAGCACCACCGATAGAGAACTAAAAGCCATGGCAGCAGCGGCAAAAATTGGGTTGAGTAAAATTCCGAAGAAAGGATAAAGAACACCAGCTGCTACCGGGATAAAAGCGGAGTTATAGAAAAATGCCCAAAATAAATTTTGCTTAATTATTGTTAGCGTTCTCCTTGAAAGTGCGATAGTTTCAGGAATTAAAGTCAAGTCTCCTCGCATTAAAGTAATTTCGGCTGATTCCATAGCCACATCAGTTCCCTCTCCCATAGCAATCCCTAATTCGGCTTGGGCTAAAGCCGGGGCATCATTAATCCCATCACCAGCCATGGCCACCAATTTCCCGGTTTTCTGAAGCTCTTTTACTTTTTCTGCTTTTTCTTGAGGTAAAACCTGGGCCATAATCTTTTCTATACCGACCTGGGAAGCAATAGCCTTAGCTACTCTTTCATTGTCACCAGTTAACATCCAAACCTCTAAACCTTCTTTTTTCAGAGCTTCTACCGCCTCTTTAGCTGTATCCTTTAGGGTATCAGCTACAGATATCAGTCCTTTTATTTCATTTTCAACTGCTAAAATTACTACTGTCTTTCCTTCTTCTTCAAGTTTGGCAATTTTCTCTTCTCTTTTTCCTAAAGACAAATTCAATTCCTCCATAAGAACCCGATTGCCAACCGCTCCAAGAACTTCTTTTCCATCAATTAGCAAATTTCCTTTCACTCCTTTGCCAGCAACTGCCTCAAAGTTTTTCACTTCCAAAAATTCTAAATTATCTTTTTTAGTTTTTTCAACGATTGGTTTTGCTAAATGGTGTTCAGAAAATCTTTCCAAAGAACCGGCTAACTGTAAAATTTCTCTCTCATTACCATCAAATGAGACGACGTCTGTCAACTCTGGTTTTCCCTTAGTTAGGGTTCCAGTTTTATCCAAGATAATGGCCTTTACTTTATGGATAATTTCTAAGCTGGCAGCGTCTTTAATCAAAATTCCCCTTCGAGCAGCGTTTCCGGTTGAAACCATAATAGCTAAAGGGGTAGCTAACCCTAAAGCACAAGGACAGGCAATAATCAAAACTGCCACAAAATTAACCAGAGCAAAGGTTAAGGCCGGAGCTGGTCCGAAAAAGAACCAAACAATAAATGTCAAAATAGCAATAACGATTACTACCGGAACAAAATAGGAAGCAACCAAATCAGCTAATCTCTGGATAGGAGCTTTTGAGGCCTGGGCCTGCTCAACCATTTTGATAATCTGGGCTAGCAAAGTTTCTTTTCCCACTTTGGTTGCCTGAAAGGTCAAAGCTCCGGAAATATTAATTGTTGACCCGATTACCTTTGAACCTATTTCCTTTGTCACTGGCATGCTTTCTCCAGTCACTAAGGATTCATCAACCGAAGATTTTCCCTCTATAACCTTTCCGTCTACAGGAATTTTTTCACCGGGCTTAACCAGAATTTTATCTCCCACCTCAACTTCTTCAACTGAAACTTCTAATTCTTTACCGTCTCTTATTATTCTGGCTGTTTTAGCTCCCAACCTCATCAATTTTTTTATAGCTTCAGATGCCCGACCCTTGGCCATCATTTCAAAATATCTGCCCAATAAAATTAGAGTGATAATAATGGCTGAGGTGTCAAAATATACTTGGGGTGAGATTCCTCCTTTGGTGAAAAAATCAGGGAAAAAGGTGACGGCTGAACTGTAAATATAGGCGGAGAGAGTTCCAATGGCAATCAAAGTATTCATATCAGCTGCCCGGTATTTTACCAACAGTAAAAGTCCCCGATAAAATCGTGAGCCCACCCAGAATTGAACCGGAGTTGCCAGTAAAAATAAAACAAAGAAATTTTGGAAAATTTTTGGTATAAAGGGAAACCATCCTGGGAAACTGACCAAAAAGATAATTATTGAAAGAACACCTCCTACTAAAACTTTTTTCTTTAAAGCTGAAAGCTCTTTCTCGTGTTCTTGCTTTTCTTTTTCTAAAAGGTCTTGAGCTTCAGATGTTTCTCGAATTGGTTCGTAGCCGGCATCTTTAATTACTTTTTCAATTTGTTTCTCTGTAATTTTTTCTGGTTCAAAAAGAATTTTTGCTCGGGCATTATTGTAATCTACCTCCACTTTTTCAATCCCCGGCAGAGTCTTTATAGCTTTCTCGACAATCATGGCGCAATGAGGAGAATCCATGCCAATTATTTTTAGAGCTAAAAATGTTTTTTCTTCCTTACCCTCCGAAGCTGAAAGCTGATAACCAACTTCGCTTATTGTCTTGGCCATATCGCGAGGGCTAACTTTTTCCTCATCAAACTCAACCAATAGGGTTTGGGCAGCAAAATTCACTTGGGCCGATTTTATTCCAGGCAATTTTAAAACTGCCAACTCAATCGTTCTGGCACAAGACGCACAGTGCATGCCTGAAATTTTAAAAACTTCTTTTTTCATTTCTTTTCTCTTTATTAAACTTTTTTTGAAAATCGGTTGTATAGCCAGCCGAATATTCCTCCACAAAAAGCACCGCAAGCCAATCCCCAAATTAAAGCTAAAAATGCTCCTCCAATTGTCAGGGTTACTCCAGGATAAATTGAAGTTACTAGTTTAGCAATTTCCGGACTGGTCCATAAAGTGCTAATCCCTAAAGCTCCACCAATAAGCACTTCCCAAAATAAAGTTACTCCCCAAAAAATTCCTCCGGCTATAGTCAAAGCTTTTATACTTAATTGCATAAATTTATTTTTTGTTGATTTAAAATTTTCGACCTTTGGAAACTGGGCATTTTTTATCAGAATAAGCGCAGATAACGCAGCACTCACCTTCTGGAGTAGTAATTAATTTCTGGCATTTTTCGCATTTCCAGAAAACCAGACACCCCTTTTGAGGAATCTCTACTTCCATTATATGCCCGCAATAAGGACATCTCAAATTAGCAATATTTTCCTTATTTTCCATGTTTTAAATTTTAGATAATCCAAGTTAAGCTAATTAGTAAAGTATAAAGCCCCACTCCCAATAGAAAATACTCTGGTCTTCCCTTGGCTTCTTTAGGAATGAAATCCACAATGACGATATAAAGGAAGGCGCCGGCAATAAAAGCTAAAAGAATATGATATAAAAATGCTTGCTCTAAAATTATTGAAGCTAAAAGGACTCCTAAAAGAGCAGCCAAAGATAAAAGTATTCTGAAGAATTTTTGCTCCCGAAGACGGATATGAACCTCCTCAAAAGAAACTCGACTAACCGCTGCATAAAATAGAATAGGGGCAAAAAACAATAAACCTTTCCAAGAACTAATTTTTAAAAACTCAGTTAGAACAATTCCAATAACAAAATAATATAAGAAAAAAATGAAGAAGTGAGCTTCTTTTAGCCTTAAAAGGGGTTCTTCACCTTTACCATGCTGACGAATATATTTTTCCAAAATGTGCACCAAGCTAAATCCTAAAAGAATAAAGATAAATATCCATTGATTAATATGGGATACGCCCTTGTAAAGATCTGGTAAAAGATATAAAAAACATAAGCTACTGAAGCACCGGCTATAAAAGACATTGTTTTGGCTTTAATCGTCTCTTTCTTAAAAAATATCTTTTCATTCCAGAAATGAACCACCCCTAAACACAAACTAAGTAAAATGGCTATTAACAAAGACATAATTGTTTAATTTCTTCTTGAAGTTTTTTGACAATATTTGGTCGAAGGTCAGTTAATCTAGCTAAATCAGCAACAGAATATTTTAACAAATCTTTGGCTAATATAATTCTTTTCTGAGCTAGCCTCTCTTTAGCATATCTGGAAAGTTGGGGTAAAACAGTAATAGGATAAAGTCCTCTTTTTCCAATTAAATATTCCAAGCTCTCGTTTTTTGGATAACGCCAGCTAATAACTTTCAGACCAACGCAACGGGCGTAACGCATTGCTTCACTGGTGCATCTAGTGTTGGTTACCAACCAAACTTGATGAAAAATCTTTTTCACATCCAGAAATCTGGCATAAGTATAGAGAGCTACTTTAATATCCGACCGTATACCTCGGCTATTATGAAATTTACACTCAACCATAAAATGTTTCTTTCCTTTTTTAGCGACAACATCAATTTCATGATTAACGCAATGACCCCTTACTACCTTTCCTACCCGAGTAGTATAGCTATACTCTTTTAAAATTTCAGCAATGTATCTCTCAAAAGGAAAACCAGTCGGCCCTAATTCCATAATCGCTCTTTTGAGATTATAGCGGGCAGCTAATATCGGGTTTTCTTTCCGGAGGCAACGAAAAGTTCTTTCGAGAATTCTCCCCGTATTCATGCCAGGACGAATACTTCTTGCTACTTCTTTAGAAATTTTTTCCGCTGAAGAAGATCGAACCCCTGCCCTTCTAAGAGACTGATATAACTTTCTTTTATTAAATTTTTGCTTTTCACCAGAAGCTTTAATTATATCCATGTTTTAGTTAGCTAGAATGCTTAATAGCTCGCCAGGCTAAATGCTCATATAAGCTAGACCAAAGCATACCTAAGGTTAAGGCAAAAAGAAGTTCTTCGATTGGTACTCCTAAAATTAAAATTCCAGAAATTGCTCCAAAATTCCAAACCTGATCAATGTATCCTGGAAATGCCCAATTAAAAAGGGAAAAGAATATAAAATAGATTCCTAAAAATATTATTCCTCCAACCAGAATTTTTTTAGTTAAATCTCTCCGACAGATTATTGCCCCTATCCCTCCCACAAACATAGCAATGCTGACTGAATAAATGGGATTGATTTTAGTGAAAAGCCAAAGTAAGAGAAAAGTTAAGGGGGCCAAAGAAAGGAAAAAATAGTGAAGTTTGTGAATGGACTTAAGTCTCTCTTTCAAGGAAACTGGTTGATGTTTGATTTTGAAAATTGCTTCATATATCACAGCCGCGATTCCCCCGATCGAAAAAGCAAAGATTATGCTTTCAATGTCAAAGCCAGTTTTCTGGGCTAAATCAAAAAGTGAGGGCGGATCCCAATATTCGGGTACAAAAATTGGCTCGGCAAAACCCAAAAGCGATGTCCATAAGCTGACAATGAGCATTTCTTTTTTGCTTTCTTTTCTTCTTAAAGTAAAATAGATGGCTAGCCAAATAAATAAAAGCCCTAAGCTACCGCTTAACCAAACATATTGTATAGTTATCTGCATATTTTAATTAATGACAACTTCCACCGCCTGCTTTTGACTGTTCCTTGACTAATTTCTTTCTATAAGTTTCTCGGCACTCTTCAGAGCAGAATTCTTTACCAGCTCCTTTAGGATGATACTCCCCTTCTTTTAGCTCCATCTTACAGATGGGGCATTTCTTTTTAAAAAGATTAAACATAACTTTATCTTTTACTTCTTTTTAAAATGTCTAAGAGTTCTTTTATTGCTTTTTCTTTTTTCCCTTTCCCTTGAAAAGCCCTAACAACGCAACTATGTAAATGACTATCTAAAATCAAACTATCCGTTTCTTTTAAGGCGTTCTGCACTGCCAAAGATTGCTGCAAAACATCAATGCAGTATTTATCTTCCTCAACCATTTTAATCACTTTCTTGAGATGACCCTCAATAATCTTTAATCTCCTTAGGGTTTCTTTTTTAGTATTTTTTTTCATATTTATCCCCCTCCCCTGGAAGGGGTATTTTTATTATAACAAAAATAAAACTGGCGTAAATTCAAGTTATCCACATCCCTACCTTCTCACCAGTAATGGAAGAAACATTGGAACTATATTTTTGTATTCTCTATAACTCTCACCAAATTGTCTTTCTAACTCTTTCTCTTCTCTCTTGGCTAAATAATAGTAAGCTATCACCAAAATAGGCCACATCAAAATAGTAATCAGAGTTGGCCAATGGATAAGCATTCCAATAGTGACTAAAATTATACCAGTATACTGGGGGTGACGCATATATTTATAAATTCCGTCCGTGACCAGTATGTCTTTGGCCTGGTAAATTTTTTTCCAGCCAGCAATCACTAAAAGACCTCCAATGCCTATTATCAAATAACCGAACAACATCTCTGCCATTGCCCCGGCTTCACCTAGACCTAACAAAGAAGACCAAAGATGTCCTTCAAGATGAGTAAGGGGAATATCAATACCAAAAACTGAGGAAAGAACATAAATAGTCAAAGGAAAGCCATACATCTCAGTATAAAAAGCTATCAAAAATGCTCCTAAAATTCCAGTATTTCGCCATTCTCTTTTTTTCTGCGGCCTTAAAAATCTAAAAAATAGCCACCCAAATATAGTGACCATTATTAAAACCATTCCCCACTGTCCGTACCATTGTCCGTTTTCCATATTATTCAACAACGTTTGTAATTAACCTCACCTCAACTTTCTTATTTTGGGGATCATCGCTTGAGATATAAATAACCCTAATGTTCTGTCCGACTCCCTGGGAACCATGGAAAGCTGGGTCAAAAGTGACCTCTAAGAAAGCTACTTCTCCGGGCATAATTTTTTGAGACCAGAATATTGAACCACTGTGCATGCCAAATTCTGGGCTTACTTTATCTCCTACTTTTAAGCGAGCGGTGGTACACATGCAAGAAGTCCAGATGCTATTTATTTTCAAGTCTCCTTCACCATTATTTTTAATTTCAAACGTTCTTTCAACTAAACCTTCGGCCATAGAAACAGTGCCAGCATCATGCTCCAAAGGATTTACTTCTATCTTCCCTTTCCCCTCCTCGGTTAAATAAGGCAAACCAAAAAACAGCCCCACGCTTATTAATAATGTTCCTCCGACGACTAAAAGAATTAATCGCATAAATATAATTTATTATAAAATTTTAGTAAACCAGATTACAACTTTGTAAAAATTATCAGTGAAAAGTAAAATACCTAAAATAATAAGAATTAGACCAGACAATAAATTAATCCATTTAGTTATTTTGTCCCAAGTCTTAATTTTCTCCATGGCAAAACTCAGAAACAAAGCAGTCAGAAGAAAAGGAATAGCTAATCCCAGAGAATAAAAGCTCAAAAGTATCACCCCCTGACCCAAGGTCCCTTGGAAAGAAGAAAACACTAAAATTGTGCCTAAAATCGGGGAGAAGCAAGCCACCCAGGCAAAAGCAAAAGTTAGACCGATAAGAAAAGAACTTGTTCTGTGATTAAGTTTTGAAAATAGTTTTTTAACTAAGCTTATTTGATGGTTTTTAAATATCTTCAAGAAACCAGCAAATTCTAATCCAAAAAAAATAATAATTGAACCTCCAATTTTTTGAACTAATAAACGATGAGGAGCTAAAGCTTGACCAACGAAGCTGGCACTTGCCCCTAAAATGATAAAAATTATTGAAAAACCTAAAATCAGCAAAACGCTATTCCAAAAAAGCTTGGTCCTTATTTCTCTTTTACTCAAATCATCTCTTAAAGAAATGCCTGAAAGCCAGGCAAGATATGGAGGAATTAAAGGCAGAATACAGGGCGCTAAAAAAGATAAGAATCCAGCAGAAAATGCAGCTATTAGAGAAACTTCTTGAGCCATAGGGTTACCAAAGCTCAGTTAGCATAGTGGTCATAATCTCCAGATCTTCCCTTGAAGCTAAGCCAGGCCTTAGTGTAACAATCTTACCAAGGCTGTCAATTAAAAAGTGATTGGGCGTACCTCGAACCAAATAACTATTCCAAATTTCTCTAGTTTCGTCCAAAACCATCAAAAAATTGATGTCTTTTTCTTGAATATAGTTTCTTATTGTCTCTTCAACTTCTCCGCTAGGAATGACAATCACCTGAATTTCATTTTGATATTCATCAGTAAAAGCTTTCAAATCCTCCAATTCTTCGGCACAATAACCGCACCAGGTTGCCCAAAAAATCAAAAGAACCGGCTTTTTCCCCCGAAAATCACTTAAAGAAATCTTATTTTCATCAACATCTTCAGAAATAAAATCAGGAGCCAAATCACCAATCTCTACACCTTCAGAAGAAAGTGTATCTGAAATATTGGCCTGAGTTCCTTCCTCTTTATTCAATTGAGAAGAGGAATTAAAAGAAATTTGATAGAAAATAAAACCAACTATGCCAAGAACAAAAATTAAAAACCAGACCTTAAATTTCCAGAATGGCTTCTTTTTCTCTTTAGTTTCTATCTCAGTTAATTCTCTATTTTCTATTTCTTGATTTTTCATTATTTTTGACTGATTTCTCCTCGGTTTTTTTATCTCTTCCCTCTCTCAATCTTTTTATGGTCTCTTCGGAAATATTACAAAGCGGACATTTCTCCTTTTTTGATTCTTTTTTTTCTTTTTCTTTCATATTTTTAAATGAAAAATATTAATATCCCTGCTCCGAGGCCAACCATCATAAGCCCCATGACCAGCTTCTCAGTTCTCTCACGTCTCTGCCTCCACTCAGCTATCTTAGCTAAGGTAACGGGGTTGGCAGCAAAGAAAAGCAAAATAAGCAGAGGCATGACAAACATAAAGTTATAAAGAAGAAGGTAGAGAAAGCCAGTAAAATAGGTTGTTTGTGAAGCTAAAAGAGCTGTAATGGCAGCATAGATTCCGCCAGAACAGGGTACCGAACAAAGCCCGACCAAAAAGGCAGCCACTATAATCCCTGGCAGGGTTGCTTTCTCCAGCCTAGATTTGATCTTTTCGCTAGAGAATTTAGGCATTCGCAAATGAATCGGTAATCGTGGAAAGAAATAATCCTTAATATTAATTAAACCCAAAATTATAAGTAACCAGGAACCTAAGATGGCAAAGAAGTGATGCTGACCAAAAAGCATAATTCCAGACAAAAGACCAACCCCAACTGCTAAATAAGTAAGGAAGATGACAAAGATATAAACCAAACCTAAGAAAAAAATATTTCTAAACGATTTTTGTAGGGTTAATAAAAAAGCAATAAAAAAGATTAAAATAGCAATGGCACAGGGATGAATGCCATCTAAAAAACCAGTGGTTGCCACCAAAGGAATCATTGCTGAGGGAGCAGCAATATTAATACTGGCTAAAAATTCACTTAACATTGGCGTAAATCATTACCTCAACTTGAGGATTGATGGGATCTGAACTTTTAACATAAATAATTCTTTCCTGCTCGCCTTTAGCGTGAGCCCCTGACATAGCTCCTGTGTCGTAAGTTACTAAAAGCTCTGTTATTTCTCCAGGCTTAATATTTTCTTTAGAAATTTTTGCTTTGGTACAGGCGCAGGATGTTGCTACTTTCTTTATCTCTAAAGTTTCTTCCCCTAAATTCTTTACCAGAAAAGTATATTCAGCTACTTGGCCATATTCAATTTCTCCAAAATCAAAAAAGGAAGGAGAAATATCAATTTCTGCCCTACTTTGAGCTTCATTTTTAACACCAGGGATAGATTTAAAATAACCGTAAGTAGCCAGTGTCAATATAATTAAAATTAAAAAAACCCAAATTTTTGGTTTCATTTTTTTCCTCTTATTTGATCAACCAACCACTTAATCAAAGCTATAATTCCAACAACAACTAGAACCCAGAGCAAAATCATCAAGCTCCAACCTAGCCACCCCCAAACACCAAAATTACCCATCATATTTCCCATCATATGCTCGTGATCTCCATTTGCTAAAACAAATAGCGGTAGGAGAAAAGAAATACCCAAAATTATTGTAAAAATTTTTGTTTTCATACGTTTTAATTGATCTAAAAATCTAACTTATTAACCCAATCTGGTATTTTCCCATCAGCTACTTTATCGTATTGTGGCCAATAGGGTTTAATGTCAATTATTGGAGTTCTATCTAAAATATCTAAGCCCTTAACTTTTAATTTATTCCCTCGGCGCCCTATCAGCTTTACAGTTGTAATTCCAATTGGATTCGGTCTCTGCGGACAACGACATGCAAAGATTCCGACAATTGGTACGTTAGGATTACCTTGTGGCCGATGAATTATAACATAATCTTTGATCTTATCCATCCAGTAAACAACGATTATATGGGAATATTTCTCGATACCGGTTAGGGCTTTGGTAAATTTCTTATTGACAATTATTTCAGAAACTTCATTAGTAAAATTTCCGAATCTTAACTTCTTAATATTATTTTTAACAGAACCAATAGGTTTTAAGTTAATTATTTTCTTCATAACATCGGCTCTTACCTTTTAATCGATTTGGTTTAGCTCGATTTTAACACTTTTCTCAAAGTCAATTGGATCGTTAGAAAATACTGAGATTTCTCTAATAGCTGTTCCCCGGAAATCTTCGTGGACATTTGGATCGTAATAAACTTTAACTTGAGCTGTTTTCCCGGCCGGAATAACTACTTGCCAATTAGTTGAAACATCATTGTCATGACCAGGCATTGTGAATATTGGCCCCTCTTCATTTTGATAAACAATTGAGGCAGATGTACAACCACAGGAAGTTTCCAGTCTATCAATAATCAAATCACTTTTTCCTTCATTTTTAAGATCGAAGGGGATTGTCATGATTCCCTCCTTTTGGCTGACATCTCCAAAATCATAAGAACTAGGAGACAAAGAAATCACTGGTCGGTCGTCGGGAGCAACAGCAACAAGCTTCTCCCTAACCTCTTTTTGCTTAGTTTTATCCATAAAAGAATTCAATCCATATTTTTTTACGTAAGATAAAACAATCTCATCTTCGGAAGGTTTTGTTCCAACCAGAAAATCCACATATTCCTTTCTCTCTTTTGCCATTGGGCAAGTACATTGATCGATAGATTTCCCGCAGCAAGGACATTCAAACATAGGATATATTTCTCTAGCTGAAACAGTTTTTATCAAAGAAGAATCAGCCTGGCCAGTAAAAAGCCCGGCAGATATTTTGTTCCCCCCGCCTTTCAGTAGAAGAATCACGTTAGTCGTCAAGCTTAACGCTAAAAAAACAGTCAAAGCTAAAGTGGTAATTTTCCAAAAATTATTTTTCATATTTTTAACAACCTCCCACCATTTGAGGAAGGAAGTCTGGAAATTCTTCTAAAAGTTCCTTTACACCTGGCTCGCCAGCTTTTTCCATTTCTGAAAGTTTTTCTGAAAGGGTCTGTTTGGGGAAATAAGTGATCTTCCAAGTGTTTAATTCGTTTAAAATCTGCTCGTCGGAAAGCTCGGGATGATTCTGAATCAGATAAGCGGCTAATCCTCTCATCATTATTGAGTGAGCACAACCGCAGGCGGCCGTTCCGTCTTCCTTAACTAATGTCTTGACCCCGCAGCAATACTGACAAACGGTTAGAGAACCAATATTGATATATCTTTCCAAATCGGCGCCGGTTAAAAGTATCTTCTTTCCTTCCTCACCATAAGTTGGACCAAATACCCGAACCTTATTAATAGCGTCTTGAACAGCATCAAAAGAAATGTCTAATTCCTGACCATAAACTTCTGGGACGCCAGTGGGAATAAAAGAAGCCTTTATTTCCTTAAAGCGGTAATAAGGATTCAAAACTCGGAGGTTATATATTTCCTCAGAAAGTGTCTCAATTTTATCTTTTATTTCTGCATCCTTGAATTTTTTCTGATTAAGTTCTGCCAGCTGATTTATCATTTCCTGGTATTTCTCTTGAATATTTGCTGAGGAAATTTTTTCTGAGATAGTACTCTGCTTTTGAAGGATTTGACCCAGTTGAGCCTGAAGGGCTTCAGGCTCTTTCATGATTTTATTAAACAAAAAAACCACTATTACTGTACTGGCAACTAACCAGACGATTAGGACGCTAATACCAATTTGCCGAAGGGAATATTTCCTTTTAGTCTTCGGCTGCTCAACTGTTGGCTGGTTATTTAGGTTTGGGTTTTGGTTAAATTCCATAAAATTATTTTTTCTAGTATTTTAGCTTTTGACCTTTTAATTTTTACTAATTTTTAGTTTATCAACATTCCCCAATTTTAGCAAATTACCCCACCGCCCAGAAGCTCTTCTCTTTTATAGAAAACGACTGATTGTCCGGGAGTGATAGCTCTTTGCGGCTTATCAAAAATAACTTTATTTTTTGGATGAATTGTCGCTGGAGCCGCTTGGTGTCTATATCTTATTTTTGCCTTTATTTTAAAAGGTAATTTAGGAGACTTTCCCGAAATCCAGTTAACCTTTCTGGCAATCAATTCTTTTCTATATAAACCCTTATCATTCTTACTAACATTTAAAATGTTATTTTTCAAGTCCTTATCTAAAACATAAAAAGGACCGCCGGGAAGACCGATCCCCTTTCTCTGGCCAATAGTATAAAAATGTAATCCCTCATGCCTGCCCACTATTTTTCCCTGGGAATCAACAATGTAGCCTGGTTTTGCTTTTATGTGCTTTTCCAAAAAATCATTAACGCTGCCGCGAATAAAGCAGACCTCTTGAGATTCGGGAATTTTTAAAACCGGCAGCTTAAAACTTCTAGCCAATTCCCTTACTTCTTTTTTCGTGTATTGGCCAACCGGAAAAAGAGCATGTTTTAATTGTTTTTGAGATAGCTGCCATAAAAAATAAGATTGATCCTTTTCTTCGTCTCTTCCCTTGAACAATCTACCCTTCTCTAAACGAGCGTAATGACCGGTGGCCAGGTAATCAGCATCTAATTTAAAAGCTTTCTCTAATAAAAGCCCGAACTTAATTTCTTTATTACAAACCACACAAGGATTAGGGGTTAAACCTGCTTTATAATCCTTTAGAAAGCAATCAACAATTCTTTTTTTGAACTCTCTCTCAAAGTTTAAAACATAAAAAGGGATGTTTAAAATTTTAGCAACTTTACGAGCTCTTCTCTCTGATTCTGAAGAACAACATCGATTAAACGGCTCTGACCCAAATTTCATAAAAACTCCGACTACATCGACTCCGGCTCTTTTCAAAAGAGCCGCAGCTACTGAGGAATCCACGCCTCCCGACATGGCCACCACTATTTTCTTGTTTTTATTTTTCATTTTTGTGCAGTTCTTCTTCTAATTCCACCAATCCTTTGTGTTTATGTTCAATTTCTTTTTCTTCTTTCTCTATTCTTTCGTGCTTTGCCTGAATCTCCGGAGAAATCGGCCGGCCTTGCTTTGAAAAATAATCGTAAATTGCTTCAGACAGGGCGTCTACTGCCAGCAGAGAACAGTGGATTTTTATCAAAGGCACCTGCTTGAATTTTTTTATCAAATCCTCTTTGGTGATTTTTGCCGCCTCTTCCAAAGTCTTTCCCTTGACCATTGTCGTCAATAAGCTCGTATTGGCTATTGCGACAGTGCAGCCAAAAGTTTCAAACTTCACGTCTTTAATCATCTCTTTGCCGGATTTATTTTTCCCAATTTTCAAATAAAGATACATTATATCTCCACAATTGTGAACACAAAAGGCTTCGGATGTAAAAGAATGGGAACTTTCAACTCCAAGATTATAAACTTTCCCTTGATATTGTTTTTTTACAATTCCAGTGATTGGCGTATAGAGAAAGTTCTTATCAAGCCATCCCCTTTCCGAAACATAAGATTTGGGATGATATTTAACTTCAAGAATTAACGCTAATCTTTTTAAAGAATCCCTTTGCCCAACATGAATTCTATAGGCTTCTCTGTGTTTTAATCCTCTAATTTTCTTTGCTTTTTCTTTATAAATTGACGGTATGATTTTTTGCCTTAGAAGTAATATCTTGATCTGTTGGGCCAACCTATAGGAGATTGTAGAATATCCAGTCCTGGGACCAACCCTATTAAGATTAATATAACCATCTCCTCTCCATAAACCATAAATTAATGGGATTTGCTTTTCAGGAGGAAGATTCATAATAAAATCTGGAATCATTTTATTTTCCGCTCCATTTCCAAATAATCTTTTGAAAAATCTAGCTAGTCTGGCGTTATACAAATTAACAACTACTGTTTGTTTTTTCGGTATTTCTTTTGTCGCTATATTTAAATTAAATAAGTTTTTAGATATTCCCTTTATATCTTTTACAATATCTTTTTCTTTAATGTTTAATGTAAACGAAATAAAGGTTCGAGATGGCTTGTCTCGGACACTCCCTTCAGCTAAGAAATAACCAAATAATCTTAATAGATTGCCATCTATAGGAATTTTGTCTGGGATATCCTTACTTTTAAAATCCCATTTAGATTTAGGCACATTAACCTTTATATATTTACAATCTTTTTCTTCTTTTAATATTGGATAGAGAATAATGTCGCCTCTCTTTAAATTTTCAGCGTGGTACCAACCAGAAATGAGTTTCTTTTTGTTTTTTGTTCTTAAAAACTTGTCTCCCTTCGGCAGCTTTACTGCTAAAATAAGATGATCCGGTGTCAGTTGAATTTTTCCTAATTTGTTTTTAATAATCAATACATCTCCATTATAATTTCTTTCTGAAACCTTATTGACTTTATTATATTCGCCATCATGAGATAAAACTCTTTTCCCTGGAAAGATTTTATCTATTTCTTTTAAATCGTTATTTATGTGAATATTTTGGTTTGGCAACAAACAGACCATGTTTCCGGCACGACCCAAACCAGAAGGATTTTTTATCCTGCCTACGTTCTTTGGATTCTTAAAATGCTCCATTATTTCTTTTGTGTAAAGTTTGGATTTAACCATAAATTTTTAGTTCTTTAACGGCGAAATTTTTCTTAAATTTTTTATGATCCCCGGCAAAACCTTTAAAAGGTAATTTATTTCAGATTCCTTTGTCCATCTGCCCAAACTCAACCTCAGAGAACCGTGAGCCTGTTCGTGCCGCAAACCAACAGCTAAAAGTACGTGGCTCGGTTCCAATTTGGCAGATGAACAAGCAGAACCGGTTGAGGCTGCAATTCCCAGTAAATCTAACTGTATAACCATTGACTCTCCCTCAACAAATTCAAACCAGAAATTGACATTATTCGGCAAACGTTTTTCAGGATGACCGTTTAGATGGGTTCCTTTTATATTCTTTGGAATACTTTTAATCAGTCTATTCCTTAATCTAGTTAAACAACGACTTTCTTTTTCCATCTCTTTCTTTGCTATTTCGCAGGCCTTGGCGAAACCTACAATCGCCGACACATTTACCGTAGAAGACCGAAAGCCCATTTCCTGGCCGCCACCGTGTAAAATCGGCTCAATTTTTGTTCCTTTTCTAATAAATAAACAAGCTACTCCTTTTGGCCCATACATCTTATGAGAAGAAGCAGAAAGTAAATCAATATTCATTTTGTTGACATTGATGGGGATTTTGCCAAAGCTTTGAACGGCATCGGTGTGAAAAAGGACTCCCTTTTTCTTACAAATTTTGCCGATCTCTTTAATCGGTTGAATGGTTCCTATTTCGTTTGAAGCGTGAATTATTGAAACCAAAATAGTACCTTTCTTTATGGCACTCTTTACGTTCTTGGGAGAAACCTGACCGTATTTATCAACGGGCAATCTGGTTATTTTAAATCCTTCTCTCTCCAGCCATTTGGCTGATTCCATAATACAGGGATGTTCGATTTGAGAAATAATAATGTGCTTACCCTTGTTTTTATTAGCCAAAGCTACTCCTTTCAAGGCCAAATTATTGCTTTCAGTAGCTGAACTGGTAAAAATTATTTCCTCTGGTTCAGCTTTGATTAAATTAGCCACCTCTTGCCGGCTCTCTTCCAGGACGTGTTTTGCCTCCTGGCCAAAAGAATGAAGAGACATCGTGTTGCCGAATTTTTTGTCAAAAAAAGGCAACATCACCCTCAAAACCCGAGGATCAACCGGTGTGGTTGCTGCATAATCTAGATAGATTTTATTTATTTTTTTCATATGTCTTACTTCAAAAGCATCTTAAAAACAGCGCACTTCTTACAGGGATATTTTTTGTTCCAGGAATAATAAACTTCCCGACCCTGCTTTCTAGATATAATCATCTCCCCTTTCTCTAAAATTCTTAGATGGTGAGTAATGGTCGGCTGAGTCAAAGAAAACTTGGCCTGGATTTTTCCTACTTTTTCAGGTTTTTTTCTGAGATATTGGATTATCTTTGCCCGAGTCTTCTCGCTAAGCAAATGAAAACACAAAGGGCAGGTTTTCTTTTTGGGCATTAAAAAATATATAGATGACTATCTATATATTCTAGACGAGTTAGAAACCTTGTCAAGTACCAAGCTCGTCCGAAGGACGAGTGAAGGTAAAGATGAAGACAAACTTCATCGCTCTAAAAATCGTATTCTTTTATACCGCCGTATGGCACTTCCACGTTAACAATATCCTTATCAGCTATTTTCTCAATATGTTTTATGATGGCACGCAGAGAATTATGGCTAGCCACTACTAAAACATTTTTTCCTCCTTCTAAATCTTTTTCAATGTATTTTTTATAAAAAGGCGTTGTTCTTTTGATTGTATCTTTTAAGCTTTCTCCGCCAGGAGGCTTTTTGTCAAAACCTCTTCTCCACTGATGAACTTGCTCTTTGCCGAATCTCCTAGCCGCCTCCTCTTTATTTAAACCCTGTAGTTTGCCATAATATCTTTCATTTAGAGCTTCCGAGATATAAACCGGCAAATCAAACTCACTAATGTCCTTGTACTTTCCCCAGTCCCTCATTCTGCCTTTATCAAGATAGATAAAAATAGGGTACTTACCAACCGAATCTAAAATTCTTACCATAGTATTCTGATTTCTTAACAAAGGGGAAGAATAGGCTACATCAATCTTGTGTTGAAAAACTTTTTTAGCTATTTCTTCAGTCCTGGCTATCCCCTTCTTACACAAAGGCACATCAACCCAGCCGGTAAATCTGTTTTCTAAGTTCCATTGGGATTCCAGATGTCTTAATAAGATTAACTTAGCCATTGAAATAAATCGAAGATTTATTGAAAATTGAAATGAATCGAAGATTCATTGAATGTTTTATTTTAGTTCTTTTTCAATTTTTAACAACCGATTATATTTTGCTACCCTTTCCCCTCTGTTGGGGGCTCCGGCCATTATCCAGCCAGTTCCAAGACCTGCAGCTAGATCAGCGATGAAATCATCTTTTGTCTCACCAGAGCGGTGTTTGACAAAAACCTGCCATTTATTTTTAAGAGCGAGCTTGGCAGCCTCAATTGTTTCAGTTACCGTACCAATTTGATTTGGTTTTAAAACCAGACCATTGCAAGCCTTTTTCTTTACGGCTGTATTTATTCTCTTGATATTAGTGGTTAAAAGATCATCCCCGATAATAGTCAGATCTTTACCTATGGTTTCCATAGCTTTTTCAAAAGATGACCAGTCTTCTTCAGCAAAAGGATCCTCAATAGCTACTATTGGATATTTTTGGCAAAGCTCTGAATAGAAATTTAAAAGCTCTTCAGGACTAACCATTTCTCCCTTGAAACAATACTCTCCTTTTTGAAAAATGGTGGAGGCAGCCACATCAAGAATAATCTTGATTTTCTTATCGCCTGACTTTTTTGCCGTTTTGACTAGTAAAGATAGAGCTTCTTCTAACTCTTCGATGGGTGGAGAAAATCCACCCTCCAACCCAACATTAGTCGCTATCGCGCCGTATTTTTTTCTTAAAACAAGGGCTAAAGTGTGGTAAAGCTCAGTGCCCAAACGAAGCTGCTCTTCAAAAGAACTGGCCTCAAGAACAAGCATAAGTTCCTGCGTATCCAGGCTCCCTCGGCCGTGCAGCCCGCCCTCAAGATAAAGAAGGCAGGGAGAAGGAATAACTGGTTTTGTTTTAGCCAGCGTTGAGATCCACCGCCACAAAGGGAGATTCTTTTTTTTAGCTCCAGCCCGACAACAAACCTGAGACACTCCCAAAATAGCATTAGCTCCCAAATGAGACTTATTTTCAGTCCCATCTAATTCTATAAGAAAATCGTCAATCTCCTTTTGCGCTGTTGGATTTTGATCTCTCAACCTCGGGCCAATAACTTCATTCACATTCTTGACTGCCTGCGATACTCCCATGCCTTGGTATCTTTCTCCGCCATCTCTAAGTTCTACTGCTTCATATTTTCCCTTTGAGGTTCCGGAAGGAACCGAAGATAAAAACTTATCTGATTCAGTTGTCAGCTCTACTTCAATTGTCGGAATGCCTCTGGAGTCTAAAATTTCTCTGGCTTTAATGTCTTTAATCATATCTACTTAGAGTTTTTGCAGATAATTGGAAACGGCCAGGGCGGCTTTAGCGCCTTGACCAGCTGCTATGACAATTTGTTTATAAATAACGTCGCTAACGTCACCAGCGGCAAATAAACCCGGAGTTTTGGTTTCGGTAGTCTGATGGTTAACTACAATTTCGTCTTTCTTGTTAAAATCCACCAGACCCTTAACAAAAGAGGTGGCTGGCTGTGAGCCAATCTCAACAAAAATACCCTCAACCTTTAAAGTCTTAATTCCTTTTGATTTTCTATCTTGATAAACTATTGAATTGACAAATTCTTTACCTTTAACTTGTTTCGGAAGTACCGAAGTTATCACCTCCACTCTTCCGGTTTTTTTAGCTCTTTCTTGGTTTGCCTCATCTGCTCTGATTTTTGGCGAATGCTCTAAAATATAAATTTTTTTAGCCCAGCTACTTAAAGCTATGGCTGCTTCAAACCCAGAATTCCCTCCACCAACTACTACTACCTCTTTTCCAGCGAATAGCGGTCCGTCGCAGGCAACACAATAGCTTACCCCCCGACCGATAAATTTTTTCTCTCCTGGCACTTCTAAAGGTCGGGGGTCAGCCCCAGAAGCAATAATAATTGTTTTTGAGGAGAATTCTTTCTTATTCTTGGTTAAAACTAAAAAAACCTTACCGGTTTTTTTGATCTTCCTGATTGAATCTATTTTGATTTCAATTTTTTGACTCTTTAAATGCTTTTCAAATTTCTGGATTAATTCCATGCCGGAAATCTTTTTAAGCCCTGGGTAGTTTTCAATATCTACTGATTTTCTGGCTATTTGACCAGCGAAAGCTTTAGTAATTAACAAAGTATTAAGTCGTTGTCTGGCAGCATAAATCCCAGCTGTAATTCCAGCCGGTCCTCCACCGACAATTATCAGATCGTAAATTTTACCCATACTTTTTCTTTTATTCATATTAACATAAATTGTTAAGTTTTAGAATATTAAAAAAAGCCAGTCAACTACTGGCTAAAAAACATTAACAAAACTTTATCTCTTAAACTTTTTTTGGCTTTCTGCGTAAAAAGGCCGGTGTTTCCCAAAATTTCTCTTTTTCCAGCATTTCCTTTTCAACTTCTTCAGCTTCTTTTTTTATCTGCAAACCGTTTTTCCTTACTTTTTCTTCGCTGGGATTAAATTTTTCTATTTTCTTTGGTTCGGCTTCGGCTTCAGCTGGTAATTTCTCCCCTGATTCCTTGGCCACCTCAACTTTTATCTTCTTTGGCTGCGCCTCGCCTTTGGCGGATTTTGGTTTTTGAGGCTTTTTCTTTTTTGGTTTTACTGGTTCTTCTTGCTTTACCTTTGTCCTGACTTTTCTCTTAATCCTCTTCTTGGCTTTTTTCTTTACTTTTTTAGCTCTCTTCTTCTTAGCTTTGGAAGAAAAAAGTTTCATTCCACAACCATTAGCTAACAAAGTAGTTTTAATAGTATCTGAATATTTTTTACTTTGAGAAATGCCAAAAATAATCTTAGCTTCTGGGCTGACTAAATCAGAAATTGTCTTTGATATTAAGTTAACTTCAGATAAAGAAAGTTCTTTTTCACCAGCAATATTAAATAAAACTCCCTTAGCTCCCCGAATAGTATAAGGATATAAGTGAGAAGAAAGGACTCGTTGAATTAAATCTTTGACTGAACTTCCCTTTCTTTGAATTTCAACTGCATTTAAATAGGCCAACCTCCCTCTGCCTTCTAAAATTGTCTTGAAATCAGCAAAATCAATATTAATCAAACCTGGCTCATAGATAGTTTCAATTAAGCCTTCTAAGCTTTCAGCTAAATTTTTATTAACAACTGAAAGGGCCTGTTTCAAAGGAGTATCCTTACTAATAATTTGGAAAACTCTTTCATTGGGAATAATAGAGAAAGCATTTAAATGATTTTTTACTTTTTTCAAAGAGTCTTTGGCAATTTCCATTTTCTTTTCCCCTTCAAATTTAAAAGGCAAGGTAAAAATTCCATAAGTGAGATTGCCTAAGTTTTTGGAAACTTTAGCAAAAACTGGAGCTGCTCCCGAACCTGCTCCCCCACCCAAGGAAACTACCAAGATACATAGGTCCTGCCCTTGGCAAAGTTTTTTTATCTTTTCTTTTTCGCCTTGAGCAGCCTCATATCCTAATTCTGCATTCATCCCGGTCCCTAAACCATGGGTTAAATTTTGACCAAAAAGAAAACGAGCAACTTTTCTACTGCAACTTTTTAGGGCCTGGCGGTCGGTATTGGCTACCACGAAAGTGGCCTTGGGCATTTTGAGAGCAATCTCAGAAACAATCGTTCCTCCCCCGCCACCAATGCCAATTACCCTGATTTTGGTCTTTTTAATCCCTTCAAACTGAGTTTTTGGTTCTCTTTCAATAATTTTAGGTGAGGTTTTTTTAGTTCGTCTTCTTGATTTTTTTGGCATTATCTAAGTATAACTTCTACTTGAGTTTTTTTCAAGTAGGAGTTTTAAAAAATAAAAATTAAACCGACAGGGCAATATAGAAAGTTGTCCCTTCTTTTTCATAACAACTTTCTTTAAGTTGTTTCAATTAAAATTAAATTGGCTGCTAAGTTTAAACGATGTTAGGATCTACTTAGTTTATTTTTTAAAAATCTAGATGCTCCATTTAAACGATTATTGATTTTATTTCCAAATTGATAATAAAGGATGGCCAAAAGAACAATAATCCCCAGGGCAGTTATGAGAATTGTCCTTAATGATAATGGCACATAAACATCGGCGAACTCATCCCTTACATTACCCGCCCTATCTATTGCTCTGGCAATTACACGTAAATTTCCAGAAATAAAAGCTGGTAATTGATAGGGACTTTGGGCCTCCACAAAAGATGGAGACTCTAATGGAGACTTTGTTTTGTCTATAACTCCAACTTCGTAGTGGTCAACTCCAGATAAAGTATCTGTTGTAGAAAATGATATTAATGCTCTATCAATAACGGCAGCCGTCAAAATTTCAATCTTTGGTTTAAAAGGAAGAGGAGGCGTTGTGTCTGTATATAAAGGGAAATGGGTAGCTGTACCCCAGATACCTTCTTCCTTTGCTTTTATGTGAAAAAACCATACTCCATCAGGCAAGTCTTCATAAGAGGTAATCGTATCTTCTGTATCTGAAATATTATCAGGGATGGTCAGGGGTTTATTATCTAATTCAAAGCTAAAATCAGTAATGCCTAAATCTTTCTCCCACATAAGAATGGGGCTATTATTGTTATACCACCTATCTCCAGATGGATGAGTCTTGGAAAATACTCTTACTCCTTCAGGTGGTCTTGGGTTTATGGTATAAATACCCCTACCAAACTCAGAAAGAATATTAGTACCCAGTCCATCAGCTGCTAATACCTTGGACGAGGGTAAGACTTCGACAATAGCTCGGCCAGTTGTTTTTGCTTTAAAGGTTATTTTTGTTACAAGGCCGCTTTCGGTAGTAATTCCTTCTGGTATACCCCCCATAAACTTTGCCGTACCTTTTGTATTAGAATGTGTCGGTGCTTCGAGCCATATAGAGAAAAATGATTTACCCGCTGATGGTCTTACTATAGTTAATTTATCTGGAGGAAATTTAAGGTTTAATTCAACCGTATTAATCCCATTACCCTGTGTATCTAAAATTATTAATACATCAAAAGAAGAGTCAACCAAGATGGTTTCTGCGGAAGGCGAAAGAAGAAGTGATGCCTTAGCACTAATAGTTTCTTGATTTTGAGCATAAATATATTGCTGAAAACCAAAATAAGCTAAAAGAAAAACAAGGCTAAAAACGAATAAAAATACTCTTGATATCATTTTATATTTTTTGCAGTATTGCCACATAACCGGCTGGGAGGGATGGATTCGAACCATCATGCCAGGTTCCAGAAACCCGTATCCTACCATTAGATGACCTCCCAATTTTAAACTCCCAAATATCTTCTGACTGCAATCAAACTGGAAACTACTCCTAAGCCAATGCCAGTGACTAATTGAAGTGAAAAGATCAACCAGAAATTAGCCACAAATAAACTAAATATATTCAAACCAGGAAATAAAACTTCCATCCTTGAGCTTGAAGCCCAAGTTAAGAAAGTAAAAAGCAAAAGGCAAATTAAGGCAGCGAAAAAACCAGCCAGAGCTCCCTGAGCCAAAAAGGGTCCGCGAATAAACCAATTGGAAGCTCCCACCAATCTTTGAATTTTAATCTCTTCTCGAGAATTGTAAATAGCTAACCTAATGGTGTTAAAAGCAACCAAAATAGCGATGATGACTAAAACTATGGAAAAACCAATGCCCAATTTATTTAAATTAGAGGTCAGGGCAAAAATTCTTTCAATGACCGGTCTTCTCTCATAGTAATCAACCTTCTCAATGATATTTTCAAAATCAGCACTTTCCAAAAAATTAGCGATTGACTGATATTGACTAGCCTCAAAAGCCTTAATATTTAAAGAAGCTAAAAAGGGATTAACCCCTACCTCCGCCAAAGATTCCATTAAAACTGGGTCATCTTTATGTCTTTCAGTAAAAACCTCCAAAGCTTCATCTTTGGAAACATACTCAACCTCTTTTACCTCAATAATCTCAGAAATCTCTTCTTTGACTTCTAAAATATCTTCTTCCGGAGTTTCGTATTTAAAATAAACAGATATATCAACTTTTTCTTGGATGCCAGAAATGATAAACTGACTGACATCCTTAAAAAGAAAAAGTGAAGTGATGACTGAAATTGTCAAGACAATAATAAAAATATTAGCGATAATTAAACCTCCATCCCGAGAAAAACTAAGCCAGGCTGAGCAAAATATTCTTTTTAAGGTAATTAACATAAATTTAGAGTACAAATCTTCCTTCGGCTTCGTCTCTAATTATTTTCCCCTCCTGAAGGGTGACCACTCTTTTGCCCAAGGAATTAATTATTTCTTTATTGTGGGTAGCTAAAATTACGGTCGTACCTAATTCATTAATCTTTAATAAAAGACGGATGATATCTAAGGTATGGTAAGGATCAAGATTACCAGTTGGTTCATCGGCTAAAATAACTTCTGGCCGATGGATTAGAGCCCGGGCAATAGCTACTCTTTGCTTCTCACCGCCAGAAAGCTGGGCTGGGAAATTATCAGCTTTATCAGTCAAACCAACTATCTCCAAAACCTCGTTTACATCTCTGGCGATTTCCAGATCTGATGCCCCAACTACTTCCATAGCATAAGCAATATTCTCATAAGCAGTTTTTAAAGGAAGTAATTTATAGTCCTGAAAAACAGCGCCAATTTTCCTTCGCAGCCAAGGCAATTCCTCGGGTCTGATTTTATGAACATCCTGGTCGTCAAAAAAAATCCTGCCCTGAGTTGGTTTTTCTTCAACTAAAAGAAGCTTAAGCAAAGTTGTTTTGCCAGCTCCTGATTTCCCTACTAAACAAATAAACTCTTTTGACTTTATGTCAAAAGAAACATCGTTTAAAGCTATGGTGTGGGGAGGATAAATTTTAGTAATTTTCTCAAATTTTAACATTAAAGTTTAATTTCAGCTTCAATAAATTGGTCTAGAACACCATCTAAAACTGCTTCAACATTAGAGGTTTCAACCCCAGTTCTCAAATCCTTGACTAACTTATACGGATGCAAGACATAAGACCTGATCTGGTTCCCCCAGCTGGCTGAAACATTTTTCCCTTTGATTTCTTTTAATTCTTTTTTAGTTTTTTCTTTCTTTAATTGGAGGAGTCTAGCAAGCAAAACCTTCATTGCCCTATCCTTATTTGTTCCTTGCAATCTTTCTGACTGACAGGAAATACTAAGACCGGTTGGCAAATGAGTTATTCTGACGGCTGTCTCTCTTTTATTGACATACTGACCGCCAGGGCCAGAAGCCCTAAAGGTGTCTATTCTTAACTCTTCGGGCTTAATTTTTATTTCTTGCTCTTCGGCTTTGGAAATTTCTGGCAAAACCTCAACCAGGACAAAAGAGGTATGGCGAAGAGATTTAGCAGAAAAGGGAGATAAACGAACTAACCTATGGACTCCATTCTCTTTTTTTAAGAAACCGTAAGCATAAATACCTTTAATCTCTAAAGTAACTGACTTAGTTCCAATTCTACCTTCTGGCCCACCAGCTTCACCAAATGACTGGTGAAGAATTTTCGTCTGAAAGCCCTTGGAAGCAGCGTATCTCTCATACATTCTTAATAACATAGTTGCCCAATCTTGAGCATCTTGTCCACCAGCCCCAGAGTAGATAGAAAGAATTGCTTTCCCTTTGTCATATTTACCAGAAAGAAAAACCTTTAGCTCCTCCTTTTTCAGCTTTTCTTCAAACTCTTCAATCTCTTCTTGCTTTAATTGGCCTGACTCTTCTTTTAATTTATTAAACTCACCTACTTCTTCTTGAAACTGAGCTAGCTCCTGACTGATTTTTATTGCTTTTTCTTTGCCCTGCCAAAAATCAGGTTTTTGACTTTCTTTTTCTAATTCTTTTATTTTCTTTCTCTTCTCAACCAAGTCAAAGACAGTCCTCAAGCTTGAGGAGTCTATTTTCTAATTCTTCAATTTTTTCAGCCATGTCTTTCATATTTTTGAGCCGGAGGTGGGACTTGAACCCACGACTTGCTATTTACGAAATAGCTACTCTGCCTCTGAGTTACTCCGGCAAGAGCGGGTGAGCGGAGTCGAACCGCCGTCTACTCCTTGGGAAGGAGTCATAATAACCGTTATACGACGCCCGCATCAGAGTCCTAATTTTTCTAAAATCTCATGCCAAAGACCTTCTTCTTCAGCTAATTCTTGCCCTTTTTCTTCTGGCGGTAAAACCACCGTCGCTTCCTCACCCGGCTTTTTATACCCCTGCTCCCTGGCCTTTCCTTCCCAATAAGTTTCGCTTTCAGTTTGAATAAGACCAGCTTTTAATTGTTGATTTTTCTCATCTAAAACTTGAATTTCTGTTCTTAAAGTTTCGATCCTGTCAATTAATTCTGCTCTCTTTTGGTTTATTCTTAAGTTAGAAATAACCAAGAAACTGACTGCTCCCAAAAGGAAAACGCCAATCAGGATTGAAAAAAATAGATTTTGCTTAAATTCTCTCTTTCTTACTTTTTCTTTTTTTGTTACCATAAGTAAATGGCCAAGATTAAAGCAAAAACAGTTTTTAGAGTAATCTGGATATTTTTAATATCTCTGGTAGTTTTGAGTATGATTGCCTTTACTCTTGCCCCTCTACTCTAAATTATCTTAGCACAAAATTATCTTGATTTGAAGACTTCTAAAAACACTTGGGAAGGAATTTTCATCCTTCCTTTTTCTTTTAATTCTTTCTTGCCTTTTTTCTGTTTTTCTAATAATTTTCTCTTTCTGGTGTAATCGCCCCCATACAAGGGAGCTGTTACATCTTTTCTTTTGGCTTTAACCGTCTCTCTGGCTATTATTTTCCCTCCAATCACTGCCTGCAGGGGCAAGGAAAAAAGCTGAGGGGGCAACACTTCTTTCAATCTTTCTACTATCTTTCTTCCTTCTTTTTGAGCTTCTTTTTCCGGGACAATTAGGGAAAAAGCTTCTTCTTTTTTGCCTAAAATTAAAATGTCTAACTTAACTAAATCTACCTTTCTCCAATCTAAAATCTGGTAGTTCATGGAAGCAAAACCCTGAGAAACACTTTTTAACTTGTCGTAAAAGTTTTTAGTAACAATCTCTCTCAAGGGAACCTCGTAAAATAATTCTACTTTGGTTGTTCCTAAATAGTCAGTTTTAATATGTTCTGACTCAATAGTTTCTAATAATTCTAAAATCTGTCCCAAATAATTAAGCGGGGTTAAAATCTCCAACTTGACCCAGAGTTCTTGAGACTCTTTAACCGTAGCTGGATCGGGCCAGTCGGCCGGAGTATAAATTAAAATCTCTTTGTTGTTGTTAGTTAGAATTTCGTAAAGAACCTGGGGCGTAGATAAAACCAAATCCAACCCGAATTCTCTTTTCAACCTCTCGGCAACAATTTCAGCATGCAATAACCCTAAAAAACCACATTGGAATCCTCGACCTAATCCCTCCTTTAATTCGGGTTTAAAAGTTAGAGCTGCGTCATTTAGCTTTAATTTCCCCAGACCTTCTTCCAGTAATTTAAAATCATCTGCGCTTTTAGGATAAAGACTTAGAAAAACCATTGACTTTGGCTCTTGATATCCAGATAGGGACTCTATTTTTGAATTTAGGGTGGTAATAGTATCACCAACTTTAACTTTCCCCGGCTCTTTAATTCCAGTAGCGATATAGCCAATTTCTCCAGATTTTAATTCTTCGACCGGAAACATCTCTGGCTTAAAAATTCCGATTTCTTTTACCTCTCCTTCAACTTCCCCCTGAATTAAATAAATTCCTTTACTCTGACTGGATTTTTTAATCCCTCCGTCAAAAATGCGAGCAAAAACAATCACCCCTTTATAAACATCGTATTTTGAGTCAAAAATCAAAGCAGCTAAAGGTTTCCCTTCTTCTCCTTCAGGTTTAGGAATTTTATTAACAACAGCTTCTAAAACTTTTTCAACATTGGTTCCTTGTTTGGCTGAAATTTTAAGTATTTCTGAAGGATTAATTTGTAACAAATCTGAAATTTCTTTTTCAGTCTCTGTAATTCTGGCTTGAGGAAGATCAATTTTATTGATTACAGGAATAATCACTAAATTTTGCCTCTGAGCCAATTCTAAATTAGCCAGAGTTTGAGCCTGAATTCCTTTGGTCGCATCAACTAATAAAATTGCTCCTTCAACAGCAGCCAAGGAACGGGAAACTTCATAAGAAAAATCTACATGGCCTGGGGTATCAATCAGATTCAGAATATATTCATGATAAATCATCCGAACGGGCTGCATTTTAATAGTAATTCCTTTTTCTCTTTCCAAATCCATGCTATCTAAAAACTGTTCTCTCATTTTTTCTTTGGCAATGGTTCCTGTCAATTCTAAAAAGCGGTCAGCCAGAGTTGACTTCCCATGATCAATGTGACTGATTATGCAGAAGTTGCGAATGTTCTCCATTATCTTTTTCTAAATTGTCCTAAGATTGAGGATTTAATAGTTTTGAGCTCAGGGGATTTTAAAAGACAAGTGGCTAAAATGTAAACTAGCACTCCGATTATCCCAGCTAGGATTGTTTGAATAAAAAGGCCTAAAAAGGTTTGGCTAATAATAAAATTAGATAGCAAAGAAAGGCTAAAATAAGTGGCCGCCCCCATTAAAATAGTGGATATGATAATCTTTTTTAAGGAGTGCCAGATTTTTATAAAGTCGATCTCTAAAATCCGTTTTTTCAGAAAAATTAAAAGTAGGGAAAATTGAAAAATTTGGGCAGTGACAAAAGCTAAGGGTAGTCCAACTACGGCTATATCTTTTATCCCCTGAAGTTTAAAAATGCTTATTATTGATTCCTGGAAAAAATTTGTTTGCCCCTTCAGAAGAGAAACAAAAGATAAAGCCAAGGCAAGATTGATAATCATCGAAGCAATCCCGATTACTACCGGGGTCTTAGTGTCTTGAAAAGAGTAAAAAACTCTGGCTAAGAAAGGGAAAAAACCTGAGGCGAAAATAGCCAAACAGAAAATGCCCAAGGAAGCAGCTGTCAGCCTGATTTCCAACCAGCCAAACTCACCTGTTCCTAAAACCAAACGGACGAGTTGGACCCTTAAGATAAAAATCAATAGAGAGATGGGAATTATCAAAAAAAGAATTTGACGAAAAGTTGAAGAAAAAGTTTCTAAGAATTTTCCCTTGATACCCTCGGCCCAGGCCCGGGACAAAACCGGGAAAGAAGCTATGGCAAAGGGAATACCAATCAATCCTATGGGAAAAAATTGAAGATTACTGGAAAAGTTAAAAATAGCAATAGAGCCTATAGTTAAAGTAGAGGCAATAGCCGTAATAACTATTAAATTCAAATGGTAGGCAGCCGTGCCAATAATCCGGGGAATCATTAATTTGAAAACCTTAATTAACCCGGGGTATCTAAAATTAAAGGAGGGACGATATTTGTAGCCTGAAATTTTGGCTGCTGGAATCTGCAATAACCAGTGACCAGCTGCCCCCAAAATAACACCGTAGGCTAAACCCTGAATACCAAAAAGAGGTACTAAAAATAAAATACCAATAATTATACCAAGATTGTATAAAATTGGCGCAATTGAATAAACTAAAAAGCGATTAAAATAATGCAGGACGCCGGAAAAAACACTGGAAAGGCCAAGGAGAATCGGAGAAATAAACATTATTCTGGTTAGAGAAATAGCTAGTTCTTTGCTCTCGGCAGAAAAGCCAGGAGCAATCAAACTAATCAGTAAAGGAGTTGCCAAAAACAAGATTCCGCAAATTGAAATGAGCAAAACCAAAAAACAATTTAAGATATTGTTAACGAACTGCCAGGCCTCTTCTTCGCTTTTTTTAAAATATTCAGAAAAGATCGGCAAGAAAACAGCTGTTATCCCGCCCATGATTAAGATTCCGTAAACAAAATCAGGAATCCTGAAGGCAGCAAAATAAATATCTAATTCCTGACCAGCTCCAAATTGACCGGCTAAAAGCCTGTCTCTGAACAAACCTAAAAGCCGGCTGACTAAGGCGGCAAGCCCCAATATGGCAGCAGCAAAAGTAATAGTTTTGGTTTGAGAATTAAAAAAGCGGCTTAACATCTTTTTCTCTTACATTTTACTGTTTTTTTCTTAATTTTACAAATCTTAAATCTTTTGTTAGGCTTTCTTAAAGGATGAATAAAGACTATCCAATCATTGATCTCCATTGTCATCTTAGAAATGATATTCCTGGTCATACTAAGATTGCCAAAGAAAGTGGAATTGACCTTGTTTTATATATGGCTAATTCCAAGCCTCCCCTAGACAATCTAGGGCAGATTAAAAAATCTCTGAAAAAGAAAAGATATTGCCAGGCTATTCCAGTCTCAGCTATAACCAAGGATTTGGCCGGAAAAGAATTAGTTGAAGTTGATAAAATTAAGCCCTATGTTGCTGGCTTTAGCGATGATGGTCAATATTTAAAAAACTTAAACTTGCTAAAAGAAATCTTAAAAAAGAATGTTTTGGTTTTGGTTCACTGCTCCCCTCCCTATGAAATAGGAGTTAAAAAGCCCTATTTGGAAACAAAATTTGTTGAGAGATATTTAAATGTTTTAAAAAAGACTGGTGGGAAATTACATATTCAACATGTTAGTAAAAAGGGAACAGTTAAATTACTTAGAAAAGCAAAAAGTCAAGGTTTAAATATCACTTCTGAAACTTGCCCTCATTATTTTACTTATACCAAAGAAGGTTTAGAAACCAAAGTTAATCCTCCCTTAGCCACCAAAGAAGATATTAGAGCTGTCAAAGAAGGGTTAAAAGATGGCATAATTGATGCCATTAGCTCAGATTACGCTCCTTTACCAAGAAAAACCGGAATTGCTGGCTTTAAATCATTTATCCCCCTTTCTTACGGGTTGGTTTTGGCCGGAGTTCTTTCGGAAAAGCAATTAAAAGAGAAATTATTTATTAACCCCAAAAAGATAATTGAAAGCGGAGGCTACAAATTAAATCTTAAATATTAAAATTACCATGACGAAATTACATCATATTCTTGAATCTCAACAGTTCGATCACCATTTTTTAGAAAAAGAGTTTTTCCCTCTATCTAAAGAAATGGAAGAAATTGCCAAGAAAGGGGGCTCTGATATTCTTTCTGGAAAGAGAATGATTACTCTCTTTTATGAGCCGAGTACCCGGACCCGGGCCTCTTTTGAGATGGCCATGAACCTCCTAGGAGGGAAATTAGTTTTCTCAACTGAGAATGCCAGACAGTTTTCCTCAGCTGCCAAAGGTGAAACTTTAGAAGATACAATTAAAATTCTTAATGGCTATCTGCCCGATCTGATTGTTCTAAGATATGACGAAGAAGGTGGAGCAAAAAGAGCAGCTGAGGTTTCTGAGGTGCCAATTATTAACGCTGGCGATGGCACTGGCCAACACCCTACCCAAGCCTTATTAGATCTTTATACGGTTGAAAAGGAGATTGGTAAAATTGCTGGAACTTCAATCGCCATGGTTGGAGATTTAGTCAGAGGAAGAACGGTTCGCTCTCTCTCTTATCTTTATGCTAAGTTTCCTGAGGTCAAAATTTATTTCATTTCCCCCAAAACAGCCAGAATAAGAGATGATATCAAGGACTATTTAAAGAGAAAAGGAGTCTGGTTCGAAGAAGGAAATGATCTCAGAGAGGTTGCTCCTAAGGTAGATGTAATTTATCAAACCCGGACCCAGAAGGAAAGGACTCCTCTTTTGGCTGAAAGCCTTTCAGCTAGAGAGAAAGAGAAGAGTTTCTGTGTTGTCAATCAGGAAGTTCTTAATTTGATGAAAAAAGAGGCAATTGTCATGCATCCCTTGCCTCATGTTGAAGAAATTGCTCCTGAAGTGGATAAGGACCCCCGAGCAGCTTATTTTCGCCAGGCTAAGAATGGACTTTATACCCGGATGGCTTTGTTGAAAATGATTTTTAGCTAAAATTTTTATGAACTTGAGACATTTACTTACTATCCAAGATTTGACTCCAGATGAAATTTGGAGACTTTTTAAATTAGCTAAAGAGTTAAAAGGCTATCAAAAAAATAACCAGCCCCATAAATTATTAGACGGAAAAAGTCTGGCCATGATTTTCCAAAAACCCTCCACCCGAACTAGAGTTTCTTTTGAAGTAGCCATGAGTCAATTGGGCGGTCAGGCTCTTTATCTTTCTAGCTCTGACCTCCAACTCAGCCGAGGAGAAAGTATCGAGGATACGGCCAGAACTTTGTCTCGTTATGTTGATGGAATCTTAGCCCGGGTTTTTGCCCACCAAGATATCATAAAATTAGCTGAAAATTCGACCAAGCCAGTAATTAATGGCTTGTCCAATGACTTTCATCCTTGTCAAGCCTTAACTGATCTTTTTACTATCTGGGAGAAAAGGGGGAATTTAGAAAATTTAACTATAGCTTTTGTGGGAGACGGAGATAATAATGTTACTAATTCTCTTTTGCTTTTATGTGCCAGGTTGGGAATTAATTTAAAAATTGGCTGTCCGGAAAAATATAAAACTCACCAAGCTATCTTGGATTTGGCCAGAGAGGATATTTTAGAAAATAAAGGAAGAGTTGAAATTTTATCTGATCCAAGGGAAGCAGTCAAAGATACTGAGGTAATTTACACTGATGTTTGGGTAAGTATGGGCAGAGAAGATGAAAAAGAGAGGATTGAAGCTTTCTCCTCTTTCCAAGTAAATCAGGCCCTTTTATCTTTTGCCAAAAAAGGGGTGATGGCAATGCATTGTTTGCCGGCTCACCGAGGTCAAGAAATTGTTGATGAAGTAATCGATGGACCAAATTCCATTATCTTTGATCAAGCAGAAAACAGATTACATCTCCAAAAAGCAATCTTGACATTTTTATTGAGATAAGCTAAGATATACTTGTCCTAGTAAGTCGGGTGATTGTTCTCTCGCTTTTAGCGAGGGAAAGGAAAGTCCGAACACTCATTTCCCGACTTTGTCGGGGTCTAAAAAAGTAGCAGCTAACAGCTGTCGACCGCAAGGTTAGAGGTGCGAACAGAGACGAGCTAAACCGAAAGGTTGAGCAACCCGTTTTTCGGGATAGTCCTACAGTAATGTAGGGGTGAAACGGCTAAATCCTTACTGGGTGCAAGAGCAAACCAAAAGTTTCGTGGTTCATCATGGAGCTTTTGTGAAAAGTAGCTCGCTTGACCCCAAGAGTAATCGAGGGGCTAGATAGATAATCACACAAATACAGAATTCGGCTTATAGACTTGCTAGGATACCAAAAAATCCCGCTTTCGACGGGATTTTTTGATTATAGACTAACCGTTTAGAGCAATTTTTGATTCTTGTCTTGACCATCTAAGGCTTGATTAACTAAACTATCTGCCTCTTTATTTTTAGTCCGGGAAATAAGAGTAAATTTAATTTTTTTAAAATCAATCCTCAAATTCCAAACATTTAAAAAGAGAGTTTGGATTTTAGAATCTAAAATTTTATATGATCCCTGTAATTGTTTGATTAACAACTCTGAATCTGATTTTAAGACAATCTCCGTATTTTTAGCTAATTTTTTGCCGAAAACAGCCTTAAATTTTTGGAGGGCATAAATTACAGCCTGATATTCAGCCTCGTTATTGGTCTTTTCTCCAAGATATTCTGAATATTCTTTAATCTTCTGACCTTTTTCATTACAAAAAACAACCCCGATTGCTGCTGGCCCCGGGTTTCCTCGCGAACCACCATCAGTATAAATGATTATCTTGCGCATAGATTTTTAATCAAACATTCTTTAAATTTTTCTACATTCTCATTTTTTATCCTAAAACCTGAAGCTTGGGGATGTCCACCAAAAGTTAAAGGATACTTTGCGCATTTTTTCATCAAGGCCACACTGTCTATCTCTTTAGGAACCCTGACTGTCCCCTGAGACTCTTTTACTAATTTTTTAAAAAGAAAAGTTGGTTTCTGATATTCCCGACAAATAATTGAGGCAACCGAACTAAGTAAAATTAGCTCAAAAGAACTATCTCCTTCAAAAATAATTGGTTCTACTTTATCAGCTATCCTTTTTTCAACTTCCCCAATCATCTTTTCTATTTTTTCTTTTCCGATTTTGTTCTTTACTAGAAGTCCTTTAATTATTTTTTTAGCTTCAACTAAAGAAGGAGAGGTTAATAATCTAAAACTAGCTGGTAAGCGCGCTTTAACATCCCTAATATTTAAAATGGAGATGATCTTGGAAACTTTTTGATTTAAGTCAGGATAATCTTTGAAAGGTTCTATCTCCAGAAAAGCCTTAATTCCTGGCCTAAAAGTTTTTTCTAAAGAAGAAAGTCCTCCTTCAATAAAAACTTTATTTTCTAAAATCTTAGGCATCATATCAGCAATAGTAGCCAAAGCTACTAACTCCAAAAAGGTTCTTCTCAGACTTTCTGACATTTTGTTTTTAAAAAGAAGGTTTACCAGCCTAAAGACAATGCCAGCTGAAGCTAAACCCTTAAAAGGGTAATTATCTCCTTTTTGTTTCGGATCAACCACAATATCAGCTTCAGGTAGCTTATCTAAAACTTCGTGGTGGTCAATTATTATTACTTTAAAACCCAATTTTTTAGCTAGCTTCGCTTCCTTAAAATTCCCGATGCCGCAATCTAAGGCAATAAATAGAGCTGGACTATGTTCTTTTAAAAAATCTAAGCCAATTTCAGTAATTCCATAGCCTTCAATCTCCCGGTCTGGGAAATAAACAGCAGCAACCTTACCATTTAAGGTTTTAATGCTCTCTTTCAAAACAATTACCGATGTTACCCCATCTAAATCTGCATCCCCATAAATAACAATCTTTTCTTTTTTCTTTATCGCTTTTAGGATTCTTTGGGCTGCCTTTTTTAGATCTTTAATTTCTGTCATAATCTATTTTAATGCTTCGATGCCAGGTAATTTCTCTCCGGCTATGAAAGCTATCATTGCTCCACCGCCAGTCGAAAGATGATTAAATTTTGGAGCTAGGCTTAATTTATTAACAAATTCTACTGTCTCCCCTCCGCCAATTACTGAAAAAGCTTTACTCTCAATAATAGCTTCCAGAACCTTTTTTGTGCCTTTAGAAAATTCCTCTTTCTCAATCATACCGACCACCCCATTAAAGAAAATGGTTTTAGCTAAAGATATTTTCTCCTTAAAAATTTCTATGGTTTTGGGGCCAATGTCTTTTCCTTCAATTTCATCAACTGGTTCAATAATTTTTTGAGGATAGTTTGGGACAATCCCCTTTTCTTTTACCTCTTTTCTAACTAAACCGCCAATGAGGACAAAATCAGCAATTTCAGAAATTTTATTAATTAATTTCGCTTTGGTTTTTACTTTTGCTCCGCCAATTATAGCTATTAATGGCTTTTCGGGATTCTCCCTTAAATTAGTCAGAACTTTAATTTCTTCTTCCAGCAAAAATCCTACTCCCGAAGGTAAATATTTGGGGAGACTGGCAATTGAAGCGTAATTTCGATGAGCTTGGCCAAAGGCTTCCATTATAAAAATATCGGCATAGCTAGCTAAAGTTTTGGCAAAATCTAAATCATTCTCTTTTTCTCCAGGATTGAATTGAACATTCTCTAGTAAAAGTATCTCCCCTGCTTGCATTTTAGCTATCCACTCTTCAATTTCTGGACCTAGACAATCTGGAGTTTTAACTATTGATAAGTCCAGATATTCCATTAACTTATTCTGAATTGGGGTCAGTCTTAACTGCTCAACTACCTTTCCTTCCGGCCTACCCAAATGACTGATTAAAATCACTTTAGCTCCTTTTTTAATTAGATACTCAATCGTAGGGATAGTTTCTTTAATCCGGAAATCATCTAAAACAATCCCCTCATTAGAAAGGGGAACATTGAAATCGCAGCGAACCAAGACTCGTTTACCCTTAAAATTGAAGTCCTTAAGAGTCTTCATTCACTTCTTTTAAAGATTCCTCTAAAGTTTTTTTCAATTCTTCCAAGTTAACCTCTTTTCTTTTTGGTTTTCTTTCTTCGGCAGCTGACGAATTTTTCTTGCTAGAGGAAAAGGAAATAGGCTCCTTATCTACTGCATTTTGAAGAGAAACCGTTTCTTTTTTTTCTTCCCTGCCTTTTTTTAATTTATTTAAGCAAGGCTTACAATAAACAGGCCGAGAGCTATCTGGTGGGAAAATTACCTTAGTGTCTTTACCGCAAGCAGAACAGCGGGCGTCGTATAAAATAGGGGGAGCTGCTCGAGGAATAGCTGGCAATTCTGAAGTTCCTGTCCATTTAGCTATTTTTTCTTCAATAATCTTTCTGGGAACGCTGTATCTCTCCCTGGAAACTTTAATTATTTTCTCTCGGTTAGATTCTTCTTCGGTTTCAAAAGGAACTAAAGTTTCAGCTGAAAAAGGATCGCCAGCAATACCATCAATCATTAGTTTCAAATAAACATTGTATTTGGCTAAATTAATTAAGTCTCCAGCCATAAATTGAGGGGTAAATTCCTTTTCTAAATATTCGGCATCTTCTGCTCCTATTCGAAAAGAAACAATTGTTCCCATGTTACCGAAAACAGCATCTCTGACGGTTTCTTCCATCTGAGTAATATATTGATGACCCAAGATTAAAGCTAACCTATATTTTCTAGCTTCAGATAAGATATTGGTAAAAGATTCGGTGGCAAAGTTCTGAAATTCATCAACATAAAGAAAAAAGTCCTTCCTCTTTTCTTCTGGAACATCTACCCGGGACATAGCGGCCAGCTGCAGTTTAGTTATTAAAAGAGCCCCCAAAAGCCTGGAATTATCCTCGCCAATTCTTCCTTTAGATAAATTCAAGATTAAAATCTTCCCCTCGTCCATTATCTTTCTCATATCAATGGTTGACTTAACCTGACCAATAATATTTCTGATTAAAGGGGCTGAAATAAACTGGCCAACTTTATTTTGAATGGCAGCCGTTGCTTCCACTTCATACCTTTGAGTATATCTGGCAAACTCCTGAACCCAAAAAGATTTAATTACCGGGTCAGTAATCTTGTCAACCACTTTTTTTCGATATTCTGGGTCAGCTAACATCCGATTAACTCCCAATAAGGTTGAGCCCGGGTATTCCAAAAGTGCTAAAATACAGTTATTTAAAATATATTCCATTCTGGCTGACCAAACATCAGGCCAGATTTTTTTAAAAACGCCCATCAAGCCAGAAGCTACCAAATGGCGATGCTCCAAGTCTACCTTCTCCATGATGTTAAAAGCAATGGGAAAATCCAGGTCAGCTGGATTAAAGTAAACCACGTCGTTAACCCGATTAGCGGGAATAAAATCTAATAGTTCTTCAGCTGCCTCGCCATGAGGGTCAACAAAACCAATTCCATGACCCAGCTTTATATCCTGGATAGCCATATTCTTCATCATGACCGTTTTGCCCATGCCGGTCTTACCAATCAAATAGACGTGGCGACGCCGGTCGTCAAGTTTAATGCCAAACTTTTTCCTTTGATTCCGAAAAGTAGTTTGCCCAAAAAAAATAATTTCATCCATCATAATAATATATATTGTATACTTACTCCCGAGGAAGCTCTGGCGGGGCCACGCCTTTTTTAGCTGGAATGCGAAACACCCCAGCAGCTGGAGCTACGGCTTTTCCTGGGAAATGAAAAAGAGTAGCTAATTCCTCGGTATTTAAAATATAAGTCATTCCAAACCTAGGGAATAAAGGTCTCCATCTCTTTTGATAATATCTAAACAGTCTTCTCTGCCTTACATAGAGCCTTCTTTTGTCTAAAAACCAGAAAGGCACTGATTTCACTTTAGTCATAGTGCTGGAAGTTGGTCTTAACCCTCCTAAATTTTCAGTGGAAACCTCTTTAAAAAAACCAAAACCAATCTTAACGGTTGGCTTAAAAAAGACGTCTCTTTTGCCCAAATAGATAAACCGAATGTTACAATCATAACCAAATTTAGCTAGTTTTTGTTCGACAGCCATCAGAATGTCTTTTTCACCAGGAGTTAATCTTAATTCTGGGGCTATTAATTCGAATTTTTCTTCAGGTTTTTCTTCCTCAGCTGTTTTGCCAGTAATTAAGATTTCTGCTGCTTCCTGGACGATTGGCTTTTGCTTTGGCTGTTCTGGCCTTTTAGCTAATTTATCAGCAAATGCCCTTCCTCTTTCCTGCCAGGGTTTGTCCCTACCCAGAACGGGCTTAGCAACAATTTGAATCCAAAATTGTTCTCCTGGTTTTAAGGTAGATAATCCTTCTAAAAGATCAGCCAAGGGATCAACTCTTTTTTCTTCTGTTCTTTCAGCTTCAGTTTCAAATTGTTTATAGGTTTTAATTGGATAAATCTCATCTTTTGGATTAATATAGTCAACAGCCCAAAGATTCCAATCTTTATTAGGAATATTTTGAGGAACATATTTAGTATAATCATCAACTACCGAGATTTCAGCTTCCGGGTACTGGGAATAGATATTGGATTCAATAAGATTCCGAAACATCTCCGCAGTCCTGATATAAAAATGGATTTCTCCCCCAAGGCTGACAATCTCAAAAGATAAGGTAATCTGGAATACTCCTTCTATCCATTTTTCCCTCCAGATCGTTATGTCGTGGATACCATGAAAACCAGCCATAATCTGGTCCATTGCCCTTATTGGCTTCTCTGTCTCTTTTGGCATTTTTATCTCCAGCATAATCTTAGGTATCTTACTGTCCCACCTTTCTTGAATAAGGAAAACATAGAGATACAAGGCGGGCTTCCAGAGAAGAAAAGGCAAAGGCAACCACCACCAGACCTTAATTATCTGCCAGAATGTTTGAAGTATAAAAAATGCGCTTTCTGCCATGCTTAAGCTCTTTTTATCCTGTATTTTCCTTCAGGAGTTCTTAAAAAGTATTTTTTATTACTTAAGTTTAACAAAATAGTATTTTCTTTAACTAATCTTTGTTTTAAAGTTTTTTCTAAAATTTCCTTCTTAGTTATGGGTTTAGGAGATTCTCTTAAGATTTTTAAGATTATATCTCTGACTATCCCTTTTTCGTATCCCCATTCAGACAAAGCATAAAGACCTCGTCCGACTAGAATAAATCTGGGATCTTTAATTAGTTCATTATGAACAGTTTGGGGCAGGGCTTCACCAATAAGATTAGCTACTTCATTAAAATGAAGCGGCTTTTCCTCTTCTTTAAAGACCAAGAAAGCCTTATCCTTGATCCCTCTGGGATTAATTTCTGGCCAATCTTTCAAACCATAAAAATCTTCAGAATTTTTTTGAATTTTTTTGGAAATTTCCAAATAAGAGATGACAGCATTTTGATTTAAAGAACTGGAATTGATTAGGTTTCTCAATTGGAGAGGTTTGCCAATCCTTTTAAGTTTGCTGTAAAGAAAACTAATAATTTTTTTAGCTCGAGATATTGAATTTTGATTGATGGTCCAGAAAGAATAGAAATCGCTGGCTTCGGCAAATCTTTTAAAATCCCCTCCTAAAGTCAGTAAAAAATAGATTTGATTTTTCAATTTCTGCCCGGCTAGCTCATTCAAAAGCACATCTTCTTTTTTTAGATCACCTCTTTTTTTGAAATAGACTTTAAAGTATTGGAAAACTTTTTGATTTTTTCTAATTTCGGGTTTTAATCTTAAAAAGCTATCTTTCTCAATTTGACGAACTCTTTCTCTGGTAATGCCGTAATCTTTACCGATAGATTCCAAAGTCTCCCTCCGACCTCCGCCAGCTGGCGGATTCAAGCCAAACCGACGAGAAAGGACTTCCCCTTGTTTCTTTGGTAAATCCTTAAGAAAATTAGAACAAATTTGGTAATAATTAAACATTGAAATAAATTAAAAATTTTTTGAAACGTTTCACTGAATTTTCAATTCAGTGAACATCATTTTATTTTTATATCATTTTCTAAGGACTTTGTCAACTAAATTTTCTTTCTCCATCTTAACCAGCTAACCAAAACAGAACTAACTAAGAATAAGGAGGAATAGGTTCCGGCAATAATTCCCAAAATCAAAGCTAGGGCAAAGTATTTCAGGGTTTCCCCACCCAAGAAGAAAATGGCTGTCAAAACAAAAAGAGTAGTTAAAGAAGTACCAAGAGAACGAGTTAAGGTCTGATTTAAAGATTCATCTACTGTCTCTTCAAAATCAACTCCCACTTTTTTTAATAGATTTTCCCTAATTCTATCAAAAACGACCACTGTATTATTAATCGAATATCCTAAAACTGTTAGCAGAGCGACGATGACTGGGATTTGAATCTGAATTCCATAAAATTTTCCCAAAACTGAAAAAATCCCCAAGGGAATTAAAACGTCATGAAAAAGGGCAACCAAAGAAACTATGCCATATTGCCAAGATTTAGCCGGCCAAGTTAACTTCCTAAAAGCAAAAGCAACATATAAGACAACTGCTAACAATGATAGAATAACAACAATTTTAGTTTTTTCTTTAAGCTCTTTACCAATTACTGGGCCAATTGATTCAAAACGGAGCTCTGTCAATTCTCTATCTTGGCTTAACTTTTGAATGATTTCTTGGTGGATTCCCTCGGAAATATTTTCCATCCTGATAATTACTCCTTTTTCGTCTGCTGGCTGTAAATAAATCTCAGCCAAATCAATCTCAACCAGGCTTTCCTTTATTTCCTGGTTTGAAGGCCTTTCTGTTTTATACTCTACCTCCAAGATACTGCCGCCAGTAAAATCAATACCTGGTTTCAGCCCAAAAACAATTAGAGAAGTTATTGCTCCAATAATTAAAATTCCAGAAAAGATAAAGTAAACCTTGCTGTATTTTAGAAAATTAAACGACATACTTAAGAATCTTTTTTACTTTATCTGTCTTTTCCCAAGTAAAATCAGGGTCTTTTCTGCCAAAATGGCCGAAATTTGTTGTTTTTCGATAAATAGGCCTCAAGAGCTTAAGTTGTTTTATCATTTTCCCTGGAGATAATTCAAAAACCTTAGGGATAATTCTAATTAGTTTTTCTTCAGAAACCTTAGCAGTCTCAAAAGTATCTACATTTATTGAAAGAGGTTTAGCTCCACCGATAACATAAGATAATTCAACCTGGCATTTCTCAGCTAAACCTGCCGCGACAATGTTTTTAGCAATATAGCGAGCCATATATGCTCCTGTTCTATCAACTTTAGTTGGGTCCTTCCCGCTAAAACTACCTCCACCAATAGGAATCTGGGGGCCATAAGCGTCAACCACATTTTTCCTACCAGTCATGCCGGTATCAGAAACTGGCCCGCCAATGACAAAACGACCGGTATTATTAACGTAATACTTAGTTTTTTTGTCTAAAAATTTTTGACAAACTGGAGTTACTACTTTTTTAATAATGTCTTGCCTTAATTTTCTTAAAGAAACGTCTGGATCATGCTGGGCAGCAATTACCACATTATCTAATCTTTTCGGTTTGCCATTGTCATATTCCACCGTTACTTGGCTTTTTCCATCTGGTCTTAAATAAGGTAAAATTTTCTTTTTTCTCACTTCTACTAATCTCATTGTCAATTTGTGAGCTAAGTTAGCTGGCAAAGGCATCATCTCTGGAGTTTCTTTACAAGCATAGCCAATTGAAATTCCTTGGTCACCCGCTCCTTGCTCTTTACCTCCTGTTTTTTTCACCCCGCGGGCAATATCTGGAGATTGTTCATGGACAGTATTAAAAACAGCCAAGTTGTCATAATCAAAACCATACTCGGGCTTATCATAACCAATATCTTTAATAACTTCTCTGGTTAAATTGTTTATATCAACCCAGGTTCTGGTAGTGATTTCGCCACCAACAATAACATAACCCATACCAACAAAAACCTCACAAGCTACCCGGCTATATTTGTCATCTTTTAAGACCGTATCCAAAACAGCATCAGCGATTTGATCAGCCACTTTATCAGGGTGGCCAGGATTGACTGATTCAGAAGTGATTAAAGTTTTTTTTGTTACCATAGTTTTTTAACCTTGCCAAGGGCTGTTCCGGCAAAACACTTGAGAAAGTTTTTAGTAATAATAATTGCTGAAAACATACTAATTATAATCCCCAAACTTAAGGTTAAGGCAAAACCTTTAATAAAACTAGTGCCAAAAGCAAATAAGATTGCGGCCACAATTAAAGTGGTTAGATTGCCATCTCTAATTGATGGCCAGGCTCGGCTAAATCCATCTTCGACGGCCTGAAAAAAGCTTTTCTCCTGTTTTAATTCTTCTCTCATTCGGGAAAAAATTAAAATATTAGCGTCAATAGCCATGCCGATTGATAAAATAAAACCGCCGATTCCAGCCAAGGTTAAGGTTACTGGGATTATTTTAAAAACAGCCAGGACTAAAGCAATATAAATGGTTAGGGCTAAAGCAGAGACAATCCCAAATAATCTGTAAAAGAGAATCATAAATAAAATTACAGCTAAAAAACCCAAAGCGCCAGCTTTTAGAGATTTTTCCAAAGAAATAGCTCCTAAAGTTGGCCCGACTGACTGCTGAGAGATTAAGGTAATGGGTACAGGCAAGGCTCCGGCATTTAAGTTTCTGGCCAAGGATTTGGCTTCTTCTACGGAAAAGGAGCCACTAATTTGGGCCTTGCCTCCAGAAATCGTTTCCTGAACAGTTGGTAGAGAGATTGGCAGACCGTCAATGTAAATTGGCAGGGTTTTGCCAATATTTTTTGAAGTCAAATCTTCAAAAATCTCTGCCCCCTGGTCATTAAATTGAATCAAGACTAAGGGCTTATAGGTTGTCTGGTCAAAACTAACCTCAGCTTTTTCCAAATATTTTCCGGTTAAAGGGGTTGCTTTAAAGGGGTCTTCTATTTCCCCTTCTCCAGATTCAACCACTTCTGTGTTTTTTTCTATAATTTCTTGGTAATTTTCTTTTACCTCTCTAAACTCTAAATAAGGAGTTTGGCCAATCATTTTAACAGCTTCGGCCGGATCCTTGACACCGGCTAACTCCACAATTAATCGGTAACTGCCAGCCGCTTCCTGAGTCTGAACTACTGGTTCACTGATGCCAAAAAGATTAACTCTTCTTTCAATTACATCCCTCAGGCCTTGCATTGAAGAGCTATAATCTCCCTTTTCAATATTAGATAAATCAGCTTGGTAAATTAAATGGGTTCCACCCTGTAAGTCCAAGCCTAGCTTAAAAGGAATTTCCGGAAAATAAGGCAATCTTAAGAATTGAGGATAAACTAAATTTCCAGCCAAAAAAGCCAAAACAAAAATAAAAACAACAATTAGATAAATTTTCTTTTTCGGCATATTTATTTATTATTACTTCAATTAGCTCAAAAGTCAAATCTTAATAGTTGACAAAATCTTAAATTTATAGTATATTATATCTTGAGGAGGGTGAAAAATTGCCCTTTTTAATTTGAATCTGGAGGTGAGTGATGGAACGAACAGAAGGATGGGGAAGGCCGATAATAAAGATTGCCAGGATGACTGCTTGGCTGGGAGGACTGGGACTTATTATTCCTCCTCTTCACGAAATATGGGGCCATCTGGCTGCCGCTTTATCTCAAGAAGGAGGCGGTTGGGCCGAATCTGCCCAATGGGGATTTGCTGGTTGGTATCATTTTGGCGGTCAAGTTCCCCCGCACGGAGAGGTCATCTATTTTGCCGGCGGCCTAGTTGTCTTTGGTATGTTAATGATCTGCTGGGTCTGGTTCTATCGCTCAACCACCTTGTGGGATATGGGCGACGAATTCGCTGTCTTCTTTTGGGCAATGATTAGCTTATTCTACGGCGTCACTGAAGGCCTAATGGGAATGGACTTTATCCCTTATGAGAAATTCTTCCTGGTCTCAGGGATAACCAGTGGAGTTGGCGCTCTGGCAGCTATCCTTATCTATGTCTTTGTCTTCGGAAAAAGAATAGAAAAATGGCTTCTCTGGAAAGAACAATATACCTGGGTGGAAGGCAAAAGGAGAATAGCAAATAAAGTGATCGGAACGCTTGTTTTCGCTGGATTACTAGGCTGTGTAGCTGGTTCCCTGAATCAGTGGTTCCAGGATATTGCCTGCAAATCTTCTGGCGGTCAAAGCCGCATTGAACAGGTCTTTTGGGGAATAGGCCAAGATATCAACTTCATCCAGCTACCATCAGATTATGTCTGGACGATAAGTTTAGCTGGCTTCGGAGTGTTTCTTGTCTTCTTCGTCCCCTGGATCTTTGCTTTCCTTTCCCGAACCAGAGGAGACCTCAACATAGAGCTCCCGCTGGCTGCCTGGGGAATAGCTGAATTGTCCTATGGAGCAATAAAGGCCTGGGATTATTTCCATCCTGGCTGGGTATTGTCAGAAACCATGCTGGCTATCTTGCCCATCAGCACAGCTATCATTGTTGCTGGTGCATACTTACTGACTAAATTTATCCCCTGGTTGACTGAAAAGGAGGTAATTAACAGAAGAATAGCACGATAATAACAACCCGAGAGGCGGAGCATCAAAGCTCCGCCTCACCTGTTTTAGTTTAAAATCCAGCCAGCAAGGCGGAAATGATTCCGACTAAGAATATGCCGTCAAAAACGCCGGCCCCGCCGATTGAGACAAATCCCCCGTATTTTTGGACTTTTTTCAAATTTAAAAGGTCTGCCCCAATCAGAACGCCTAAAGTGCCAGCTATAAAAGCAACTGGAGCAGCAAAATTAGGAGCTAGCGCTAAAGCAAAAATAGCTGAAAAGATAGGCGGAATAAAAGCTGGCAAGGAAATTCCCCTGCCTGGAATAACTCTGGCTAAGAATTTAGCAAGAATAATCATTAAGATTGTGGCGATTAAAACAGACTTTAAATCAAAACCTGCCCGCCAACTTAGAAAAATAAAGTAAAAAGAAAGTAAAATAGGGATGACTGCTCCTCCTAGGTTTATGGCTATTCCCTGAACTTCTGGCTGGCGGACTTTAAATAAGCCAAAAAACATTCTTTGCTCTTTAACAAAAACTCTTTTTCTGCCCAAAGGAATATTAATGGCAGAACCAATTAGGATTGCCAAAAGCAAAAAAATAGTAATCTCAGGAGAAATTCCTAATTTTTCAAAACCAATAGTAACAATGTGAAAATAGCCCAAAATAAACAAAATGGGCAAAGCTAAAATAAAAAATAAAAATATCAAACAACCAATAGGGAGAAAGAGCATAACTTTAGCCGTATTTTGGCCAACAACATTTCTTATATTTTATTGGCTTACCTGTCTCTGGGTCTTTTTTGCCGCAGGGGCAGGGATCATTCCTACCAGGTTTGTTCTTGGAACTTGGAACTGCTGGCTGTTGAATAGCTGGGGAGGGCTGCTCAGCCAAGCTCACCCTTAAAATAGTGTTGGCAATACCAGACTCAATCTGGCCTAATAATGTTTGAAACATTTTATGACCTTCTGATTTATACTCAACTAAAGGGTCTCGCTGGCCATAAGCTCTTAATCTGACTGAATCTCTTAGATAATCCATATTTTCTAAATGTTCCAACCAAAGCATATCTAAAATTCTCAAGCAAACAATTTTCTCAACCTGCCTCATCTTTTCTTCGCCAATTTCCTTTTCTTTTTTCTGATAATCCTCTTCTTTAAGACCTGCCTTTTTAACCATTTCTAAGATTTGGGTCTTGAGTTCTGCTTTCTGGGATTTCTCCAGTATTTCTTTTCTCTTTCTGTAAATAACTTCTCGGTGTTTATTCATGACATCGTCGTACTCCAAAACATGTTTTCTCAAATCAAAGTTCATTCCTTCAATTTTAGATTGGGCTGACTCAATAACTCCGGAAATCATGTTAGCGGCAATCGGCTGGTCTTCGGGAATTTTTAACATGCCCATTAAAGATTTTATCTTCTCGCCCCCAAAAATCCTCATTAAATCATCTTCCAAAGAAACAAAAAATTGGGAAGAACCTGGA
>SDBU01000602.1_pt1 | contig 50483 bp, 31 predicted proteins | sample 2277071 | NCBI WGS metagenome assembly SDBU01 (sample SAMN10397929, study PRJNA504765) | marine sediment metagenome | isolation source: marine sediment core GS08_GC12, 126 cmbsf | place: Arctic Ocean: Gakkel Ridge, Loki's castle | collected 2008
GCGATCCCCCGCGGATACGCCGTCCAACGAATTCTGCAGGAGAACCCTCTTTCATGGAATCACCTCCTTTGGAGGTGGGGGAGGCGATGATCGTGGGCGAATCGCATGACCAGCATGTAGGGCATGCGAACCCCAGTGACGCATCCCGCGACTGTAGGGTTGCTAGCCGTGCAGATATCATCGTCTCCCCCATGTCCAAAGGACATGGGCCACCCGCCGAGCCGATTGTGTTCGGCAGTTAAATCCGCAATCCGCAATCGTCGATCCGCAATCGTCAATTCCCCGCCGGCACCTTTTGGGGCAGTGGGCGGAAGCTCACCGATCCTTCTGGGCGATCCACCCCGACGCTGAAGTTGCGCTCCGCCAGGTTCGGCGAGTCGGGCTCGTCCAGCCAAACCGCGTTGTCTTCATGACCGGACCAATAAGTGTCATCTCCGCCCACGTCGAGAAACAGGGCGAGCGACGTCGCGTCGGCGAAGTAGCTCGTCACCCCGTCGCGCGTGCGGAACTTCTCATCGAATATGGCCATCCCCGGGCGGTTTCCTTCCCCGCCCCGGTAGGCGTCGTTCCCACCGACGTCGATCAGGGCCGCGACCGAGCGGTTGATCGAGTAGCCAAGCCCATTCTTCTTGATGTCGTAAATGTCGTTGCCGCCGATGTTGACCAGCAGGGCTACGGTGAAGTCGTGGGCGAACGCCAGGCTGTTGTTGGAGGTGGCTTCCGCGATGTGCAGGTCGTCTCCCCCCTCGTCGATCAGAGCCCCGATGCAGAAGTGTGCTCCGGTGGCCTGCGACCAGACCGCCCCGCGGTACTCGTCGTTGCCTCCTCCGTCGTGCAGCAGGCCGATCCCGAACCAGTACCCCGTCCCCATCGACCAGTTGCCCGACGTGTAGCGGTCGTGACCTTCCGAGTCCAGCAGCACGCCCAGTCCCCCGGCCCAGGAGTGTCCATCCGCTCCGTCGCCGCGTCGGCCCATCGCGCAGCCCTGGGCGTTCGAGACGGCTACGCTTTCTTCCGACGAGTGATAGGAGGGCCGTCCGGTGATCTTCGCGTCGCGGACCGCGGTGTACGCGTCGTCCCCCGACCGATCCGCGAGCACACCGACCCCCCCGACACCGCCAAACCCCTGCCCGTCGGCGTGGAGTATGTACTGATCGTCCCCGGCGGAGTCGAGTAGCAGCCCGATGCCGAAGTACCCGCAGCCCTGCCCGCTGTAACCCAGGGAATAGCGGTCTCGACCTCCCAAGTCGATGCACGCTCCCAGGCCGAACTGGCCCACACCCTGGGCATACCTCGACGCTTCGTAGATATCATCGCCGGCGGCGTCGAGTAGCAGGCCGATACCGCACAGCCCCGCTCCCTGGGCCGGGCTGCCCGGTGCCGGGCTTTGGGGTGCCATTTCCACGCTCGCGGGCGGATCTTCGCCCATTCCCGATGCCGCACCCCGCGAGCGTTGGCTAGTCACACGCCCGGACTCGTAACGATCGTTCCCCCCCATGTCGAGCAACACGCCGATCGGCCTCTGGGCGGTCGACGCCGCCACCCCGCCGGTATACCGATCATCACCGCCCAGATCGACGATCAGCCAGGCATCGGTGCCGTCTACCACGTCATCACCGCCGCCGCGAATCCGAATCCAACCCCATGGTGTCTCCCAGTCGAAGGCGAACGGAACCGTCCGGGGGGGTGCCACGGACAACGCCGCGGGCGATGTCCGTGCTTCGGTTGAGTCGGTTGCACCTGCCGGAGGTGTCGGGGGACCGGGTTCACCAAGCTCCGTAGGTCGGGCTCCGCCCGACGCATCCTCACCCGGCTCCGTAGGTCGGGCTCCGCCCGACGCATCCTCACCCGGCTCCGTAGGTCGGGCTCCGCCCGACGCATCCTCACCCAGAGCGGCCAGTGCCCTACGCGCGTCATCGAGCGCCTGAACGCACTTCTCCCCGGCGTACCACAGGCTGGCCTCATCCCACGCCCGGGCGACGTCATCCACCTCCGGGCAGTAGTCCAGGGCGTCGACCTGCTCTTCGCCAAGGTTGAAGCGCCCAGCGACCACCATGCGCTTCTTCATGTCGACGTTGCGAAACGCCAGCTCCGCCCAAAGGTGGGCGTCGATGAGGTTCAACACCAGCCTTCCCAGCACCGGTCGAGCCTGGGGCGGGATCACCTCCACCCTCTCCGCCAGCTCCGTAGCGAGCAACGGATAGGGTGACTCCTCCCCGAAGGTTACAAACGTGGTGGGCCGACCCGCCGCCCGGTGCACCGCCAGAATGGCCACGTCCAAAGGTGTTTCCGGAGCCGTCAGGTTGGCGGAGTACCCGCGCAGCCCGCCGAACTTCGGATCGACCCCGAGATCATGTACAGCCATAAACAGATGGCCGATCCCCCTGGGGAGTTCGTCGTTCAATGTAATTGGGTCGAGATGGACCCTGGCTGACCGGGCGAGCGAACGGGCATATACCACCGTATCCAGCGGCTCAGCAAACAGCGAATCAAACGAGCGCAGTTTGTAGGGGATGTCGGCGGGAAACCGAGGCCACCACCCCTTGGGCCTCCACCCGAGGTCCGCCCGCCGCAGGCCGACCTGCCCAAGGGCCTCATCCAGAGCGTCGAGCCCCGGTGTGGAACCGGTTTCCAACCCGTTGGAAATCGGTTCCACACCCGCAGGAGCAGTCCACAACCCCAACACCAGTGCAAAGATCAATCGTTCCGTCTTCATCATGCACGGGTGTCTACTCCCGATCGCGTCCGCAGGCAAGGGGCAGTGCTTCTTGGTCCGCTCCCGGCGAACTTGCAGACCGACCCGCCTTGTCTTCGTGTAGGGTGGGCATTGCCCAGCAGATGAATGTGACCGTCCTGAACAAAAATGGTGGGCCGTGCCCACCCTACAAAACCAGATCGCGTCTCAGGTGGAGGTTGACGTCCCGAGCCTTGGGCTCGCTACGACTTGCGGCGTTTGCGGCCGGTCGCCGCCTTGCGGGCGTTGAGCGGCTCGATCCGGGTGATGTGCACCGGATCGCAGTAGACCGACCCGCCCTCCGGCACGCCTTCGACCAACGGGGGCAACGCGATATGGACGAGCGTCGGCGTGACCAGCATCATCTCGGGGTGGATGACCTCATAGGACGCCCCGTCGGACAGATGGATGCGCAGCCCGGAGAACGGGCGCATCCGTTGAAGCTCGAGAATCTCCTTGGCGGTCATCACCGTAGCATAGCGCGGACCGGGGGAAGTGTCAAGCGAATGTGCATGCGGGCGTGCCACGCCCCCGGAGGATGGTGTGGAACCGGTTTCCAACCGGTTGGAAACCGGTTCCACACCGGAGGTTGACGCAGCCCCGCCCCGGCTGCATCATGGCGGTCGACCATGGAGGACGCGTGCGTCGTGACACTGTCGTTGTGCGGCGCACACACCAAAACTCATTCTGGAGAAACCATCATGTCCCAAGCTGTTTCACTTATTGAGACCGGGGGAATCCGGTGGGCGGCGTGTACGCTGTTTCTGACTTCGATCGCCTCCGCGGTTTATGCAAGCGACGACGACGTCGAGTTTGACGGTTACTCCCCGGTGGCTAGGTTGATGGTCGAGAAGCTGCTGCAATCCGTGGGCCGGGTATCGACCTATTCGGACCACGCGGTGGTCAAGACCGTCACCGCCATGCCGATGGGGCGAGGCGAGCAGCCCGCGTCGTTCGCCTACGTCAGACCCAGACGTTTCAGCCTCAAGACGGAGACATACGAGATTCACGGTGACGGCAAGGAGCTTACGACCTACGCGAAACGGATGCGCCGATACACCGTCACTCCGATCGAGAAGGACGTCGCCGGGCAGGTCGGACGTCACGCCGAGTCGACGGGCATGCCTTTTGGCGTCGCCGGGCTATTCCTGTCCAGCCAGCCGCGCAGGGAATTCGCCGACCGGTTCCACGACCTGGACCTGGCCGGGCGCGACGTCATCGACCAGGATCGTTGCTACGTGCTGGAGGGCACGACCGAAACTTCACTGATGGGCCTGAGCGAAGCGGAGGTCGAGGTGGCCCTTTGGCTGCGCGAAAGCGACTCCCTGATTCGCCGCGTCGAATTCGATCTGACCGACGCGATGAAAAAGCGGTTCGAGAGTCTCGGCGGCATGTTCAGGTCTTCCGGGGAGTACAAGGTCGTTTACGACGTCCGCGACCTGCAGGTTAACGAGCCGGTGCCGGAGCGGGTGATCGCCTTTCTGCCGCCGACAGGGTCCAAGAAGGTCGAGCGATTCTACACCTCCCGGGCCCGCGCCGGCGCTTCCGCAAGTCAGTTCGAGCTTTCCGGGAAGCCCGCTCCCGACTTCGAGCTGGAAACCCCCGACGGCCAAACGGTCACTCTTGACTCGCTCGCAGGCGACGTGGTCATCCTTGACTTTCTCTCATTCCGGCGTTCCCGTCGCGGGGGGGGCGATATACAACGGTTTGAACGGCTCGATGAAATCCGTCGCGAATACGCCGACAGGAACGTTGCCGTCGTGTGCGTGTGCCCGCAAACCAGTGCCGACAGATTGGCCGACAACCTGCGCGACAACGGTCTCGACCTGACCATCGCCCTCGACCCCGGCCGCGCGGTAGCCGCAAAGTACTTCGAGGACACGTGGGCCTCGGGCCTTGTCCTGATCAGCAGCGACGGGATCGTTCAGGGCTCCTACCGCGGCTACCTCTCCGAGGATTCCATCGGCGCCCTCCGTAGCGACGTCGACAAGCTTCTTGTCGGTCAGTCCCTGCCCATAGCCAAACGAATGAGCGACGCGCAGATCGCCGAAGCCCGCGAGCAGCGGGCGGCAAATGCCTCCCCCGCGAGCTTCTCCGACCCGATCAACGAAGACGACCTCGAGCAGGTTTGGGCGGTCTCCGCCCGCGGAGCGCGGTCCTTCGCCTTCCGGGCCGGCTCCAGCGCCTCTTCCGTCCGCGATCTGTGGATCAGGGACGGGAACGTCGTCCGCCGCATCAGCCCGGACGGCAAAGTCACCGCCGAGATTCCGATCGCCCACCCTTCCACGGACGCGCTCGGGCGGGGCGTTTTCGTCGCCGGCCGTTTGGGGACGCGGTGGGGTGTCGTCTACATGGCATCAATTCCCGGCGAACGGGAGTACATGGGTTTCCGGCCCGCCAAAGGGGCCACGCTTACCGCCAGCGACGAATCAGGTCGACAGCTCTGGCAGCTCGAACTTCAGGTTTCAGACCGCCAACTTCCGCAGCATCTTACGCTCGCCGACCTCGACGGCAGGAGGGGTGACGAGCTGATATTCGTTCACCAAGGGGCGATATGGGTGGTCGACGAGGGCGGCGACCTGCTGGTGCGCAAGCCCTGCCCGGGCTCCCCGCAGTGGCTGTTGGTCGACGATTACGATCGCGACGGGCGCTGCGAGATCTACCTGCGAACCCAGTACAAGCTCAAACGCTTCGACTACAGGCCGAACCGATAAGTGCCCATCGCCAACACCCGCAGGGGAAGATGCATCTCGCACAGGTCGTTTGATTGAAGAAGCGAACGACGTAAGGGCGAGGTGGGCGACCTGCCCACCCCGTCCCTCGGATCGTTCGCTACGCCCTATGGACAGGGATGCGGGCAGGCGTAGACCTGGCTGAACCCATCCAGAATGGCCAGGATGTCGTCCAGGTCGAGCGTCCCATTGCCGCCGCAAGGGGCAAGATCAGTGCTGTAGACCGCGCCTTGGCAACCATTCACCGCCGGACCGTCGGCGAAGTCGTCCAGCACGCAAATAATGTCGTCGGTGTCCGGTTGCGGGCAGGTCGGCAGGCAGAAGGGCTCCTTGAGGTCACCGAACAACCGTACCTGGTACGTTCCAACGCAGACCCCGCCGGCGCACGCGTCACCGCTCGTGCATTCGGTTTGGTCGTCGCACGGTGCGGTGTTGTTGGGGTGGCTGCAGGTGCCCGCCCCGTCGCAGACATCGTCGGTGCAGGCGTTGCCTTCGTCGGGGCAGGCTGTACCGCTTACCTCGTAGTTGGACTGGCAGACCCCGCCCGTGTCACACGAGTTGGGGTTGTCGCAGTCGGTGTCGGAGAGATCGCCGCAGGGTGCCCCGGGGGACGAAGCCGAGTGCACGCATCCGTACTGGTCGGCACCCGAACCAGGGACACAGTCGTCATCCGTGCACACGTTCTCATCATCGCAGAGCGAGAAATCATCCACGCATGCCCCCACCGCGATCGTCAGATCCGCGATTGTGCCCGCTACCACCAGATCCGTCGCCCAATACGTGCCCGAGCCGTCCTCACCTTCCTGGATCACGCTGGCCGCCAGATCGCTCAGAGTGAGCGTGTACGCTCCCTGCGCCGTCGGGGCGGTCAGCGAGCCGGTTACAAGCTCGGCCGGGCTTGACGGCCAGGCCACCCGCTCGATCACCGCTCCGGTCGGGAACGGAGCCTCGTCGTCGATCGTATTCTTGATAGTATTTTGGCCCCCGCAGATCTGAATCAAGTCCCCGCCGATGACCGTGCCGCCAAAGCCTGCAGGGTTGGTGATGCCGTCCGGTATGACGAACGCGCTCATGGGCTCACCGGTCGGGGTATCCGCCGGCGTAAGGTCGCACTCGTTGCCGGTGCACGACGCCCCGTCGAGCGACAAATCGAACAACACGAGGGCGAGTCCCTCGTTCAGCTCATCGCTGAGTTCGCCGACTACCTTATAGTTCACCGTCACACCCGGTGACACACTTATGGCGTTGCTGTCACCCTCGTCCAGCACCCAGACGTTCAAATCTGTTCCGAACGAAGCCACGGACATGAGGGCCACGACACTCGCTGTTCCTGTAAGAAGACCCACACGGTTGATCATGAGACTCGCTCCCCGGTCAAAACCACGTTTCCCCTGGTACATACTCGTTCCACAACTCGCGCTCCGCTCCCGGAAACGCGGGACACGCACCCGGGAACCCTGCTACCAGGCGGCGCTACAGCGTTCCGCCGCGCCGCGCTGAATCGACATCTCCGATAATACCTCAACCGCGCAAAAGAATCAAACAGTTCTCCCGTGTAAACCGGCCAACCGCTCGGGCTCCCTGAATTGCAGCTACAGTGGCCCTATTCCCGCCCTGAATTACATCTCGAATGACAGCGGAGACGGATTCCCACCCGAGAGCGACCGCCGATAATCCGGTGCCCGTTGGCAAACACCGTCTCGCCGGCGCCGCCGGGCCGTGCTTCGGCTCGTGCGTGCCCGGCGAGAGTCACGGCGACCGCGCCCGGTTGATTAAATGCCCCCCGAGGGAGACAATACCATTGATACGCGCTCATCGTCGTTTGGAAACGGAGCCCGACATGTTGACCAAGCTCATCCCTCTCATAACGATTGTCGTGTGGTCGGCGCAGTCCGCCGCCGGCGCCGAGTCGGCCAGGGCAAGGGACCCGGGGCAGACTCCACGGCCACCCCGGGGGGCGGCCGCTACGGCGATGGACGGGCTTTGGCCGTCAGAGAACCTGATCAGGCTAATGGTGCTGCGCTGGTGTGAGGACATCAGCGACAAGTACGAACTTAACGACGACCAGCGCCGGCGATACCAGGAGGCTGAGGTCAAACGGTGGACCGAGTTTATGGGCGCGCACCGCTTTGACGCCCAGCCGCTGGTTAACGAGTTTATCGAGCTGCGCATGGAGCTGGAGCCGCCGACCAGGGAGCGTGTGCAGTCCTGGGCGGAGCGGGCGACACCGGTGTTTGAAGAAATCCGCGGGAAGATCAATCAGGCTACGGAAGAGTTCCGCGAGGTGCTCACCCCACTGCAAAAGGCCAAGTTCGAGCGTGACGTTCTTCAACTGGGCGTAGGGATGCAGTTTGCCGAAAAGAAGCTCCAGCAATGGCGTGAGGGGGAGTTTGACCCCGAGGAGTTCTGGGAACCCACCCGGGCGGAGCGCCGCAAGCGCCGGGAAGAGCGTCGCAGACGGCGGGCCGCCGAAGCCGGGGAGACCGCGGAGACGAACCGGTTGGAAACCGGTTCCACAGCCGAACAGCTCGAGCTGGATCAGATCAGCAGGGAAGTCCGTGTCTGGGAGGAGTACGTCGAGAAGTTCGCCCGCGTATACAAACTCGATAAAGGCCAGCGGGATGCAGCCCGCTCATTTCTTGCCGAGCTGAGGGCCAGGGCCCTGTCTCACCGGGACCGGCGGCGCGATGAGATCGCCCGGCTGGAGTACCGCATCGCCCGTCACACCGGCTCCAAGGAGGAGCTGGCTCAGATCAAGGATGAGCTCGTCCAGCTCTACGGACCGATCGACGACCTGTTCCAGGAACTCAAACGCCGGCTCGAGCAGATTCCCACGGATCGGCAAAGACAAAACGTCGACCCGACCGACGACAAGAAGTAGCTCACGATCGGGGGATTATCGTGAGAAGTTCGGAGAGCTTGCGGATCACGTGTTCCGCCTGATCGGCAAACACGGGGAGGGGTTTCTCTCCGATCATCAACACCGTGTGCGTGCCGGCTGCCAGACCGGTCTTCATATCCATAAGGTGATCCCCCACCAGCCAGCTTTCTTCGGGCTCGGTGCCCAGCTCGGCGCAGATCGACAGCACCGGCTCGGGTGAGGGCTTTATCGCCCCGTCCTCTCTGGTTCGCAGGGTATCGACGTGGAGGCCGTGCTTGGTCAACACGTGCAGGGCGGTTGAGCGGGCGTTTCGGGTGAGAACTGCCAGCGGATGGCCCCGCCGGCCCAGCTCGGCTAAGACTTCAACGGCCCCGTCGTATAGAGTCGCGTTGTCCGCGGCCCGCCGCTCGTGGTCTTGCAGGATCTTCTCTACGCGCCGTCGGCGGGCGTCGTTCATGGCCGCCATGGCTTCAAGGATTGGGCCGGACTCGATGCCGGCCTCCTTACGAATGGCGTCGAAGTCCAGATAGGGCCTGGTGAGCGTCCCATCAAGATCGAAGATGACGGCCGATCGGGTCACTGCAACTTCCATCTTGGCACCGAGCGCCCCTGTTCTTGCAGAACTTACGGTCACGGTTGCCTCGTGGTGTTCATTGGTACAGGCTCTTATGTAGGCACTCGTATCGCCGGGAACGATGACCTCGTCAAGGCTGCTTGCCTTCGGCAGCGGCAGCGATCGGGCCGGTGGGACCTCGACCCGAAGCCGATCCCGGGGCAGAGTTGGGCGTCCGTGGTGGGCGGTGTCGTGGAGGCCGTCCTCCGGGGCCCGGCGTCGCGTGCATCCCATTTTGGGTGGCATGCCCGCCTTTTGGGCGGGCATGAAACCCTGCGGCGATCGACATGGCCGCTTTGAAGAGCGGCCATGCCACCCAATATCGGCGGTCGTGGCGGCCGTCCTCCGGGGCCCGGCGTCGCGTGCATCCCATCTTGGGTGGCATGCCCGCCTTTTGGGCGGGCATGAAACCCTGCGGCGATCGACATGGCCGCTTTGAAGAGCGGCCATGGCACCCAATATCGGCGAATCGCCACCTCTATCGGGATGCACCCCTCGGCGTCCCCGAGGTCGAAGGTCACTTGACAGCGGTCTTGTGGGGGTGTTTATTGTCCCGGGTTTGCCGCGTAGCGGCGCCGGATCGCGACCGGAAGGCGAAGATGATCTCTGTCGCTGCCGCGCTGCTCGGATCCCCGGAAAACCAGGACTTGTTGACATGATCCGCGTCAAGAACCTCACGAAGCGTTATGGCTCCTGCCTGGCGGTGGACGACATTTCGTTTCAAGTGCCGCGCGGGGGGGTGGTCGGCTTCCTCGGGCCCAACGGGGCGGGCAAGACGACCACGATCAGGATTCTGACCTGTTACCATCCGGCGACCAGCGGGTCGGCCCGGGTGGCCGGCTATGACGTGTTCAAGGAGTCACTCGAGGTCCGCCGGCGGGTGGGCTATCTGCCCGAATCCGCTCCCCTCTATCCGGAAATGCGCGTGCGGGAGTTCCTGCGCTTCCGCGGGAAGCTTCGCGGGCTGCAGCAGCCGGAGTTGGCCGGGGCGATCAAACGCGTCTCGCAGCGGTGCTGGCTGGGCGACTTCATCGACCGTCCGATCGGTCAGTTGTCCAAGGGGATGAAGCAGCGGGTGGGGCTGGCGGATGCGATCATGCACGAGCCGGAGGTGCTCATTCTCGACGAGCCCACCCTCGGGCTGGACCCCACCCAGATTCGCGAGACGCGTAACCTGATCCGCGAACTCGGCGAGCGGCACACGGTTTTGCTCAGCTCGCACATTCTGCATGAGGTCGAGCAGACCTGCGACCGGGCGATCATCATCGCCTCGGGGCGGATCGTGGCCAGCGGGTCGCCGAAGGAGCTGCGCGAGCAGTTCTCCGCCAAGGCCCGGGTGATCGCGGAGATGCGCGGGCCGGAAAGAGAGGTCGAAAAGAGCGTGCGTTCGCTCGACGGGGTGGAAAAGGTCGAAGCCTCCTCCCAAGATGGCTGGGTGCGCCTGGCGGTGGAACCCAAGACCGATCGAGACATACGCGAGGACATCTTCCGCCTGACCACCGACAAGGGCTGGTCCCTTCGGGAGATCAGGCGTGAAGGGGCCACACTCGAGGACTACTTCGTGCAGGTAATCGCAGAGCAGCGGCAGAAATAGCGAATGTCGAATAGCGAATAGCGAAAGAAGAGAACCACCCAATTCGCTATTCGCCGTTCGCCATTCGGAATTCGGAATTCGGAATTCCTAAGATGCGTAATGTTTCCATCATGATGCAACGCGAGCTGGGGGCGTACTTCCTTTCACCGATCGCCTACGTGGTGAATGCGATCTTTCTGTTCACCGCCGGTCTGGCGTTTGGGCTGGGGACCTTCCGGGCCGGCGGGGAGGCGTCGCTTCGTTCGCTGTTTGACTTCTGGATCGTTGTGATCCTGGTGTTCGTGCTGCCGATGCTGACCATGCGGCTGTTCAGCGAGGAGATGCGCAGCGGGACGATCGAAACGCTCATGACCGCCCCGATCACCGAAACCGAGGTGGTGCTCGGGAAGTTCCTGGGGGCGTTTCTGTTCTACCTGATCCTGCTGGCGACGCTTCTTCTGTACCCGATTCTTTTGTGGACGGTGGGCCACGGCGACGTCGATGGCTTGCTCCTGCTGTGCAACTTCATCGGTTTGCTGCTTTTGGGAGCGTTGTACATCGCCGCGGGGCTTTTCTTCAGCGCGTGCACCAAGCATCAGGTGATCGCGGTAATTCTGGGCTTTGCCGTCCTCGCTCTTATGACCTTCGCTTCCCACGCTCTTGCTCAGGTGGTGGAGGGCCTGCCCAGAACTCTACTGCAGCACGTGTCCGTTAGAACCCACTTCCACGACTTCGTGCGCGGTATGCTCGACGTCAATCACCTGGTCTTCTTCCTGAGCACAACGGGACTGTTCCTGTTCGTCACCGTCAAGCGATTGGAGATGCGTCGATGGCAGTAGACAGGCAGACGGACAAGCCGGGTGCGCCCGATGTGACCGGTTGGGAAACCGGTCCCACAACCGGCCGGCGCCTGCTCGTGGGGACCAACGTCCTGGTGGCGGTTTTGCTCGTATTAGGCATTGTGATAGTGCTGCAGGTTTTCGCCTATAAGGCCACCGCACGCTGGGACATGACCACGTCGGGGATTAACAGCGTAGGCGAGGGCACGGAGAATCTGCTGCGATCGCTCGATACTGACATTCGTTTGACATCCCTGTATTTCGAGACCGACCTCGAGGAGAAGGATCAGCAGCGCTACCGCGGCACGGTCGACGATCTGCTCGGCTTGTACGAGTCGACCAACCGATCCCGCGTGACCGCCGGCTGGGTCAATCCCCTGGCCGATCACGAGAAGCTCAAGAAGTTGATGGCCCGGCTCCGAGAGAAAACCAAGTTCAAGACCGAGATCGAGGCATATGCCGAGAGAATCGAGCGATACCGCAACGCCACCGACGGGCTCGACCTGAAGATGCGCGGGCTGATCAGAGACGAGCTCGAGTTGATCGCCTCGACAAGTGCGGGGATCGTATCGCAGGACGCCCCGGGTTTTGTGGCCAGAGTGGAGGACCTATTCACCCAGTGGACGGGGGAGCTGGAGGGCAATCGGGATCAGGTCGACGCCCTGATGCGGTTGGACAACCCAGCCTACAGCGCTGCAGCCAACGAGCTGAGAGGGTTCTATGGTCAGTTCAGCAAATTGCTGAAGGATATTTCCAATCTTGGGGAGGCTGAGGCCGACCGAAACCCGGCCCTCTCACCCGCCCAGTCGCAGTATCTTCGCGAGGCGGGCAACCGGTACGCCTCGCTGGTAGCCGCGATCGAGGAAGAAACCACCAAGCTGCAGGAGCTCGAGCCGCTCGAGCTCGACGACCTGCTCCGCCAGCTCAACCCGAGCGGAAACGCGATCCTCGTCGAGACCGAAGACGACGCCCGGATCGTCGACTTCAGCTCGGTCTGGCCGCCGCGCGATCAGGGCGCCGGCGGACGGCGGGTCGGGTTTATGAACCGGACGTTCAAGGGCGAGGAGAAGCTCACCTCCGCCATCCTGCGGGTCACCCACAAGGAGCAGACCGCGGTGGTGTTCGTTCGCTACGGTGGCCAGCCGTTGCTGATGGGCGGGTTCATGCCCGGTATGCCGCGGGCGCCCTACACCGCCATGAAACAGCAGCTCGAGGACGCCAACTTCGTGGTCAGCGAGTGGGATCTCAAGACCACCACGGACCCGCCCAAGATAGATCCCGCCCCCACACGCACGATATACATCGTGCTCAAGCCCACGCCGCCGGCGCGCGATCCGATGGGACGCCCCAGCCAGGAACCGCCCTTCACCGACAGCCACAAGCAGGCGATCCTCGAGGCGATCGGCGACGACGGCCGGGCGATGTTCGTGGCCGGGTGGTACCCCGGGCCGTTCGGACCCATCCCCGCGTCGTACGAATACGATGAGTATCTGAACGACGTCTGGGGCATGCAAATCGATATGTCAGCCGTGCTGGTACAGTCTGTCAACTTCGAAGTAGGCAAGTACGTCTGGCAGAGAGACTCGGGGTTCATGAGGGACGTGGAGGTGTCGGATCATGTCATTGTCAGCGGTCCCCAGGCCCGGCAGCTGACACTCCCCATGTGCACGCCGATAGTCCTGAGTGATCCACCCCCGGACGGGGTCGAGCACGTCCGGTTGGTCACTCAGGCGCCACGGGAGGGCCTGTGGGGAGTCAAGAACATTCAGACCTACCAGGACCAGTTCCGGGAGCGGGGGTATGTCTCCCGCAAGCTCGAGGGCGATCTCGAGGGGCCCTTTGACCTGGCGGTGGCCGCCGCCAAGGGGGACGCCAAGATCGTCGTGGTAAGTTCCCGAGAGTTCGCCGCCGATCAGGTGGCGTTCGCCCAGCAGTTCGTGATGGGGCCGCATGGGTTCAGCATGCGCTCGCGCAACCCCGGCAACGTCACCCTGCTGATCAACTCGCTGCACTGGCTCAACGACAACACCGAGTTCATGAACATCGGCAAGGTTATCGACGCCGCGGTGCTGGAGATTCCAAGTCCCACCACGGTGAGGATGGTGCAGGTACTTACGATCTTCGTCTGGCCGATGCTTGCCCTGGTGGCCGGCGGGGTGGTCTGGTGGGTGCGACGCGGGTAGCCGTCAGCCGTAGGGCGGGCTCAGCCCCCCGAGGCCAATGTGCAAAAGTGTCGGGCGGAGCCCGACCTACCGTCTGGGGGCTGCGACGCCGTTAGCCGCCAGCCGTCACCGGTGGATAGCTGATAACTGATAACTGATAACTTTCAATGCCATGAACTTCAAAACGACATTCGGTCTTGCTGTGCTGCTGTGCGTGGTTCTTCTGAGTTACTTAGCCTTCAGGACGCGTCTCGAATCATCTGAGGCAAACCTGACCCCCACACCGGCCTACGGCGACGCTCCCGTCTCCCGTGACCTGGTGGAAGATAAGCTTGGCGACGTCGTCAAGGTCGTCTGCCGCCGCTTTGGCGAGGACGAGTGGGTGTTCGAGAGGGACGAGCAGGAGGACGGCAGCCTGGGCGATTGGCGGATGACCAACCCGCTCGATATGAAGGCCGTCTCTTACGACGTGGACAGGTTCACCCGACAGCTCGGGGGGCTCAAGTACGCGGTTAGCTACCGGCCCGGTGAGCCGGGTGGCGTTACCGCCATGGAGGCGGGGCTCGATCCGCCGGAGACCACCGTGGCCATGACCGATACCGACGGAAAGACGGTGACGGTCGAGATCGGCAAGCCCGCCTCCGCCAGAGAGACCTATGTACGGCTCGCGGGCAGCGACAAGGTCATGGTTGCGGAGTCCGATCTGCGGCGCCTGATGAAAAGCAAGCCAATCGAGTACCGTGACCAGGGGCTGTGGAACTTTGATCCCCTCGACGTGACCCGAGTCGAGATAGACGATCGATCCGATCCCCAAGCGCCGGTCTCGTATTCGTTTGTGAAGGACGGCTCGCGCTGGATGATCGCCGCGCCGGTTACCGCCCGGGCTACCACGAAGGTTGAGGACATGCTCCGGGCGATGGGTCGACTTCGGGTTATCAAGTGGCAGGACGATCGGCCCGAGAAGCTTCCGATGTACGGACTCGAGCCGGGGGCGCTGACCATCCGGGCGACCGTCGTGGAAGAACTGCCCGACGCCCGTCCCAAGCTCGGCGACGCCCGTCCTGAGCGTAGCGAAGGGCGGGGTACCGCCTCAACCGACGCAGAAGCGCAGGACGACGAAGCATCGTTAGAGGACGAATCCGACCCCGAGGACGAAAACGAAGTCGAGGGTCCACCACCCGCAAAGGAAACCGTTTATCAGGTGCACTTCTCGAACCGCTCTCCGATCGGCGAGGACACCAAGACCTATCTGCGGATCGGAACGGAGTCCATGGTCGCAACAGTAATGAAGTCGACCGCCGACAAGTTCAAGCCGGTGATGTCCGAGTGGCGTGATATGAAGATAACCACGGTCAGCCCCACCGCAGCCACCCGCATCGAGCTTACCACCGCGGAAGGATCCGCGACTCTTATGAAAGAGGCCGGGCGGTGGTCGTTTGAACCGGACGGTGGCCTGGCGGAGAGAGCGGTGGTCGGCGATCTTCTCTCGGCCATCGCGAGCCTGGAGGCGGTGGCGTTCATCGATGGAAAACCGGTGGATGACCCGTCTGCCATGGGTTTGGACGAGCCGCAGGCTGAGATTCGGCTTTCCATTCCCGGCATCGAGAACGTCGAGCGGATCACCGTCGGGGGCTACACGGATGCCCAGGCTAAGCGACTGGTGTACGTGCGCCGCAACCAGGTCGCATCCATCGCGAAAGTGCGGGCCTCGGACGTGGCGGCGCTCATCAAGGGGCCACGCGCCTACCGGGACCGCACCATCGTCGACGTTGACACGAGGAGCTTTCAGCGAATCGCGCTTTCCGTGGAGAATCGGTTCGCGGATGGCCGAATCGAGTTATCGTTCGAACTCAGTGAGGATACCTGGTCCATGGTTGAACCGGTAGCGGCCAAACTGCGGGTGGATCGCGCCCGGCAGCTCACCGATGCCCTTGCCGACCTGCGCGCCGAGGCGGTCGTCGCGGACTCGGGCGAGCCCGCCTCCTTCGGGCTGGACGCCCCGGCGGCCACGATCAGCCTCACCTACGAGTCTGCAGACGCTGATCGCACCGAACAACCCGCTGATGAGGGCGACGACGAATCAGGCGACGAGCCGGAGGTTGCAGAACAAGCCCAGCAGCCGTCGGAAACACTGGAGCTGGCCGTCACGGAGCATGAGGGCAGGCTCTATGCCCGGCGCTCGGATCGAGACACTATCTACGAGGTGACCAGGAACTTCTACGAGAAGCTGTTTGCCGAGTACCGCTCAGCCGAAGTGCTTGACTTCGATGATTCCCTGGTCAAGAGCTTCTCGATCCGCTCCGGCGACGCGACGCACGAGTTTGAGAGGCAGGATGATCGCTGGATCTACCGAGCGGAACCGGACTTTCCCCTTGATTCCAAGAAAGTCGATAACCTCCTCTTGCAGACCGGCGATCTCAAGACGGAGCGGTACGTGGTCCACGCCGCAGGCGAGCTTGGCATCTACGGCTTGTCGTCGTCGCTTAACGAGGTGACCATCACACTCGAGGATGGCACCAGTCATGTCCTCATCGTCTCGGATAAGGTCTGCGAACACGATCGTAAAGGTAGTTTCTTTTCTGCGGTCCGCGGGCGAGCCGGCGTGTTTCTGCTCACCCCCGCGACCGTCGAGCGGTTCGAGGTTTCCCTGGACCGTCTCGAAACCGAACGTTGACCGGCCAAGATTAGGGCAGATTAGCCGCGAGCTTGACCTGTTACGTCCCCGGTGGCCCGCCAGGATCCGACAGCACGATGTTAAGTGCTTATCGCAAAGCACGCAGAGAGCGCGGAAAGAAGAGTGAAAAGAAGTCGTCAGCCATCAGTTATCAGTTGTCAGTCGGGACATGCCCCGATAACGGATAACTGAGAACTGACAACTGTCTTCTCTGCGATCTCTGTGGTGACAGGATCACCCGGTGTGAACGGTCAGTCGCAGCCGGGGCGCCCAGACAGCAAAGCAGTCGTACTGGCAGTCTTGGTGCGAGGTTTTGCGCCACGGACGGTGGCTTGTCGGCTTCACTGAAACTGAAGAACCGGTTTTTCGGTGCGATTATGTAGCGTAGCCGCGCATATTGCCGATGCCAAGAAAACAATGGGGCTTTCCTTCGGTTTTTGCTTGAATCTCGTCCAGTACGGCACTACTATACGCCGATCGTGCGGTGGTGCCGGGCGTCGCCTCGATGGGTTGTAGCTCCCGCTGAAGCGAGCCGTGTGTTCCCGCCGCGGGTGAGTAGGTCAGGCGAGAGGACCGGCAAGAACAACCCACCCGTTGCGATTGGATTTTTGCACGTCAAATGGTGGGATTCGGCGCACCCGGCTGAGCCGGATCAGCGTCGCAAAGCGTGCGTCTTGCCGTTCGGTGTAGAAGCTTGCGTGGGCCTGCAGGGCGTCGGCGTAGCGGGTCCGCAGGTTTGCGAGGTCCGCTTCCTGGAGGGGGTGAATGAACGTCACCCGCCGCACGGTGGCTGTCGCGACGACCGGACCGCCGCTTTGCTTGAGCCACAGGGTGTCACCGGGGCTGACCGCCCCGAAGGGCGGGCGCCGGGTACGCGACAGTCGGCACTCAAGCGTTTTGCGTCCGCGCAGGATGCGATCGAGATAGATCTTGTGGAGAATGACAAGGTGATGGCTCACGAGAGACACCGGCAATGCCACCCGGATGGCACGCTTTGTGCCGGTGGTGCTGTCGCCTTGCCAGGCGAAGAGAGGAAACCCCAATAGGGTCCGGCCGGTAGCGGACCCCGACAATGAGGAACTTGAGTATGGCCGTTCGACATCACATCAAGGTATTGGTTATCGACGATGATCCCTCCATTTGCAAGACCGTGGGTCTTCTTCTCGAGGATCACGGGTACAGCCCTCGAACCTTCACCGATCCGGAGGAAGCTCTGGCCGCGGCGGACAAGGAATCGTTCCAGATCGCCCTCGTCGACCTGCGGATGCCGTCCATGGACGGTGTGGAGGTAGTCGAGAAGCTAAAGAAAATCGAGGGGCGGATGAGCTGCATCGTGATGACGGCGTACCCTGACCTGGATAGCGCCACGGAGACGATGCGCCAGGGGAGCTGCGATTACATCTGCAAGCCGTTCAAACAGGAGGAGCTGGTGGCCTCGGTGGATCGGGCATGCCAGAGAATGGGCATCATCTACACTGACGAGCAGGAGCTTAACAGACTGATCGGTCAGCGGATCCGAAGTCACCGGCTCGCCCAGAACCTCACCCTGCGCCAGTTGTCCGACCGGACCGATTTGACAACCTCCCAGCTTTCCCAGGTCGAGTTGGGCAAGAACGCCGCCTCAATCTGGGCTTTGGCACGAATCAGCAACTCGTTGGGTTTGCAGGTCTCTGAACTTCTTTCCGGCCTGTAGCCTTAAGGGGTTGAAGATCAAGGGGTTGAAGATCAAGAGGTTGGAAGGTCAAGGGGTTGGAAGGTCAAAACAGGTAACCTTCTAACCTTCTAACCTTTTGCGCAGGTACTCCGCCCTGACGATGGCACGTTCCTGGTCTTCGAGAGGCGCCCCGTGGATCTTCTGCAGGTGGGCGGGCTGGGTGTGCAGGAACAGCTCGTTGAGGGTGGGAATGTCGAACTCGTTGAACCGACCTGTGTTAATGCCGACACGGATCGGGGAGAGCAACGTCTGCGTTTCCTCGCTGCTTATACACCGGGCGTTGGATAGGATCCCGTAGGCCCGCCAGATGGCGTCGTCCACCTGGTACGCGCGGTGCTCGACCAGCGAGTCGCGGGCCGCCTTTTCGTATTCGACGATCTTTGGGATGGTCGTCCGCCCGAAGCCTTCAATGATCTCCTCTTCCGACTTGCCCAAAGTGGTCTGGTTGGAAACCTGGTACAGGCCTCCGACCGCCTCGGTGCCCTCGCCGTACATGCCCCGCACCGCCAGGCGCATGTCTCTGGCCGCCCGGGCGACGCGTTCGATTTCCCTGGTCATGGTCAGGCCAGGGAGATGCAGCATGACCGAGACGCGAATGCCGGTTCCGACGTTGGTGGGGCAGGCGGTCAGAAACCCGAACTGCTTATCGAAAGCGAAGGCAAGGGCCTCTCCCAGTTTGTCATCAACCTCGCTGACCTGCTTCCACACGGCTTCGAGCTGCAGTCCGCTGCGAAGCCCTTGAACCCGCAGATGATCCTCCTCGTTGATCATAAGTGCCAGCGTTTCCTCCGGGGAGATGGCCACCCCGCGACTCCCTTCGCCGGCGGCGTGCTGGCGGCTGATCAGATGACGCTCGACGAGGATCTGCCGATCAATCGGGTCGGCGCTTTCGATATCGACAAGCAGGTTTTCCCCACCGTCTGACAGGGAGGTGATGGCATCCACCAGGCAGCGGTACACCTCCGTCCGCTCGGTCTCGCTGGCGGTGGAGAGGAAGGGGTAATCCGCGAGGTTTCTGGCCAGGCGCACCCGTGAGGAGATCACCACGTCGGCCATCGGCCCGACGCCGCGAAGCCACTCTCCGGTCCTTCGGGCAAGTTCATCAAGGGTCATGCGGACTCACCCGCCCGAATCTGGTCCCGCAACCGGGCGGCGAGTTCGTAGTCTTCCCGCTCGATCGCCTCCTGCAGTTGGCGCCGCAGGCGCAGCAGGCCGGTTTGGGCTTGCACGGAATCCCCCGCGCTTCCGGGAACCTTGCCAACATGCTGGGTGGCCCTTTCGTGAGCTCGTTGGAGCAGCGGTTCAAGCACGCTGCGGAACTCCTCGTAGTCGTGCGGGCAGCCGAGAAGCCCCTTCACCTGAAACTCCTGGAACGTCCGTCCGCACTTGGAGCAGGACGGCCCCTCGGACCCGCTGCCGGTTTGAGCCTTGAATTCGAGAAACTTCTGGAGGATGGCGTTGGTGGTCGAGGTGTGCTGCTTGATGATGACGCCTTCCTTCTCGGCGCACTCCCCGCAAAGGTGCCTCTCCCGCTTTTTTGGGGCCATGTCCGTTATGTGCACGGTCGCCTTGGCCTCATTGCAGTGCTGGCACACGAAGTTCATAAGCAGAACCTTGCGGGACCGACTTCCCAGTCGGCCACGAACGGGCGGATAAGCCTGTCCGACGTCTCCAGAACCATCTTACGGACCCGTTTGCTCATCGTCAATTCGGGGTCCTACTCTGCAGGTCCGACCGAATCCAACTGCTGGTAAGCAGCCACGCAACCCGGGGCCTCGGTAACCTCCACCCGCCTGGCTGTGGCCATGCCGAGCGCCCTGAGCCTCTCGTAAATATGTCGGGCGATAACCTCAGCCGTGGGGTTGCGACCACGAATCGCTTCGTTCCCGTTCAGATCGGTATGATGCAAGTGCTGCACAACCTCCTGCAGGGCCCGCTCGGCCTGGTGGAAATCCACCACCATGCCGTTATCGTCCAGGTCGGGCCGGGTGAAATGGACGCGAACGACCCAATCGTGTCCGTGCAGCGGCTCGACCATGCCATCCGCATGCCGCAGCCGGTGAACCGCAGAGAAGCCCGCTTCCACTGTTACTATATACATGGCGCACCTTCCAGGACCGTGTTTCATAGGTCTCATGACTATCTGAGCCGCAGGCTTGACGCCTGCGCGAACGTTCGCGCAGGCTTCAAGCCCGCGGCTCGGGTCAAGATCATAGTCGCAGTATTTGTGAAACACGGCAACAGATTCTAGAATCTCGCGTCCAGAAAACCAGCCGTTGACCCGTCGTCCGCCAGCCGATAGCATCGCTCTATGATCCACTTCGTGCCAACCCGGGAGGAATTCGCCCGCCTGGCGGGTCAGGCCGACGCCATCCCGGTCTACTGCAGCCTGCTCAGCGACCGGCTGACCCCGGTTTCGGCCTTTGAGCGACTGGCGAGTGAGTCCAAAAACGCGTTCCTGCTCGAGAGCGTGGTGGGCGGAGAGAAGATCGCCCGCTACTCATTCCTGGGCACCGACCCAGCCTGTCGGGTCGAAGCCGACAACCGCGGGACCACCGTGATCACTCCGAGAGGCCGGCAGTTCCATGCCCACGCCGATCCGCTGGAGCAGTTGGAGTCGCTGCTTGCGGAGTACCGGGCCAGCCATCCGCCGGGGCTTCCGCGCTTCGTCGGCGGAGCCGTGGGTTACGCCGGATACGACATCGCCCGACACTACGAAAAGCTCGGCCCCGGGCCGACCGATGATCGCCACATCGCCGACATGCAGTTCGGGATATACGATCGGATGGTGATTTTCGATCACGTGCGGAAGCTCGTCCACGTGATCGCACACGGGGAGGTCGGCAAGGGCCAAGACCTGGACGCCGCCTACGACGAGGCGTGCGATCGGATCCGCGTGATCGTGGACCGCCTCGGCAACGTGCGGCCCGAACCGCTGAGGCCCCTGCCGCCGATCGGGCAGGAGGTCATTCAATATGAAAGCAACCTGACCCGGGAGCAGTTCGAGCACAACGTGGACCGCTGCAAGAAGTACATCCGCGCCGGCGACGTGTTTCAAGTGGTCATCTCGCAGCGTCTGGCGGCGGTGACCGAAGCGGCTCCGTTCGACGTCTACCGGGCACTTCGAGTCATCAATCCGTCACCGTTCATGTTCTATCTGCAAACGCCTGCGGTGACCCTGGTGGGGGCCTCGCCGGAAATCCTCTGTCGCATCGAGGGGTCGACGGTCTCCACCCGGCCCCTGGCGGGGACGCGCCCTCGAGGTCGCACCGATACGGAAGATCGCGGCCTGGAGGTGGAGCTGCTGGCTGACCCGAAGGAACGGGCCGAGCACGTCATGCTCGTCGACCTCGGCAGGAACGATCTGGGGCGCATCTGCGAGCCCGGCAGCGTGCAGGTCGACGACTTGATGTCGATCGAGCGCTACAGCCACGTAATGCACATCTGCAGCAACGTCTCCGGCACGCTGGCCCCGGGGAAGACCGCGTTCGACGCAATCCGCAGCGTGCTGCCGGTCGGCACGGTCAGCGGGGCTCCCAAGATCCGGGCGATGCAGATAATCGACGAGCTGGAACCGGTCCGGCGGGGGCCTTACGCCGGGGCGGTGGGCTATCTGGACTTCACCGGCAATATGGACACGTGCATCGCTCTGCGCACCCTGGTCATAACCCCGGCCGCCGACGGAAAGCGCAATGTATTCGCCCAGGTGGGAGCGGGCATTGTCGCCGATTCCGAGCCCGCCAGGGAATTCACGGAAACGCTGGACAAGGCCCAGGGCATGCTCAGCGCCCTGCACATCGCAAACGCCTGGGCGAGCGAGAGACGTGGGTGATTGCGGATTGTCGATTGGAGAATGTGGATTGTCGATTGGGCGTGCGTTCAATCGCACGGAGAAAACGGGATAAGTCCGGCGTGGGTACCCCGTCCTTCGCCTCTGGCGAAATGTGGGGGACGGATACCATATACGAGAGTCGTTTAGGGGCGATCCGTCCCCCACCCTTGCGGCGCAAGGGTACGTGTTTAGCGGGCTAGCCCCGGAGGGACTGTCCGCTCGGTAAACACGTACGCGCAAGGGTGGGGCACCCGTACCCGCCCTACCGACTATCTGTCCACCTCCAACAATCCGCACTGCCGAATGTGCTCCACGATGATGTTCGCAACCACCTCGCTTCCTGCAGAAGTGAGGTGATCCTGGTCCAAAAAAAGGTCATCCGTAGTCAGACCGTCCTCTTTCATTCTGCCGGCCAGAATCGGGAGGAGGTCGATCATCCCCACGGCGCTTTTCGCAGCATATTCCCTCAGGATCTTCTGCGGGTGAGGCTCCAGCGAAGAGTCAAACTGAAAGGTGAAAGGGAAAACGACCAATAGTGATCGGACGTTTCTCCTCTCGCAGAAGGTGAATATCTTGTCCAGATTGTCCAGCGTTATCTTCCAGGCTTCGCGAATCTGGGGATGTTCCGGCGTCCGGCACAGGCCCTGAACGCTCAACAGCTCCTCGCGCCTGGCCCCCGCGTAGACGTCCTTGCCGAAACGCACTCTTAGGGCCAACGCGCGTAGAAAATACCCCAAGCCACTTCTGTGCACGAACGCCTCACCCGGCGAGGGAGCTGTGTAACGGAGCTGAAAGCCGTCGCCATGCCCACCGAATCGGCGCAACGTCAACTTCTCGGTTACGTCGTTCAAGACGAATGATACTACAACCAGATCGGGGGCATACCGAATCCCCTCTTCCGCGAGATAGCCATATTCCTGCCAAGGGGAGTAGCCCCCTACCCCGGCATTGATCACTTCAACACGACCGGGACCGGATCCGTTCAGCTCGTGTTCGACCAGGTGTGGAAAGGTGTCTTCATAGTCCTCCAAACTTACCCCAAACGTCACGGAATCTCCAAGGAAGAGGATACGACGCACATCATCATCCTTCTCGTAGGTGCGTTCCGGTCCTCTGACACCCTTGTTGTTGATCTCCACGTGCGCTCCGCTCCAATCATCCTTACTTCCGGGCCTGAGTCTCCATCCCAACTTCCGATCTCTGACGAAAATGGACGTCTTACCGCTTGAATCCTCTGCCGCCGACCTCATGGCCATTGGACGAAACGTCAGCTCCAGGATAGAAAGGGGCACAAGCGTCGTCAGCACCGCCAAGAGGATCCTCTGCACCGTTCGTTTCGCAAGAAAACGGGCGAGCAGGTGGACTCCCCCGGCTATTCGCGGCAGGAGAATGAAGGCGACACCGATGAACGCAAGACAGCCCCTGGACCAGCGCAAGGCCGCAACGAAGTCAGATTCGAGCACCGAATGAGGGTCAAACATGGCAACAGTAGATTTACTGTAGACCAACCCCGCGACCAGGAAGGCTGCCCCGGAGAGTTCAAGCAGCACGGATGAGATTCTGTAATCACCCCTGCAAGTGCGACGCACACGCCTGCTAACCGTGTGTACCGCACGCTTCTCCACATCGTCGGAATGGCCCTTCTGCATGACCGGCTCTACGCTGTGCGCTCCTCGCGGACTTCCGTGTGGGTTACAACAACGCGGATGACGTCGTAGGGTATGCGCTCGCCGAGGCCGTCGAAGATCGGTTTCAGGCGCCGCGTGCCGACGTCGCGGGCCACCGCAGCCACGGCGCGATAGGTTTCCTCATCTACCCAGGTTTCGATCGAGTCGGGCGCCGTGGCTTCTATGAACTCAGCCAGGTACGTGGCGGTGGTCGAAGGAGCACGCCCGATGGTCGTAGCGACCTCGGTAAGAGACGCGCCCTCGGCGAAGAGCTTTAAAGCAGCCTCTTTGGCGGGGGAGCGTTTCTTTGTGCGCCGCGGGGGTCTTTCCGAAGCGGTCACAGCGTCCAGGTCGAGGCCGTGCTGATCGCAGTAGCCTCTGATCTGGGCCAGGAACCGGGCGCCGAACTCACTCATCTTGGCGTCACCGATCCCATGTACGTGGCCCAGGGCGGCGAGCGATCCGGGTCTTCTGCGGGCGAGGTCCCGCAGGGTCGCATCGTTAAAGATGATGAATGCCGGGAGCCTACGCTCTTGGGCGAGTTCCTTGCGGACTTCGCGCAAATGCTCGAAGAGCCCGGTATCGACCCCCTCCCACGACTGCCGGGCCGCCCGGGTCTTGGTGACCGGCTCCGCTTTGGGCTTGGCGAGCAGGACCTTGCGCCCGCCCTGCATCACCTCCCACGAGGCTTCATTGAGGCACAACACCGGCCGATCGTCGGCGGTTCGCACGAGCAGCCCCTGGTCGACGAGTTGATAGACCCAACTGGTCAGCTCCTTTTTCGGCGTCTCCTTGAGCAGCCCGTGGGTGCTTTGCCGATCATGGCCACACCGGCGGATCTGCTCGGTGTTGGCACCCAAAAGCACATCCACCACATGACCGATGCCGAAGCGTTCCTCCGTTCGGGCGACGCACGACAGGATTTTCTGGGCGATCTCGGTGGCGTCCTGCACTCCTTCGGTTTCGTCGAGGCACACATCGCACGCCTCACAGTTCTCCTTGGGGTAGCTTTGCCCGAAGTACTCGGACAGCCCGCGGTGTCGACACTGCACCAGACTGCAATAACGCCGCATCTGCTCGAGCAGCTCCATCCCCGCGGCGATGCTCCGCTCGGCTTGGGCATTTATGGAATCGGCGGTTGCCGACGCCGATTGGCGGGCGGCAGCCTCTTCCGCGCTCTTGCTGATCAGCGACTGCCAGCGCATGACGTCGGCTGCGGAATAGAACAGGACGCACTCCGCTTCAAGCCCGTCCCGTCCCGCCCGGCCCGTCTCCTGCTGATAGTGCTCGATGGACTTGGGCATCGTCGCGTGGATGACCGACCGGACGTTGCTGCGGTCTATACCCATGCCGAACGCGACCGTGGCGGTGACCACGTTGAGTGACTCGTCGGAAAACGCGTCCTGGGTGCGGCGGCGCACATCGGGGGCCAATCCGGCGTGATACGCTCGGGCGTTGATCCCGCCCTGTTTTAGCGACTCCGCCATCTCTTCGGTGTCCCTGCGCGAAAGGCAGTAGACGATCACCCCCTCTTTGTGGTGACGGCGAACAACCTGCTCGACCTGGGCGTAGACGTCGACGCGCGGCACGACCCGGTAGACCAGGTTTGGGCGATCGAAAACGCCGACCAGGATGGCCGGGTCGGAGAGTTTGAGCTGCTCCGCAATGTCGCGGCGAACGCGCTGCGTCGCGGTGGCGGTGTAGGCGTGGAGGCTGGCCTTGGGGAAACGATCTTTCAGGGTAGCCAGTTGGCGATACTCGGGGCGGAAGTCGTGCCCCCAATGGCTGATGCAATGGGCTTCATCAATCGCAAAGGCGCGGACGTCGAGCGGCCGAATGAGGTCGAGAAACCACGGCGTGAGGATGCGCTCCGGGGAAACGAAAATCAGGCGGTATCGCCCGGAGACGATGCCTCGTGCGGTTTCGTCCCGCTCTGCACTGGTGAGGCCGCTGTGAAGCGCCGCCGCCGGGTAGCCGCAGGCCCGCAAGCCGTCGACCTGGTCCTTCATCAATGAGATCAGCGGCGAAACCACGATGTCCGTACGATCCGCCAGCACCGGGGGCACCTGATAGCAGAGCGACTTGCCCCCGCCCGTCGGCAGAACGACGACCGAGTCGCGGTTGGTCAGCTCCGCCTGAATCGCCTCAGCCTGCAACGGGCGAAGTTGTGTAAAGCCCCAGTAGCGCCGAACGGGCTCCAGAATCCTCCGTGGTGAAATACCTTGGCCAACGGTATCAGCCTCCATGGGCACAAGTGTAGTCCTCTGAGCCGTGGGATAAAGGGGATGGCGGCAAGAAAGCCTGCAAAATGCCGGCGATAGGCAGGCAAAAGTGAATCGCAACTGGCAACCGGCAACAGTTGCCTCTTGCCTCCTGCCTCTTGCCTCCTACCTCGTGCCTCTTACCTGTTGCCAGGAGGTGCAGGCGTAGGCCCGAAAGGCGATTACCATGAGCACCGCCCACAGCGGGATGGCCAGCGGTATGACCGCGGGGACGAATAGCAGGAGTGCCCAGTGCATACCGCCCAATGCGGCGGGGAAGATCATCAGGAGCATGGACCGAGCCGCTCTGCCGCTGCCCTCGGCCACCTGGTACTCTTCGGAGAACGGGAAGCGCCTGGCGAACAACATCGCCTGGATACCACTTACCATCAGGGTCGCAAAGAAGGCGAGCAACACGTCCAACAGAATGCGGCCACCCCAGATCGCTAGAGTTACCAGGGCTATCAGGGAAAACGTCGGCATAACCAGGCGGGCGAGAACCACCTTGAGCGCCCCGGCCAATACGTCGCCCGGACGACCCAGCGGCAGGGCGTAGTACACCCACGCCGCCTCATGGGCGGCGCTATACCGTAGAGCGATCACCGCCATGGGGGCCATCGCGCAGCCCATGTACAGCAGAAGCAGATGTTTGTTCGATTCCGGCAGGACGGCGAAGGCCTGTCTGAATCCCCCCTCGTCGGACATGACGATAACCAGCCCCATTAGCAGCAGAAAGGCGACCGTCGGGTAGGTGCGCAGTTTGAACTGCCGATCACGCGAGGCCAAACGCCAGATCCACTCGAACGCCGCCCGCTCGCAGGGGCTCCGCGAGACGATCCGGGCAAGTCGCTCGGGCAGACGCTGTCTCGGCGTCGTCGCAGCACCGGGAGCTTTGCCGCTCGGGGCGTTCTCCAGCGCTGCAAGGGAGCGGGCAAAACGCGGTGCCAGCACGCGCACAACAAGCAAGAGACAGCACAAGGGCACGACGATCGAAAGGGCGGTGAGCACCAGTTGAGGCCTGCCCACGTGGCCGGTCAGAAGATCGACCGGAGCCGACATCCACGTCGGGGGAAAGAAATAGATCCACCAGCGATCGTCGATCGCCAGCTCGCGAAGCCGGCGCATGTCCATCAGCCTGGGCATCAACTGATATCCGCCGAAGATCACCACGGTCATCGCGATCTGGAAGTAGAGGATGATGTCGCGAAACTTCTCCGCATCGGTCAGGCGCATGGCGATCAGGTAGAACACCTGGGCCGCGAAAACCACAAGAAGCACCGAGCACACCAGCGTCCAGAGAAAAACGAGTGGAAAGAGGTAATGATATGTATATGTTCCTACCACAAAGGTGCACGCGGAGGTGCTCACCGCGAGCAGCCCGAGGTAGGTGGTGATGTGGGCGATTCTGGCTACGAGCAAGGTGCGGCTGGTGACCGGACGCGGATGCAGGATCGCATTGTCCGTTGTATCCAAAAGAACGGTTGAGAAATCCGCGATCAGCGACATGCCCACCATGGTCATCACGAAGGCGTGTACGACGGTCATGCCGACCAGGGGAGAATCTGCGTGGGCAACGAAGGCCCCGACGAAGATCCCCATAAATGCGTGAAAGAACAGCGTCCACGCCTGCGTATTCCGGTCCTGCTTGTGAGAAGCGCCGTGCATGCCCACCGACCTTCGCCGGCCGTCCAGGGTCAGTTTGACCTGCATGATCGCCCGGAACTGCTCGTAATCCACGCCGAGCAGGCTAAGCAGCGGGCGCAGAAGGTCGAACGGGCGCAGGAGGAGGTTAACCACCGCCCGCGTCTCCGTCCTCGAGGGAATCAATGAACTTCCCGGCGAGAACGTCGTGGCCACCTTCGCTGGTCAGCTCGGTGAAAATGCGTTCGAGCGATGCCTCCTTGCTCATGGACTGCAACTGCTCGAAGGTGCCGTCGGCGATGATCCGTCCCGCTCCGATGATGACAATGCGATCGCACACCCGCTCGACCACGTCCATGACATGCGAGCAGTAGAAGATCGTCTTGCCCTTGCGGGCGAGTTGGGTGATGATCTCCTTAACGGTAACCGCGGAGTTGGCGTCCAGGCCCGACAGCGGCTCATCCATAAACAGCACGTCGGGGTTGTGGATCATCCCCGCCACGATCAGCACCTTCTGCTTCATGCCCTTGGAGAAGGTGGACATTCGCTGATCGATTTCATCGGTCAACTCGAACAACTCGAGCATCTCCCTCGCCCGCCACTCGATTCGGGACGGCACCAACCCATAAAGTAATCCAATGAACCGCAAGTACTCCATCGGGGTGAGGGTTTCGTACAGGGCGGCAGACTCGGGTATGTAGCCAATCCGCTTCTTGACCGCGAGCGGCTCGGACCGAACGTCGTGCCCGCAGACCCGAACCTCACCGCCGAACTCGTCGAGCATGCCGATCAGTATCTTGACCGTGGTGGTCTTTCCCGCCCCATTGGGGCCTATATAGCCGATGATCCTCCCGGGGGCGACCTCGAGATCGATCCCGGTCAGCACCGGCTTGTCGCCGTAGGACTTGGTGAGACCGCGCATCGTGATAATCGGCTGTCCCTCTGTTTGGTTCATCGCTTCCGTCGCTCTCGACCCCGCGAGTTTGCCGACAACTGCACCAGGGCGATCTGCAGGACTCGTGAAAAGGGGACTCGTTAAGCGGGATTCGCGAAGAGTCATGGGTTGAAGTCAACCGAGATACACTTCACGCTTCACGCTGTGCTTAGAGTCGCACGGCAGCGGGGTCTGGGGGCGTTTCCCAGCCTGCGACCTGCCGATCCCCATTGTAAGCGACCTCGGAGGTGCCCGCGAGCGACCGGGCTCGGTAGATTATTCGATTGCTTGCCGGTTTTCCGGTACACTTGCACGGCCATGTTCTCGGGAACGTGATCCAGAAGGGGCGCGAATCGTGTCGGCAGACTACCGACAACGTAACGGGAAGCGGCCATGAGGCGCCGAATCGTCATCTGCCTGGGATTGCTGTTGGCTCTGTGCCTGCTCGGGGACACTATAGCCATGGTTTCTCTTCATCGCAGCATCCGCCAGCTCAGCACGCTTGTCGAATCCCACCGGATCCAGACCCTGCGCTCGCACCTCGCCTCGGCCAGTGCGCGGGTGGAGTCGGATCTGTTTGCCCATCTCGCCGGGCAGGGCCGTCCCCGCGAGCAGCGTATCGCCGATGAACAGAGGCTCAAGGAGGCGGTGAATCAATGCGCGGGTTGCCACCACAATCCCGTAGTCCAAGAGTCCCTGGACGACATCCGTCGGACAATGCAGGCCTACCTGACTTCCTCGAACGACTTTTTCTTCGAAGGTGACCCACAAGACATGTCCGCCGCGGCCCGCGAAACGCTTCGCTACGGAAGCCACGTGGTTCGCAAAGCTACTGACATGGCTGACCGGGCCGGCGATCACCTTTCGATGAAAGACACCCGGGTGGAGATGAGTGTCCACCGGGCCTGGCTTGCGCTTATCGTGACGTTGGCGGCGATGCTGGTCTTTGCCGGATTCGTCGCGTTCCACCTGATGCGCCGCCTCACCGAACCGGTGGATGCTCTGCTTGCAGGCATCGAGCGGGTCCGCCAGGGCAACTTGGCCCATCGTTTCGAGTTTGAGGCCGACGACGAGTTCCGCACGCTTGCCGACGCGTTCAACAAGGCCTATGAGGACCTGCGAGCCGCCCACGAGGGCATGCTGCAGGCGGAGAAACTCGCCGCCGTGGGAAAGCTGGCTGCGGGCGTCGCTCATGAGGTGTTGAATCCGCTGGCCAGCATTTCCTCGGCCGCCCAGTTGCTGCGACGCCAGTGCACGGATCAAAGTCAGGCGGAGCAGATCGACCTGGTCATGGGGGAGATTGCCCGGATCTCACGGATCGTGCGCCAAATGTTGACATTCTCCAGGCCGGCGGCGGACGAGACCCACTGCCGCATCGAGATCCCGGAGTTGCTCGAGCACGCTGCCACATTGATAGGGTACGATCCGCGAGCCCGAAGGATAGGCATCACCCGCTGCTTTGACTCCGATCTTGGCCCGGTCCGCGGCGACTCCGAGAGGCTGTTGCTGGCCTTCACCAACATCATGATCAACGCTCTCGACGCCATCTGTGCCGACGGCGACCGGGGGGGCACCCTCGCCATTTCCGTACGACGGAAGGAAGACCACCTTAGAGTGGCATTTACGGACGACGGTCTCGGAATGACCGAGGAGCAGATCATCCACGCTTCCGAGCCGTTCTACACCACCAAGGAACCGGGGGCGGGAACGGGTCTGGGTCTGTGGATCTGTTATCAAGTCATCCAGAGACACAACGGTACGATCCATATAGATAGTCGCCTGGGGGAGGGTACCACGGTGACGATCACGCTGCCGTGCGACTCCAAGCACAAGGACACCGCAGTAACCACGAAGTGAACTACGAATTGCGGAGTACGAATTACGAATTACGAATTTCGCGGCGGTGGTCGAGGATGCCCACCGCGCCGCGTGATGTTCTTTTCGTAATTCGTACTCCGTAATTCGTAATTCGTAACTGGAGCGAAGCGACCCGCGATGGCACCCGGTTCGCCGGCCGGTTGACGTCTTAGAAACCAATCCACGCCTCGTCCTTCTGGTTGGTCGAGAACCTGCGGTTGTTGCCCTCGAAACCGACTACGCCGTCTTCATCGACCTTATAGCCCAGCGATTTGAGCGTCTCACTGGAACAGTGGCCGTCCGCCCACAAGACCGTTCCCCTACCGGTGTGGCGTTCGTGGAGAGCGGTACGGACCTGATCGTCGAAAGCGGCCATCTCGCCGCCTACCGGGTCGACCCGCGGCGGATCGAGGTTGAAGCCCTCGTTGCCCAATGCGTTTAGCGAGCGTCCGCTTTCGCTGTCGCCGAAGTCATTGTCTTCGTAGGGGTCGCGATCCAACGGCGGGAAAGAAGCTGCGGTCCCAATGCAGTCCGCCGCGACCACGCATCCCGCACCCGAGCGAACCGTGGAGTATCTGACCGGCCAGTTCTTGAACGAGTTGGGGTTGTCCCGGTCGCGCAGCCGGGCGTTGCCCAGAAACTGGTAGTTGTAACCGTAGCTGCCGTTACGCTCGTCGATCCAGTCGGGGACCGCCGGGCAGACGTACGCTTCATCCGAGTAGTTCTGGCGGTCGCCCGGTTGGCCGGAGCGGTCGATGTCAGTGCGCGTGGGCTGAGGGTCTTCAAACGGAGGCAACCCCACCTCGCCGGCCATCATCGCCAGAAACGTGGGACGGTACTTCAGGCCCCCTGCGATGTATACCTGCCAATGCTCATCGTCGACCCTGGGCATTCTTCCGGGAACGAGCAGGTCATCGTTCTCGTCCGCGTAGAGCACCAGACCCTGGCCAATGGTTCGCAGTCGGGTAAGGCAGAGGGTGGACTTCGCCTGCTTGCGGGCGCGCGAAAGCCCGGGAGCAAGCAGGGCGATGAGCAACCCGAGGATGGCGATCGACACAAGCAACTCGATCAGTGTAAACCCTGCTGCCAGTCGATGCCTTGACACGGAGTTCCTCCTTGTAGGGTGGGCACTGCCCACAATCCTCCTCCGCAACATTTGCACGCGGTGGGCACGGGCCACCCTACCCCGCTACCGCGTGCGCTTCATCAAGTCGTCCACCGCGGCCCGGAGCTGCTCGTCCTCATCCCGCGATTCAGCCTCCGGCGTCTGCGGAACGATGATGTCCGGTACGGCTCCGTGGTTTTCCATGTCGGTCCCGCCGACCACGTACCAACCCCGAAACGGCAGGCGGACCCACGTCCCGTCGATCAGACGCATGCCCCCGGTGCTGATCACCCCGCCGTAGGTCTGCTGTCCCACCAGCTTGCCGCGTTTGAGCGTCTTGAAGGCGTGGGACACGATCTCGGCGTTGGAGAAGCTCTTCTCGTTGCACAGCATGTTCGTCGGCAGGGTGTAGCGCTGAATGAACAGCCGATCCTGCGGATAGTGCCCGATCTTTTCCGGGTCCGCCCCGCGCGGAATGGTGTAGGCGTGCTGTCGAACCATGATCGAGGCCAGCAGCCGATCCGCGGTCCAGCCGCCGCCGTTGTTGCGCACGTCGATGATCAGGCCGTCCTTGCCCCCCGCAGCCGCGAACAGGTCGCGCTCGAAGACGTCGAGCGACGACTGATTCATCCCCCGAACGTGGATGTAACCGATTCGGCCTCTTGACCACTCGTTTGCCCGTTCAGCGTTGCGTCGGCGCCAGGCGCGATACTTGAGGCGGTCCAGCGCCCCGCCGCTGATCGGGGTGATCAAAACGTTGAGCTTCTTCGCCTGACCGTCGTCCATGGTGCGTTTGATGGTGACGATCGTCTCCTTGCCGCCACGGCCGGTGAGGCGGGACTCCACGGTGTCGGTGGGGCCAAAGGGCTCGAGCTCGACCGCGGTGATCACGTCCCCGACTTTCAAGGCCATCTGTCCTATGGAGGCCGGCGATTCGGGCACTACCTCGACCACCTCATACCCACCCTCGACGGGTTTGTGCACCGTGCCAAGCCTGCCCTGCGATTGGGCGTTGGGCGGGGGCGACCCGCGCGAATACACCCCCAGGTGCGAGCCGTTCAGCTCTCCAAACAGGCGCATGCCGACGTGGTTGAACTCGCCGGCGGTGCGCGTCTGCCGGGCCAGTGCGTGATACTTTTCGGTAAGAGCGGACCAGTTCAACCCCTTGAGCGTCGGGTGGTAGAAGTTCTCCCCGAGAATCCTGGCCATCTCCAGGAACTTCTGGCTGGCCTGCTCCTGCAGGTCGATGCGGATCTTGTCGGAGATCTCCACGTACTCGATCTTCTTGCCCTCCGGGCCGATGGTGCCCGCACGCCCGCCGGTGACCAGCACGATCTTGTCGCCGGTCAGGCTCACGTGCTGAACCGAAGCGGAGTCGCAGAGCCGCTTGCGGTCCTCACCGTCCCATTTGACGGAGTACAAACCGGACTTGCCGATCGTCGCGGTGAAGATGTAGCGATCACCGCCCGGGGTGATTTCGATGTTGCCCTCGCTGCCGCCAAGCGTCGTCACCCGCCGCAGGCGCAGATAGGCGTCGTGAAGATCAAGCTCCTTCGGCTCCTCCTCCTTCTCTTCTTCCTCGTCTTCCTCCTCGTCTTCCTCGTCGTCTTCCTCCTCTTCCCCCTCTTCGGCCTTCTCCTTGTCCGAGTCCTCCGACTCGTCGTCACCCTCCGTCTCGGCCTCCTCGTCCTCGTCTTCTGCAGCCCCCTCTTCTTTCCCTTCTTCCTTCGGCTTTTTCAGCTTGCGGGGCTTTCGCTTTTTGGCAGCCTTGACCGCGTCCTTGTAGTAGTCCTCGAGTTCCTTCGGGGTGAACACCTCGAGGTCCTTGTCGAGGTAGACCATCCACACGTCGAACTCCTCGTTGACCCGCTCGGAGACGAAGCTCAGGATCTTCCCGTCCGCGGACCAGCGCGGATCGTAGTCGTTGTCCGGATGTCTTGTTACGTTCACCGCCGGCTTCGATCCATCCGCGGGAACGACCCAGATATCTGAGTTGAAGTTCAGATCGTTCTGCTGATAGGCGATGTAGCGCCCGTCCGGGCTCCATCGCCAGTTAAGACCGGGGTCCCACCCGCTGACCAGCTTGCGAATCTCGCCGCTGTCCAGATCCAGAATCATCAGGTCGCCGCGGCTGCGGCGAAACGCCAGGAACTTGTCCGTGCCGTCGTCGAGTCCCTCCCCAGAGAGGCTCGGATTGCGGTCGTTATGCTCACCGACCACCACCGGCTCGATGTTGAAGGTCAAGGCGTCGCGCCAGCGCTTGGCCCTCAGCTCCTTGGGAAGCTTTTCCTTCTTCTTCTTTTTCTTCTTGTCCTTGTCCTTGTCCTTGTCTTTCTGGTCGCTCTCGTCCTCTTCGTCATCCTCCTCGTCGTCCTCGTTGTCGCCCTCTTTCTCGCTGTCGTCCTCATCCTCTTTTGGGGTTTCCGCTTCTTTCTCCTGCGGTTCGTCCTTGGATTCCTCTGCCTCCTCCTCGGGCTCTTCTTCCTCTTCCTCCGCCGGCTTTGTGGCCTTCTCGAACTCCTCCTTGACCTCCTCGCGGGTCATGGCCACGGTGGCGGCGTAGATCGAGTCCGTGCCGCTGCGATCGCTGACGAAATAGACTTTCAATCCGTTTGGCGACCAGGCAATGTGCCGCTCGCGAGCGTGCGAGTCGGTCACCCGCCGGGTGGGGCTCTTCTCCTCCACGTTACGGACATACACTTCCCCGTAGGCGATAAAGGCCATTACCTTCCCGTCGGGGCTCAGAGCTGCCTCGCTCACTTCCTTGTCGATCGACTTAATCTGGAAGTTGTCCGCCTCGTCCTGGTTTGCGGTTACCGTAAGAGGAACGGGTTCAGCGTCGCGCTGGTCGAGCGCCAGGGTGTAGAGCTTGTCCCATACGGTGAATACAGCCATCGAACCATCAGCCGACACGTCGAGATCCCCCACGTCGTCCTCGGTAAACGACGTCAGCCGCTTGGCCTTCGCCCCTCCCTTGTCTGCGTCCATGCGGTAGACGTTGCCGCAGTTCAGCTCGCGGTCGGAGATGAAGAGCAACCTATCCGGGCCTGCCCAGCAGGCCTTGCCGTCGTTGCCCTCCCAATGTGTAAGCCGGGTGAAGGAGTCGGCCGAGCGGTCGTAAAGCCACACGTCGCGCCCGTCCGGACCACGATAATGACGCCGGCTCCAACGCGAACCGCCCCGGGTAAGCAACACCCGCCTCCCGTCCGGGCTGACCTTGGGGTTGTCTCCGAACGCGTTGTTCACTCGCAGAATGTCGCCCCCCGCGGTCGAGCACATGTAGGGCCTGGGTGCCCGATAGCTGTCCCCTTCCAGCCTGGCGGAGAAGGTGACCACCTCGTTGCCGTCTGGGTCCACGCCGAACCCGGTCAGCGCGCACGCCCGGTCGACGTCGGTGACCTGCCGCAGGTCGGTTCCGTCGGCGTTCATAATGAAGATGTTGCGGTGTCCGGTACGATCGGAGTCGAAGGCGATCCGTTTGCCGTCCGGGCTCCACGCGGAGTGCAGATCGTCACCCGGATGGCCCGTCAGCCGCTCGGCGTGTCCCCCGGTTACGGCCACCTTCCATAGATCGCCGCGCCAACTGAAGACTATCCGGGCCGCCTCCCCACGGTCAGCAGGTTGCGGGCTTATGGACGGGAACCGTGGCAGATCGACCAGGCCCGACTCCCTTGCGGCCTCCCCCTTATCGCCCGCCTGAATCAGCGCCGCTACGGCTTCATCACTCCGCTCGCCTCCCCCGGGACCTCGTCCGGCAGCGGCGATGTGCTCCGAACCCTTCGCTTGTACGCAACCCTCGGCAGCAAGCGCCAGCGCCAGTGAAAGCAGGGAAACGCGAATCATGTTGACTCCTTCCACAGAGAACCGAGAGTGTTGTCAGCAAAGACGCCGCATCAAAGGGAGTATACACGCCCGTCGCCAGTGTGGTAACAGCCCCCACCGGCGAGACTCTCCGTTGAGTGCGTGACAGTTCAGACGCGCGTGCCCAGCCTGCGAAGAGTCCAGGAGGGACGCAAGACGATAGCCCAGAGCGTGAGCCCGGGGCCGGAGGATGTGTGTGACTACATAGCTCCGGAGGAGCGAAACAAGATCAAATCGGTTTCGCAGTCGCTCTGCCGCCCCCTACCTTGCCTAGCCAATAGGCGCGACGCGAAATCCGGGGGCTCACGCCCCTGGCTATGAACTGTCGCCCCGTTGGGGCCGAGGAAGGCCCCCCCCCAAGAAAAACTGTCGCGCAGCCCTCTCCATGTTTTTCTTCTCTGCGGTCTCCGCGCTCATGGCGGTGAATCCCCCCGCAGCTAGCCCTTCCCGTCCTCGAACTGTTTGAGGCTTTCCTTCAGTTCCGGGAGGTACTGCGGGGAGTCGCACAGTTCGATGGCCTTCTCTTGAAGCTTGATGGCCTCCGCGACCGCCCCGTTCTCGAACTTGGCGAGGGCGAAGGTGTCCACGTACATCCAGTTCTTCGACTCGGAGACCTTGTCACACCGCTGGGCGGCGGCGAGAGCCAGTTCGTTGAACTTCCCTTTGGTGTCATCCTCGGTGAGAAGGTCCCAGGCGAACATGTTCAACATGCCCGCGTCGTCGCCCGCCTTTTCGATCAGGTAACGCCCGGTGGCCTCCGCCGCTCTTGGGTTCTTCTGGCAAACCGCCTGTATGTGGAACTTGGCCCGCAGATGGGAGGCGTTGTCCGGCTCGGCGGCGATGGCCAGGTCCACTGCCAATACCGCAAGGGCGTTGCAACGGCTGGTCCGCTCCGGAGCTGCCAAAGCCATGGCAAAACGGCGGACCGAATCCGGGTCGCTCTTCAGCGTTTCCACAGCCTGCTGGGCCCAGGCGATAGCCTCGGTTTCCTTGCCGGTCGCCGCCAGCACCGTAAACCGGGCGATTATCACCTCGGGGTTGCCCGGAGCCTGCTTGAATGCCCGGCCCATCGCTCGAGCGGCAAGCTCGTCATAGGCGTGCTCGTGCTCCTCGTAGGCAAGCTGCTCCGCGATCCGGGCTAACTTCTCGGGCTTTGTCGCGGCTGCCTCGATCGCCTTGCTCGCCGCAGCCCGGGCCTCGACCGGCTTTTTCAGCTCGTAGGCGTACACTCTGAACTTCATCTGATACGGACTCGGGTCCTGAGGTTTCAAGGCGATCCACTCGTTGAGGGCTTTGAGAGTCTCCTGGGGGTCGTCCGCACTTTCCGGTCCGTAAATCCGCTCCTGGATGGCGGCGATCTTCTTGGCAACCTCAATGTCGTATTTGCCCGCCACGATCTCCAAAACGACGTCGTCGAGCCCGTCCATGGGGTGGCCGATCCAGGCGATCCGCCCCGCCCGATCGATCACGAACGACGTTGGGATACCGTCTTGCCCGGCCGCCTTCATGTACGCATCGAAAGTCGTGGAGTCCTTCTCGTAGGCTATCGTGTAGCCCATCTTCCGACCTTGCTCGCTGACGAACTTCTCGACAATCTCCTGGGTGTTGTCTTCATCGTGGCGGGCAAAGCCGATGATCGTGACCCCCTTGTTCTTGTAGGTCTGCTGCAGCTCGGTCAGGTCCGGGATGCTGGTGACGCATGGACCGCACCAGGTCGCCCAGAACTCGACCACCACAACCCCCTTTCCCTTTTGGGCGGACAAATCCACTGGATCACCCTTGATCCACTTGGTAACCGAAATCGCCGGGGCGGGGTCCCCCAGACCCAGTCGATCAGCCAAGGCCGACTGGGCGGCCACCAACAGGCCGAGCATCATAAGCGGCGGCATCTTACTTCTCATTCCAACGACTCCGGGTTGAAAGCACCATCCTCTTGGAACAAAACATGATAACGGCGCGCTTACCCGCGCCAAACGTATAGATTCCCAGTTCACGGTCCGGCCCGTCGCCGGCGGTGCGGAACGCCGGTCGGTTCGCGGCAGGCACTGCCTCTCTTCGGCGATGCAGGAGCCAACCCATTGTAACATCAAACCCTTCCAATGTCATCCGGACGCTGCATAGCGCCGGATGCGCTGAACGGTGTCCTGCCCTCTGCTCTACCGATCTCTGGGCTGCTTTGAAAACAGGGCTGACGCCGTGCGAGACTGAGAAAACGCCATCTATATTGTTTCGGGTGCCCCCGGAGATCCTCTGGAAGATGTGGCAGACCCATCGCCCGTACGATGCCGAGCTTCACCAGCGCAACCAGGTCAAACACGGGAGTTGGGTCATCGCGCTGACGACCTCGCAAAACGCGCCACTCACAACCGCCGAGGTGGGGTGATCGACATCGAAAACCCGGCTGTGAAATCCGCCCAAGAGCCTGCTCATGAAAAACAAGAAAAAGACCTTGCAAGCACAGAGAACCTTGCAAGCACGGAGAACATCTACGGGACTTTTGGGCTGTCATGCGGCCCGGTTTCCCAGCCCCGGCGCGCCGGAACTGGGATATTATCGCGAAGTCTCTACCGGACAGGCAATTGCCAGACCCCACGAGAGAACGGTCGCCTCTCCGCGAACGGTTACGAAGAACCCACTTAGGCCCATTGTCCAAGTCATGTCTGTGGGATGCAGGCTGGAGCGAGGACCGGGGCGGATTCGGGGATCGGCTTCTGGTTTGCCCCGAAACCTGCCGGCAGAGGTAAGCCGGTAACCGACAGCGCGATGCGATAGCCCGCGGCGGCGAAGTACCACAGCGGATGACGTCCTGGTCTCAGCTCCGCTGCGCGAAGGGCGTCCAGAAAGTCCGCCGGCGTGGTGAAATCACGCATGAGCTGACAGCAAGGGGCGATGCTCGCGTCCACGTGACTGTCCGACCCGACGAACTTGGCCAGCCCGAGCTTATCGGCGAAGCGGTCGGCCTTGCGATCGGGGATCGCGAAGATGTTCTGGGCGTTGCAGACCTCGACGGCGTCGATCAAATCGGCGATCCGCCAGGCTGACTTCCCCAGGCCGCACCCGAACAGTTTGATGAACGGATGGGGCAGGAGCACCAGGCCGCCCTGCTCCCGAATCGCCAGGGCGGTGTCCCGCGCCGACATCCCCGGGGAAATGCCCTGCTTGAGGAATAACCCGATGAGGTCTCCGTCGCGGGTGGTGATTTCCGAACCGATGATGACCTTCACGTCGGTGATGGCCGCGAGGTGCTTCGCGCCCTCGATGGTATCGTGGTCAGTCACCGCGATGCAGCCAATGCCCTTCCTCTTGGCGTAGCGGGCCAGAGCTTCCGGCGCGGTATTGCCGTCGAAGGAGTAGTTGGTGTGAATGTGGATCAGGGTCTTTACCGGACCCATTGTTCTCTCTCCCCGCCGGCCCGGGTGACTGATCGATGCGGGCTGTTAAGCGGAGCGTCCGCAAAGCCACGCCGTGGATCGTCATCCGACCCGCTGCCTGAAGACTTTAGGCACGCGGGCATCGGCTTTCAAGGAAGTGTGCTGCGTCCTATAGCATGTTATCCGGCCCCCTTGGCCACGCCCGGACGGCGTGTCAATCCGCAATTCGCAATCGTCAATCGTCAATCCTACTGGGCCCTTCGGTCCTTGGGAATGATCGCGACGGCCTCGATCTCGACGAGCAACTCGAGGCGGCACAAGCGGGCCTCGACGCACGTGCTGGCCGGGAGAGGATCGAGACCCTGTTCGACGTAGAACGAATTACGTACCTCGTTGAACGCATCGTAGCAGCGGAAGTCCGCCAGGTAGCAGGTCGTGCGTACCACGTCGTGGAAATCCGCCCCCTCACTTTCCAACAGGGCTTTGATGTTGTGGAACGTCCGATGCGTCTGGGCTCGGACATCACCGGGATGGACCGACTCACCCCGCTCGTCGACGCTGGCCGTGCCGGATATGAAAAGCATTACGCTGCTATCCAGCTCTACCCGCATGCCGCGGGAGAACGAGACCTTCTGAGGATAGTCGTAGGCCTCATTGAGCACGGCGTTGTTTGTGATCGGAGTCTTCTTGATACGCGACTGGTTTCCCACAGCGGACTACTCCATCTTTGAAGATCCTGGATTCTCGGTTCTGGATTCCAAACCAGAGTGCGCGCTTGCGCGCCGCCGTGAACGTCGGCGGGCCGTTCCCTTACCCTTGACATCGCTGAGCGACGTAAAGGGCAGGCGGTCGCGGTTCGGATCACCGGCCCCGAAGCGCGCACGGTTATTTAAATACTACCGCGGTCGCGCTGCCCTGTCGATGCTCCAAAGAGTTTGATACAATTGTGGGAACAACCGCTTGTGGGTCCGACTTTCCAGTCGGGTAGGCCGGGCTCTGCCCGACACCGCCTTCAAACGTCGGGCAAAGCCCGACCTACCCACCGTCCCACAAGAGACGGCGTGGAAGCCCGTCCCACACGTCAAGCACACGTTAAGTGCCTGGGGGTGGCTGGTCCGATATGTTTTATGTGCTTGTATGGATTCTCCTGGCCCCGCTCGGTGGCGGGGTACAGGAAGAAGTTCGGGAAGGCCCGGCACCGGGTGGGTCGGGCTTTGCCCGACACCGCCTCCAGGCGTCGGGCAAAGCCCAACCTACCCGCTCACTCGCCGACCGGGTGATCTTCGTCCAGATTCCCGCGCGGGTTGATGCCCAGGGTGATCGCCGCCCCGCCGCGGGCCTCGCTTCTTTGGAGCTTCCGCGGTCGGCTCGAATCGTCATCTTCGATCCTTCCTCACCGGCGGAGGGGGTCACCGTTCTAACCCCGGGCTTCGCCGCCGCGGGTTGTCCGGACCTCTCATTCGACGGGAAGCGGATCCTGTTCGTGGGCAAGGAAGCGGCCCACGATCCGTATCAGATTTGGGAAATGAGCATCGACACAGCGGGTCTTCGGCGGATCACCGCACCATCGGGCACATCCGTGCCCGCTTTGCCGGTGGCCGGTCGCTCAGCCATCTACCTGTCCACGATCTACACCATTGACGCCAAAGCCCCGGTTTATCAGATCGCTTTTATGACCAATAGGAACGGCGGGGCTCTGCATACGTGTCGCCTCGATGGCACACGTGTCCGGCGAATCACCTTCAATCCCCAGGGCGTCTCCGATCCGCTCCTGCTCAGCGACGGACGGCTACTGCTTAGTTATTGGTCGTCGTCACCGCCCGGCGGGACTGCCGTGACGGGCGCAACCTCCCTGTTTACCATCAATACGGACGGCACGGACATCTTCCCGTTTGCCGCAGTGCATGAGCCGCAAGCGATCCGAAGCATGTCTTGCGAGACCGCCGATGGACGGGTCGTCTACATCGAGTCGAGCAAGTCGGGTCCCGCCCGAAACGGCCTGCAGACGCCCGGCAGAACCCGACCTACCCTCTACGGCGGCGGTTCGCTGGTGAGCGTCGCCCGGACCCGCAGCCTGCATTCCCGGCGGGTGATCGCCGACGACCCGGCGGGGGCGTACCACTCACCGTCTCCGGCGGGTGACGGACTGCTGCTTGTCTCCCACCGCATGCGAGAGCGGGGCACGTACGGGATCCATCTGCTGGACACCCGAACCGGCGAGCGGATCGCTCAGGTGTATGACGACCCGCATTGGGACGAGATCGACGCTTTGTTGGTCCGTCCGCGCCCAAGACCCGAGGGACGCTCGAGCGTCGTGGATGAGCGTGTCACCAGCGGCTGGCTGTACTGCATGGACTCCTATCTTTCGGATCGGGAAGAGGCCAAGCGAATAAAGCCGGGCACGATTGACCGGCTGCGGGTTATCCGGGCTATCATTGGTGTGCAAGGAGATCCGAATCATCCCTCGACTCACCGGGGCGACGAGTCGGATCGCAGCCTAGTTGCCGAAGAAGTGATCGGTGAGGTCGCAGTGGAATCGGACGGCTCGTTCTTTATCGAGGTACCCGCCCGTGCCGCGCTGCGGCTGGAGACGCTGAGTACGGAAGGTGAGGTCCTGCAGAGCATGCGTCACTGGATGTGGGTGATGCCTAAGGAGGGTCGCGGCTGCGTTGGCTGCCACGAGGATCGTGAGATGACCCCGCCCAACCGTCATACCCAGGCGCTTCGGGAAGCACCCAAGCCGGTAGGGATTGAAGCGGACCCAATCCGCTCGCCCACCGGGGCATATCCAAGCAGCGCGGGGAATTCAAAATGACGGCGGTAAGTCTCGATAACCGTAGGCCAATCAGCCGCTCCACCGAGCCGCGGGCTTTAGCCCGCGCGAACGATGCCGCGCGGCCCACATCCTTTGGACATGCCGGGTGGCCCATGTCCTTTGGACATGGGGGACACGATGACATGCGCTCGGTTTCACAGCCCATCTGGTCCGCACCGCAGACCCCGCAGAATGCGGAGATGCTATCCGCGACGATCATCGCCTCCCCCACCTCCAGGGGAGGTGTGCCACCCACTCCGCCGCCCCGCCGGAGCATGTCCCGTACATATGTGGGTAGTAGCCATCTTTCAGCCCGCGCGGTGCTTCGCGCGGCACGGCGATCGTGCTTCGCAAGATCGCCTCTGGCAACCATCGTGGCTGCCGTCGCGGCGGTGTGCTGCCCCGCGGACATGGTGCGAGGCGAGGAGTTTCCGCTATACGTCGGTAGGCGGATCTGCCTGCAGTGCCACGCCGCCGGCCAACCGGCAGGTGCTTGTACGCTGGAAGAGATCCCCGAGCATGACGTGTCTTACGAGGCGCTTTCCAAACCGGAAGCGGAGCACATCGCAGCTCTTGGCGGCGTTGCGACGGAGCCTCGCAAGAGCCGCATATGTTTGGCCTGCCATGCGACGGCCGCGGACGAGGGGCCGCGATGGACCGCGGAGACCTTCGACTTCACCGACGGGGTGCAATGTGAGGCCTGCCACCGCGCCGGCAGCTTCCACGTGGATGCATATCGCAGCTCGGAGAAAAGCGTTTCAAAAGAAGCCCGTCCTGAGCCCGCGCCGCGGGCGAAGGGCGGGGTACTCGGCGAGGTCCTCCACGAACGCCGCATACAGACGGGCAGATCGGGCTCTGCCCGACACCGCCTTCTTCAAGCGTCGGGCGAAGCCCGACCTACCCTGATCCGCCGAAGTAACCGCGAGGCGGACTGCAAGGAGTGCCACATCGAGCGGCCTTCGCACAAGGCTGTGCTCGAGCTGGGATACCGCAGACCCGCCGCCGATCGGCTGTACAAGACGCCGGTAAACCTGGCGATCTCCCCTGAAGGTGACCTGCTCTACGTCGCCTGCGAGCACAGCGACAGCCTGATCGTGGTCGATCCCGCCGCCCGGCGGGTGGTCGACGAGATTTCCGTGGGCCTTCGCCCGCACGACGTGGCGGTTAGTCCCGACGGGACGAGAGTCTATGTCACCAACCGGATGTCCGGCACAGTTAGTGTCATTGATGCGTCATCCAGGCGGGTCATCGCGGAGGTTGAAGTCGGCGATGAACCGCATGGCGTGCTGCCAAACAGCACCGGGGAACTGCTCTTCGTGCTCAACACCGGGCAGGATTCGATCTCGGTGATCGACACAGAGACGCTGAAGGAAACCAAGCGTCTGGCAGCCGGAGCCGGTCCGTGGTCGCTGGCCCTGGGGGACCGGCATCTTGCCGGTCATCCGGACGCCGAGTCGCTCTGCATCACCAACGTTAGGCCGATGACGGTGCTCTTCCGCGATCCGTTTTATTCCGAGCTGACCGTGGCAGATCCCACGCGCGCGGTGGTGACCGATCGGCCCAGCGCCACCGGTGCCAACATGCTGCTGGGCATCGACTTCGTCCCCGACCCGCCGGTCGCCCTCTTTACGATGATGCGCACGAAGAACCTCGTGCCGCTTACCGGGCTGCGGCAGGGCTGGGCGATCACCAACGGGCTGGGCATCGCCTGGCAAAGCGGTCGGATCGATCAGGTTCTGCTGGACGAGCCGAACAACTTCTTCCCCGATGCCACCGACGTGGCAGTTAGCCCGGACGGGCGATACGCCCTGGTAACCAGCGGCGGAGCGGACCAGGTAGCCGTGGTGGACGTGGGTGAACTTCTCGCAACCGTCACCGAGGCGAGCGATCGGGAACGCAGGGAGGTTCTGCCGAATCACCTTGGAAAAAGCAGCCGGTTCGTCGTAAAGCGGATTGCCGTGGGAACAAACCCGCGCGGTATCCTCTTTGCTCCCGACGGCCGGTACGCCTACGTCGCCAACGCCCTGGATGATTCGATCACCATCATCGAAGCCCGCCGCGAGCCCGCGAAGCGGGCCAAGGGCGGGGTATTCCCCCCATCCCCATCCCCATCCCCACCCCCCCCCCCGGACTTCCCCGCAATTGGGGAGATCGATCTGGGCGGTCCGGGTGAAATCACCCAGATTCGCCGGGGCGAAAGGCTCTTCCACAGCGCCGCCAACGCTTTCGGCAGGCAGTTCTCCTGCAGGAGCTGCCACCCCGACGGGCACACCAACGGGCTGACCTTTGACATCGAGGAGGACGGCGCCGGGAAGCAGGGGATCGGGATGCACCCGGTGGACAACCGCACCTTAAGAGGCATCTTCGACACCCCGCCCTTCAAGTGGGAGGGACAGAACCCCTCACTCGAGCGGCAGTGCGGAGCCAGGCTGGCGGTCTTCTTCACCCGGCTCGACCCGTTCACCCCCGAGGAGCTTGCCGCCCTGGTGCGATATGAATGCACCATCGAACGGTCCCCGAATCGTCACCGCAGCCCGGAGGGGCTGACGTTGTCCCAGCGTCGCGGCAAGGCCGTCTTCGAGCGAACACACAAGAACAACGGTTACCCACTCCTACCCGAGGAGCGCTGCGTCGCGTGCCACAATACCGTCTATAAGACGACGCGGACGCTGAGTGCCGTCGGCACGACCCTGTTTTTCGACGCTCCAGCCGGCATAGAAATCCGCGACCTGCATAACGTCGGGGAGTACGGCGAGCTGGGGATCTTCCTGTTCGCGGACACCGGTATCGCCAACAAGGCCTTCGACGTCCCCCACCTGATCAACATCTACAACAGCCCGCCCTATCTGCACAACGGAGTGGCTCCGACTCTCGAAGAGATCTGGACCCGGTTCAACATGATAGATCGACACGGACATACCGCTGACCTGACCCGTCAGCAGTTCAACGATCTGATCGCTTACGTCAAGGCCCTTTGACATGGCGGGACACGTACCAATGCGCATGCTCAACACGTTGATGGTCCTGTTTGCGCTCCAAGGGTCCGACCCGCCAGGTAGTGCCGAGGTCGGTATGGGCGATGAGCTGCCCTTCGTCTACACCACCTGGCGAACCTTCACCACCGCCGACGGGCTTCCCGACGACAAGATCCGGGTCGTGCGCGTCTGGGGGGATAAGGTCTGGGTGGGCACCGAAGGTGGGCTTGCCCTCTTCAAAGAAGGTGTGTGGGAAAGCTGGACGTCCAAAGACGGTCTGCCCTGGCCCTCGATCAGCGCCATCGACGTGAGCCCCAAGACCGAGGACGTCTGGCTCGGTACCTGGGGCGGTGGACTTGTACGCTTCACCGGCGGGCGGTTCGACCGTTTCGATCAGCTAAACAGCGGCCTGGCGGGAAATCTGGTTTTTGCGGTTCTGGTGGACGGCGATCGCATCTGGGCGGCCACCAACGGCGGGATCAGCTCGTTTGACACGCGCAGCGGCACGTGGTCGCTGCATACCGCCCGCCGCGCGGACGGGGTCGAGCGGGTGGCGACCGGACTGGTTAAGGAGGACGACGAGCTCTACGCCGGTATGTGGTGTGACGCGGTTTACAGGTTCGACGGTGACTCCGGACAATGGCTGCCCGTCGCTTCGTCTACCACGCGGTCCGCGGAAGCGTCGTCGACCGCCGGCTCGAGCAGCGATCTGACGCTGCAGATCGCCCTTGCGGACGCGTATCTCTATCGGGCTACGCCGACGGGACTTCTGCGCCTCGATCCGGCTGGAGGTTGGGAAGCGAGGCGGCTGGGCGACAGTCATTCCGCTGGCGATCTGTCCCGCTGCCTGGCCGTCCGGGACGCGGGCAAAGAGGTGTGGCTGGGGACGGATGCCGGCCTGGAAGTGCTCACCGACTGGAAAACCGACTCCCGCGTGACCTACCGTCGCAGGCCGGACAGTCCGGGTTGCGTTGCCACCGTTTCTCGCGGCGGACGGGTCCTCGAGTCCCGGATGCTCGACTCCGCGACCCCGGGAGCCGGGATCAGGTGCTTGGCCTTTCAAGGGGATAACGTCTGGGTGGGAACTGTCAACGGATTGTCACTGGGAGTCGGGCCTGGTGGATTCGGCGGCCCCGGCCCCGCCTCTCGGCCCCCGGCGCATGCCGGGGAGGTACACCGCAACGATGGGTCCCCATTGCCGCCGGCGCCCACGCCGCCGCCGTCTAAGGGAGGTTACGGATTCTCGGCGACCGGCTTCGTTGCGATTGCTGCGTTGGGGCCTTCATCCCGGACCATTGCCCTGCCAGGCGTGGACTACTCCAATCCGCCGCCCTCCAACCGCCCCGACATTCTGGCTCTGCAACTTGCGGTAAGCGAACTTAACGCCCGCGGCGGCTATCGTGGGGATGCGCGTTTCCTCTTGATTACCGGTCCGGAAGGATATGCTCATTACGGTTGGGGCACGCCCGAGGACGACTTTGCGCGCTACTCGAGGCATCCTGATGTGCTGGGCATTGTGGGCCGACTGCACCCGCACAACCGTATCGCTTCCGCGGTGACCCTTCTGTGCGATGTGCCGGTGGTCAGCGCACCCACAAGCCCGCCCACCGTCGACGAGATGATCAACCCGTGGATCTTCCGCTGCCCCGGAAATGAGCCGCGACAATACCGGATGATCCTGGACCATCTCGTGGACGTACTCGGGTTATCGCGCATCGCCGTGCTGCGAACGACCGATTCGCTCCGGGGCACGCCGCTGGACCTGGTGGCGGGATACCTGGCCGATCAGAAACCATCACGTGCGAAGTTGGTGGCCCAAGAGCTGTACGACCGGTTCTCGACCGGTCCGGCCGGCGACACCGGAACGCAATCGGTAGGGCAAAGATCCTCTTTGCCTTCCGGATCTTCGCCCCACCCCGGCGAGCTCGGCCGGGTTCTTGGGGCGATCCAAAACGCCGGAGCCGACGTCGTGCTGACTTGGAACGACGCGGCGACTTCCGCGGCCATCGTAAACGGCATGCGGAAGATCGGCATGACTCAGGTTTTCGTGGGTAGCGAGCGGATCGTCCGGGCCGAGTTCACCGAACTTATAGGCAAAAACCCCGGCACCGTCTTGGCCGCCTACCCCAACAGAGCAGACCGGGACCGTGACGCCGCCCGGTTCCAGCAGCGATTTACCAAGCGGTTCAAACGCCCTCCGTCCCCCGACGCTTACCTGTCGTATCTGGCGGGAAGACATCTTCTCTTGGCGATCAACATAGCCGGGCTCGACCGCGCCGCGGTCCGCCGCACCTTGGAGCGGATGGGCCGCGACACCCACCCGGAACACGCCTGTTTGGAATCCTCGGTCCCCGTAGAGACGATGCTGGCCCACCTCAAAGCGCGTAGGTGGACGTTTGAGGTTTTGCGGCGGCGATGAAGCCGCCACCCACGAATCCGACACGTCTTCAACGACCGGGCGATGAGCGCGCGGTAAAAACAAAAAGGACATCCTCACCGTTCGTCTGGGACCGGATTGGTCCGCAAGAAAGCGGTGAGGATGTCGAATCGTTCAAGCAGGTAGGTCGGTCTCTGCCCGACGTTTGAAGGCGGTGTTGGGCAGAGGCCGACGTTTCAACGCAGTGTCGGGCAGAGCCCGACCTACGCGCTTACCGCAGCCGTGCTATTCGTCACCGATTACTTTCTGGAATCCGGCGACGTCCACGAGATCGATGTTCCCGTCGAAGTCGAAATCGTAGGGGTCCGCGCACGCGGGGCCGGCCTCCGTGTCCGGACCGCCCGCCAGGATACAGTTATCCATGAAGCGATAGTCGTCTATTATGACCACGCAGTCGGAGTCCAGGTCTCCCTTTAAGGCGCCGTCTTCGCGCACCGGCGCCCCAAGCAGGCTGTGGTCGCACACGTCGTCCATGTCGGGCACGCCGTCGTTGTCGTCATCGTCGTCGCATCCATCGATCATTCCGTCCCCGTCAAAATCCGTTTCGCACTCGTCGGGAACGAAGTTCCCGTCACAGTCTTCGCTGCCCCCACAGCCGGGCACATCGCACGCGCCGCCCTTTGGGCCGCATTCGACGTCGCAGGGGTCGCTGACGCCGTTGGTGTTGCAGTCGGGCACCTCGGGCAGCGGGCCTATCGTGGTCCCGGTTACGGTTTGCGGGCTACCCGGCTCATACAGACCCAGGGTCACGGTGGTGTCGTCGATCGGTTGCGCGTCGCAATCGAAGCGGAAGTTGTACATCGTACTCCATCGCAACGGGTTGTCGTCCGTACTCCAGACGATGGCACCATTGTCAATCGCCGCCGTCCACGCTTCGTTGGAATAAGGCTCGTCGTGGGAATGGACGGCGTTAAAGCCGATGTTGGTTATCGCGGCGTCCTGGTTAACCGGGATGCCGAACGAGCGGACCTTCCGATCCATGTCGACGTTGAGCAGGGCATATTCGTAGTGCCAAATGCCGCCACCAAGCTCGGTCACCTTTGCCGCCAGGATGCAGCGGCCGTCGGGTGATTCGAATTCGATGACTGGAATCTCCTGGGCGAGGAGGGTCTGTGTTGCACCTTCCCAGGCATCAAGGGGGAAGCCGATGTTCGGGAAGGTCCCGGACCCGCTCATGCTGAACCGCCAGCAATCGGGGGGATTGCAGGTGGGGTGACCGGGATCCTGGTACGGGGTGGTCGGCTTCCACGCACCGCTGTTCATCGCGTCCACGTCATCGAGAGCGACGTAGAAGCTCGACCCGTAGTACGTTGCACCGGGGTTTTGCGCCGGATCCAGATCCGCATGGTGCACCTGCAGGCGGTGGGCGATGCCGTCGTGCTGGTGAGATGGCGGGTCCTGAAAGTGTGAACCCGTGTACTCCCAGTGCCCGGTCCACGGGTTGACCTCGAAGCGAGGACCCAATCCGCCCTGACCGGCGTTGAGACTTGCACCGTAGGTGTCGGTACAACCCATCCCCAGCCAGTTTCCACGGCTGTGCCCCGCCTCAAACGAGCAGGATCCGCCGCACTGGATATTAGACAATGCGTAATAAGCATGTTTGATCCACGATTGGCCGATCTGCTCGAACCGTTCGCTCCCGTCCACCGTCTTGATCCGGAACAGGTCCATGACGATGAACGGGTGGCGGTTGTCCGGGCGCGCGAACCACATCAGGTCTGCGGTGCCGAGGTTCCAGGAAGTGGTCGCGATCGAGAGCCCGACAATGTCACCCTCTCGGCCGTATTGAGCCTGCCCGTAAAGCTGGCAGAAGGTCACGTCCGGCCCGATCCCGCCGCGAGGCACGTCGCCCCCGTCCGGTAGGAAAGCGTCGAAGGGAGCGGGGGCCTCACCACCCACCCAAGCGGCGCTCGCCTCCACAACCGCCCGCCCGATCGATTGACCCGCTAGCTCCGGACGGCCCAGGGCCTCCGCCAGCGCGCGGGAGATTCTTACATCCCTGCTCGCCAGCCGGAAAACGCCCGCAGCCCGATCGTACCCCGACTTCAAGCCGACAAGCTCCAGGTAGCCCGGACCCGGGACTGGTCTGGGGGAATAGACTATCGGCGTCTCGGGCGAGCCCGCCTCTTCCGGAAGGACTGCCAGATCCACCACCGTGCAGGCAACGCTGCCGGTCTGGATCTGCAAGCCTCCAACGGCACGAATGTTAAGACCGAAAAGCTCCGAAATGTTGCTGCCCTCCAGGACAAACCCGAAGTCGGAGCTCTTGTCCAACGGGAACTTCAGAAGCAACGTCTGCTCCGCAAGTGACGAGGTCTCCTCCGGGTCGATAACCACCAGGTCCAATCGGTCCAACGTGTCTCGCGTCAGCGTCAGCGTCACGACCCCGTCACTCGTCGCCCAGAATTCCTGGGCGACCAGCGACGCCGGAGAGCCGGCAACGAGAACGGCGCCCAGGATGACACACTTCGCGGTTCGGCGAAAAATCATGGAAAACCCCCCCTCAAAAACAGAACATGCGGATTACACCGGCGCCGCGGGGAACCATCCACCTCCGAGAGTACATAGCGTACGTCGGGTTGCGGGGATGGAGAAACCGCCTCTTTACCCCTTCCGCTGTCCCCCAGCGCGGTTCCGATCCAGGAGTGTATCACAATGAACTCCGGGACGTCAAGCACCCCACGGCCAAATGTAGGCCGGCAGTGCATCCCAAAAGAGGTGGCAATTCGTCCGGGGGCGGCGCAGTCAAGCCAAACTTAGCCGTGGAAAGACCCCCCGCACGGCCCAAAAAACCTCCCGCACGGCCTAAAATGGACCCCCCGCACGGCCCGGAACCGACTCTGGTCAGAAGTTGCCGACACAAGTCCTTCCGAGCCGCGAGCTTTAGCGCGAAGCTCCAAATGCCGCTCACACCCGCCACCGGAATCGGTATTGTCAAACTGGACCTGGTATTAAACCGTGCAACCCAAAATCGGACCCGCCCGTGGCCCGGCAGGCAGGAATGCAGTATTACCCCGGCGCGGCAGTCGCCCGAATCCGAGCGCACCGCCCGCTGCTCGCGGATTCCACGTCCACCCTGTCGCCCGCCGACGTACTGTCATCCTCACTGCAATTCTGTCCGAGCGTCCGCCTGAGTCGCACGCAAAGCAGACCGTGCCGTCCCTGTCTGAGCGTCCGCCTGAGTCGCACCCAAAGCAGGCCGTGCGGTCGAACATCCCGCGCCAGTTGGAGGGCAAATTGAAGGGCAAAGATGATCTTTGCGGTCCTAGCAACGGTAGGTCGGGCTCAGCCCGACAGAAACGGTAGGTCGGGCTCAGCCCGACAGGGTCAGCGTTACCCCCGGCGGGCTGAGCCCGCCCCACCGCATTCCGCGTTCTTGCGTAGTTCCGGCGCGCCGGGACCCCCCGCGGGGGCAGTAGGGTTCACCCTGTAGCGTCCGGCCCCTCCGTGGTGGACGCAACGTTCGGGGTTCAGTGTGTGCACTGCTTTCAAGCAGTGCCCTTCGGGAACCTTTCGAGGTCACACTGCTCAAGAGCAGTGGCACACCGGCCGGATGGCCTATGTCCTATGGACATGGGGGAGGCGATGACACAACCTCGGTTTCGCAGACAGGTAGCTGGGGCTTTGCCCGACGCGACGTCATCCACGCCCCTGATGTCGGCCCGAGCCCGACAGAAACGGTAGGTCGGGCTCAGCCCGACAGAAACGGATAGGGGTAGGAAAGACCGGTTGATTACCCGGTCTCCCCTCCCTCCGAACCGTACAAGCGGTTCTCCCGCATACGGCTCTCCGGTCGGTGGTTCAC
>SDBU01000603.1_pt1 | contig 50467 bp, 47 predicted proteins | sample 2277071 | NCBI WGS metagenome assembly SDBU01 (sample SAMN10397929, study PRJNA504765) | marine sediment metagenome | isolation source: marine sediment core GS08_GC12, 126 cmbsf | place: Arctic Ocean: Gakkel Ridge, Loki's castle | collected 2008
TTAACTGTCTTTTCTTTTCTTTTTTTAATTATTTTCTCGATTAAATTTCTCATTGAAACAATCTTTTGGCTTCTGCCCAAATTTCTGGTTGATTTTGTTTTTCTTTCATCCAATACCACCACTCTCCTCCCCAGAGATAGAATTCTTTTAAACCGGTTTTCTTGGCAAACTCAACATTCTTTTTAAATTGCTCCAAATTCATTGTTTTTTCTTGTTCTTCAATCGACGAATCATAAAGAAGTTTTGGGCCCCAGGGTTCAGCTTGCAGCTCAACGCAGATGACCTCTTTATCAAATAATTTTTTAATAAGCTGGGCTTTTCGCCAATAAAAATTCGGTGGAAAAGGATAGGTAAAATAAATCCCTAATTGATGAACCCAAACTTTTTCATACATTGTTGTACCAACAATATCACCTAGTTTGGCTGCTGTAAACCAAAAAGAACCTTCGCCACTGTCAGATATAACAATTTTCCTTTTTTGAACATCAAGCGATTTAACCAAGTCTATTTCTTTTTTGACAAATTCTTTATCAACCCAGGGACACTCGCCATAAGGGAAAAACGGCTCATTCTCTATCTGCCACCTATCTATTGAGGTCGATTCTCGATATCTTAAAACAATTTTCTCAAGTAAAGCTAATATTCTTTCCTGCTGCTCTTCTTTGCTGAAACCGCTGGCCCATTGAGGAATGTGACATTCAGGCCAGCGAGGAGTTTTCATGCCAATAACCAAAAGCAGCTTTACCTCACTCTCTTCTGCTTTTTTTATTTGCCAGTCCAAATCTTCAAAATTATATTTCCCCTCTTCTGGCTCAATTAAATCCCAATAAGTGGCTAATTTTATATTCTTTGCTCCCAAATCATCAATCAAAGCTGAATAGGAATCCCGCCAATCCATGCCAAAACCGGCGGTATGTTTTTGGGAGAAATTAACTCCCCACTTAATTTCTTCTGCCTGGGGCGGAGAACCAAGAGAAAAGAAACCAACAACCAACAACAGAAAGATTAAAAAAGAGAGTATAATTTTTTTAAAAATTTTCATAAGGCCAACAAAGCTAAACCTCCGCCAATCAATAAAATAGCTGCAACTTTTTGTAAGATAACTTCCTTAGAGATCTCTTCCTTAAGGAGTTGAGGTAATTTAAAAGAAATTAAACTAGCTAAAATTAGTAAAAAAATATATTTGGTCCCTTCTAAAGCGCTGATGAAAGGAAGGAAAGCCAAAGGAACTAAAGCAATGGCCCAATTCTGCAAAATGAAAGCTCCTCCTCCCATTGCTTGGTTGAAAAGGAAAAAAGCGCCTGTCTTTTTTTGAAAAGTAAATTTTCTCTCAAAAATTTCCCTTTTGACTTCTTTGGTAAAGATGAAACAAAGAGCAGTTAGAAAACCACCAATTCTCATCCAGATAAAACCCGACCAAAAGGGCTGAACTAAATAGACATACTTAGTTAGAACAAAAGCAAAAGCAAAGAAAAAAGCAGTAACAGCTGAGATTTGAAGTGATTTTGAAGTGATTGATTTACCCTTACGAAAAGTGATTAGAATGCTACCTGCCAAAAGTAAAATAAAAGCCGAAGCTTCAGTCAAGGAAAATAGGTCTTTACCGCAAGAAAATAAATAAACTAGACCAAAAGTAAATAAAGGCAAAAGTCCGCCAATAGCTGGCACCACTCGGGAGGCTTCAAAATTTTCCAGGCCAGTATAAAGACCAAAAAGAGCAAAAATTAAAATAGCTCCGGCAATTAAAGCTAAAATAAGTTGCGAGGTTTCAGGAATAGAAAAACCAACTAAAGGAATTAAAAGTAAGGATAAAATCCCCAAGACTCCAACATAAAATGAATAACTTCTAGGGTTGGGCGGACCAGCCAAAAGATATTTATCGCCCAAAGCGACTATAGCGAATAGGAAATAGGCAGAAATGGTAATTATTAGCCAAGTCATTTTTCAATAATCTTTTTAATCTTTAAAGCTCCTAATTTTTCTCCTTCAATAAAGCCCTGAAGGGAAGCTTCAGCAAACCAGCCTGAATCTAATAAATCAAAAAGCCATTGGTTAGTATAATTGGGATTTTTTTGAGTCATTCCTGAACCTAACTCTAAAAGCCATCTTTTATTAAATTCTTCTTGTGAACCAATTGCAGGAGCAATAATAATTGGCAATCCCAAGGCGGTATAAAAAGAGAGTTCTGATGGTTTTGTCCATAAAATATCAGTTGTTCTTAGAGCCTGATTGAATTTATGAAAATAGCTTTCAATGTTCATGTCAAAAATAATCTCAATATTTAAACCTTTAACATTCTTTTCAAAATATTCTTTAACTCTTTCTCTGGTGCCAGCTACTAAAATTACTCTAACTTCTCTATTCTTAATTTTCTTAGCTAAACTCTTTACAATCTTAATTCCGATTTCTTTTTGAGCTCCAGCCCCCCCAACCGCAAACATTATGGTTAAGGGATGATTTGGTTCTTTTGGTAATTCCCCTAAATAGCTTTTTATTAAAGGTTGGTAATAGTGGAAATATCTTTTCTTGGGGTCAAGATTTAAAATTCTATAGCTTAAATCCTGTTTTAGAATTTCTAAATTCTCAGTACCAATATTTTCTAAAGGTAGAGGATAACCAGTCAAAAAAATATTTTCTGGCTTTACTCCATAAAGTTTTAATCTTTCAACAACTCTGGTGTTAGGAACAAAATATTTAATTTTACTTGTTTTAGGTTTAAGCGAAGCCCAGGTTCTGGAAATATCAGCATCGCAAACAAGACAAAAAATATCTCCTGGATATTTAAAAAACTCAGCCATAAAAGCTGGGGTAAAAAAAGTGCTAATTAGGGGCAGGAGTTCTTTAACTCGTTCTGAGCTAAGTCGAAGGATTAAATCCTTTCCCCAACCTCTTTTAATTAGAGAAAAAATCTGCTTTAGCTGAAAATTTGGCTTTGATAAATCTCTTTTTGGATAAAAGCTAAGAATTTTTTGAAACTGATCATAAATTGAAAAGGCAACTTTGCCAATTAAAGGAATTCTTTTGAACTTCGATATAAATTCATAAAATTTTCTGGTTGTTTCCCAGATTCTCCTGTCTTTTTCTGGAATCCCTTGATAATCATTAGCATTAATGATTTCTCCCCCAAAAGCTAAACCCTTCAAAGGGAAAGCTGTCCTCTGATGTCCATAACCCATATTAACTGATACTAACCAGGCCTTTTTCATAGTTATTTTATCTTACCACTAATATTCTAAGAATTTTAGTTTTTGCTTTTCGTTTAACCGCCAAGTTATTAATCCTAAAATTAGATAGGAAATTATTAGCCAAATCCAGGAAATTTGCAAAGTGTAAGCTGACCAGGAAAAACTGGAAAACCAATCAACAATTTTTGTCAAATAGACTAAAAGAAGGCCAACTGGCAGAGAAAAAACCCAGCCCAGGGTTCCCCAAATTAGACCAACCAAACCAAAAACAAATCCCAAGCCCATAATAAAAGGTAAAAGAGGAACGATTAAAATGTTAGTTAAAGGAGCTATTAAAGAAAAGTAGCCAAAATTATAAATTAGAATTGGCAGAGTAAAAATCTGAGCCGAAAGAGTCATCGATATAATATTTCTTAATTGGAAAAGATTAGGGATTTTCCTAAATAAATTTCTAAAAATCGGCAAAAGGTAAATTATTCCCATCATTGCCAAGAAAGAGAGCTGAAAGCCAACGTCTAATCTTAAAAGTAAAGGGTTTTGAGCTAACATTACTACTGCTGCCAAAACAATAGCCTGAGAAGAAACTTTTGCCCTGCCCAAATATTGGGCTAAAAGAAAGAGGCCACCCATAATCCCAGCTCTAATTGCTGAAGGTTGGAGGCCGGTCATAATAATGAAGGAGCTAATTAAAATTATGGTAAAGAAAAAAGCTTGCTGCCGCCAAAGACCAAGACCAATTAAAAAACTCATCAAAATAGCAGTAAAAACTGCTACGTGCATGCCAGAAACAGCAGTTAAGTGCCTGACTCCGGCATAATTTAATTTCTCTTTCCACTCTTGAGATATCTGCCTTTTATCTCCTAAAATCATTGCTGCCAATATTGAAGACTGAGGCGGAGAGAGATTCTGATAGATACTTTCCCTTAGTTTATTTTTAAAAGCTAAAATAGCAGAATAAAGAAAATTTCCCTGATTTTTCTCAATTAATTTAATCTCCGGCCAATAAATTACTGAATAAATCCCATCTTTAGCCAAATAATCCCGGTAATTAAAATCAGGAAATTCTATTGGAGTTTTTAATTGACCAGTAATTTTTAGCTTATCTCCATATTGGTATTGAGGATATTTATTGGTAGTTACTAAAACCCTTCCTTCTATTCCTTCAATCTTAATTGTTAGTTTTACGTTATTTTCTCTAACGTCTGGCTCTTTTATTACTATACCAACCAATTCAATAGTCTCTTCTTTGTCATTATATTTTCTTAATTCATTATTGGCTATTCTTAATTCTACTGTTTGAAGTCGCCAAATTCCTAAAACTAAAAATAAAAGACAAAAACCTATGACGACTGATTTCTTATAGTGCCAGAGAACAGAGATTAATAAAATTCCTAAAATCAAGCCCGCACATAAAATTGTTATGGGCGGGGTGACAATTGAGTTTAAAAAAATGCCCCCAATAAAGGAAAGGCAAAAATACAAGAAAATTCGGGACTTACTCATTTAGAAGCCAGTAGCAATTACCGTCACTTTTATTTCTCCTTTTTTTAATTTTTCATCTTGGACTGCTCCAAAAATTACTTTAGCTTCAGGGTTAATTTCCTGGGTGATGACTTTAGCTACTTCATCAATCTCAGAAAGACTAATGTCCTTGCCGCCAGAAACATTAAACAAAACTCCTTTTGCCCCTTTGGCAGATAAATCTAATAAAGGAGAATTGACTGCTGCCAGAGCTGCTTTCTCTGCTCTCCTTTCACCTTGAGCCCTACCTACGCCAAAGAGAGCCGAACCAGCTGAAGCCATAATTGCTCTAACATCAGCAAAATCAACATTAATAATACCGGGCAGCAGGATCAAGTCAGAAATCCCCTGGACTGCCTGCCTTAATATATCATCGCAGGCCCAAAAAGCATTTACCAGAGAGATGTTTGGGTTTAAAGTAGAAAGGAGTTTGTCATTAGAAATAGTAATTAAAGTATCAACCTTTTCTTTTAATCTCCTGATCCCATTCTCAGCAATCCTTTGGCGAACTTGACCCTCAAAAGAAAAGGGTTTGGTCACTACTGCTAAGGTCAGAGCACCCATTTCTTTAGCTGCTCCAGCGATAACAGGACCAGCTCCAGTCCCGGTTCCTCCACCTGCACCATAAGTAATGAAGACCATATCTGAACCTTTTAAGATTTCAGAAATCTCTGCCCGGCTTTCCAAAGCTGCCCTTCTGCCAATTTCTGGATTCATTCCCGTGCCTAACCCTTGAGTACTTTTTCTACCAATTCTCAGCTTTAAACTTGCTTTAGCTTTAGCTAGGTCCTGGGCATCAGTATTAATAGCAATCAATTCTACTCCTTTTATTCTATATTTTGCCATTCGGGAAACAGCATTGCAGCCCGACCCTCCTATTCCTACTACTTTAATTTTGGTATCCATATTATTAGGGAATAAAGATTTTAAAAAAATTCTTAATTTTATCTTTAAAACCTCCCGAAGGAAAAGAACTTCCTGACCAACTTTTTCCTTCTTCTGATTCAGCCGCTCTTAAAACTAACCCGCAAACAGTGGCAAAACTTGGATCGTCTTCTAACCCTGAAAAGCCCAAAGGTTTTCCCAATCGACAAGGTAACTTTAATTCTTTTCTAGCTAAATCAGTGATTTTAGGTAATTTTGCTCCTCCGCCAGTTAAGACTACTCCGGCTGGTAATAATCCCTGTTTTGAAATTTTCTTTAATTCTTTTTGCAATTGGTCAAAAATTTCTGAAACTCTGGCTTCAATAATTCTTGTTAACATTTTTTGAGAAAAAATTAAAGGTTCTTCCCCTTCTGTTTCAATTCTCTCCTTTTTATCATTTCCCTTAAAAAGACAACAACCCTGTTCAATTTTTATTGCTTCAGCCGTATCAATATCAGTTTTAAGACCAATAGCAATATCATTGGTAATGTTAGCTGAGCCAATCGGGAAAACCGCTAAATGAATTAAATCTCCTTCTTCAAAAACAGCTAGCTCAGTTGTGCCAGCTCCAATATCCAAGAGAGCTACTCCTAATTCTTTTTGTCGCTGGGAAAGAACTGACAAAGCACTAGCTAAAGGCGAAGGAACAATATCTAAAACCTGGAGGTCAGCATCTAAAACAGCTTGAGCCAAATTTTTCTTATAGGGAGCAAAATCGCCCAAAACCAGAACTTCTGTCTCTAACCTTCCTCCCTGCATTCCTACCGCCTCTTTTATTCCTCCCTGGCCATCAACGATAAATTCTTTAGGAAGAACCTCTAAAATTTCTTTGTTAAAAGGCAGAGAAATAGTTTGAGCTGCTTGTAAAACTCTATCTACGTCTACTTCGGAAACTTTTTGGTCAGCCCGAGAAACAGCGACCATGCCCCGAGAAGAAGTACAAAAAAGATGACTGCCGCTGATATTTATAAAAACTGAGTTGATTTTTCGGCCAGTTTCTGTTCTAACTTTATCTAGAATGATCTGAATAATCCTTGAAACTTTATCAACTTCAAAGACTACTCCTCTCCTTATTCCGAAAGAAGGCTCTTGGACCAGAGATAACACTTGGAGATCTGGTTCTCCATTCTTTTTCGCTACCACCAATATTTTTATATTACTGGTTCCGATATCTAAACCAGCAGTTATTAAGGGTTTCGGCATAAATTTTTAATTCCGTGAGTTAAAACTCGAGCCAATTCTTCATTAAAAGTTGATTTAAATCTTTTAGCATTTTTCTTAACTTCTGAAAGGCAAATAACTATTTCACCAGAACTATTATATTGAAAAGACAGAATATCCGTTACTCGATTTTTTCTTCTGTATTTCTTATTTAACTCCTTTATCCTACCTTGTCCAACCAGAGCAACAGATAATTCTATTTTATTTTTTTTCTCTCCTCTCAAAACTTTTTCAGCTACTTTCTTTAAAAATTCTTCATCAACAGAATTAGTAGTCAAATTGTTAATCTCAATCATGCCTCTAATAGCTCTTTGACAATTTTGCCAACCTGACTGCCGTCAGCCTTGCCTTTAACTTGGGACATTAGTTGGGCCATTACCTTGCCTGTGTCTTTTATTTCTTTAGCCCCTACTTTTTTAATCGCTTCTTTTACTAGCTTTTTAATTTCCTCTTCCGAAAGTTGCTCTGGTAAATATTTTTGGAGAATTTCTAATTCTTTTTTCTCTTTTTCTGCCAAATCTTGCCTTTCTCCTTTTTCAAACTCTAAAATCGCTTCTTTTCTTTTTTTAGCCTCAGAAGAAATAACCTCTACTATTTCTTCGTCTGTCTCTAATCGGCTTTCTTTTACCAAATCTTTTTCAGAAATATCTGGTTTTTCTTTGGTTAGTTTAAATCTTTTTTCTTTTTCTTTATTTAAAAAAGCAGCTGAAAGCTGCCTTAAAACTAAAGCCTCCAATTTCTTTTCTTCCTTTATTGCTATATTGAGGTCTTGAAGTATCCTTTCTTTTAAAAACATAGCGAGGTATTACTTTTTTGATTTACCTAATTTTTCAATCTCTTGATACTCTTTTCTTAGTTTTTCCCTTCTTAAAGCTGCTCTTTTTTTCATCTGCCGGGATTTGGAACGTTTACGAAAACGGCCCTTTCTGGCCCGAAGCAAAATCCCGCTTTGCTTAACTCTTTTGGCAAAGCGACGAATTAAAGCTTGAGTAGTTTCCCTTTCTTGTTTTTTAACTTCTAAAGCCATATTAGATATTATTCATTGGGATTTCCCCCTTCCAGCCACCCAAAAGGTGTAAATGGATATGCGAGATGTGCCCAGTTTTGCCGACGTTAAAAATAATTTTGCAAGCCTCAAAAATATTTTGCTCGATAGCCACCTTTTTAGCGGCTGAAATGACCTTTTCAATAAGCATTAAATCTTTCTCCCCAAGCTCATCTTCCCATTCCAAGTGTTTTTTCGGGACAAAAAGTAAGTGAACTGGCGTCTCAGGATAAATATTCTCAAAGCCTAAAATCTTTTCATCTTCATAAATAATTTTAGCTGGTTCTTCTTTGTTTGCAATTTTGCAGAAGAGACAATTACTCATTTTTTAAGATGTTTCTTAATTTCTTTGATAACCTTTTCTAATTTTACTGTTTCTTGTCTGCCAGTTTTCATATCCCTAATTATTATTGATCCTTCCAAAGCTTCTTTTTGACCTAAAAGCAAAGTGTATTTTGCTCCAATTCTATCGGCCATTGTCAGTTGAGCTTTTAAAGAATCTTTGCCAAAAGATTCTGCCACCTGAATTTTAGCTTTTCTAAAATCCTCCAGAAGCCTCAAGCTCTTTCTTTTAGCCATAGTCCCTAGCTGGGCTAAAAACACGGGAGCTCCGGCTGATTTGGGGAATTTGATTTCTTTTGCCTTCATTACAGATATTACCCTTTCTATTCCCAATGCTCCGCCACTGGCTTTTTCATCTTCCCCACCTAATAATTTAACTAAGCTATCATATCTCCCTCCACCAACTAAAGCATTTCTGGCAAATTGTTCTTTATCTTCTGTTTTTTTAGGGGACTCGAGAAAAATCTCAAAGACAGTCTTGGTATAATAATCTAATCCTCTGACTAAATAAGGATTTAAATGATAAGGTAATTCGATTTCATCAAGAAACTCTAAGACCGATTTAAAATGACGATGGCATTCATTGCAAAGATGATCGATTATTTGAGGAGCCTGACTTATTATCCTCTGACATTTTTCTTCTTTGCAATCTAAAATTCTTAGAGGACTTTCTTTTAACCTACGCCGGCAATCAACACATAAAGATTCAACCCTTCCCCTAAAATAACTCAAGAGTAGCTTTTTATAATAAGGCCGGCATTGATTATCTCCGATATTATTTATTCCGATAATTAAATTCTTTAATTTGAGCTCAAATAAAATATTATAGAAAACCTGAATGATTTGAGCATCAATTACCGGACTCCCATCTCCAATAACTTCAAGATTAAATTGATGAAACTGGCGATAACGGCCAGCTTGAGCCTTCTCGTGTCTAAAGACAGGACCTATTGAATAAAGTTTTACTGGCTGGGGAAGGTTCTTCATGCCATGTCCAATATAGGCCCTGACTATTCCCGGAGTAAATTCTGGTCTTAAAGTTAAATAGTCTCCCCCCTTGGTCCTGAGGGTATACATTTGTTTCTGGACAATGTCAGTAGTCAAACCAGTCCCTTTCGAGTAAAGGTTGGTATCTTCCAAAATAGGAGTGTCTATTTTTTTAAATCCGTAAAAATTAGCTATATTCTCACAGACACTATAAACTTTTTGGAAATATTGCTGGTCCCCTGGCAAAATATCGTACATGCCAGCTGGTCTTTGAAATTTTGCTTTCTTAGCCATACCCGGTAGTAGAAATTCGACTAATTTAAATTATTATTGCTGTCCGGCAGCAGTCGAATTTTCACTACCGGGCATACTTTAATTTAATAAATAGAATAACTCGGCACTTCTATTTTAGCTAAGGCGGCTAAAGGCCAAGCCCGAATAAATACTCGGCCAACAATGTTTTCTCTAGGTAAAGGTCCCCAGCGCCTTGAATCAGATGAAGAAGATCTGTTATCTCCTAAAACATAATATTCATCTTCGTCCAAGGTTAAGCTGACCGTTCCTGGAGTAAAAACCGACGAGAGATAATCTGATTCCTCCAAGACTCTTCTTCCTTCCAGATTATAAATTATCACTTGGCCCTCCTTTATTTCTATTTTTTCTTCAGGCAGAGCAATAATCCTCTTGATATAGCGTTGAGAAGGGTCATTGGGATATTTAAAAACTACTACTTCTCCCCTTTGGGGTTCTCTTAATCTATAAGAGATTTCATCAATAATTAAATAGTCTCCATTCTTAAAATTGGGCTCCATTGACTGACCTTTAACAAAAAAGGGTTGAAATAAAAAATAGCGAATAGGCACAACTATTATCAAGGCAATAATGACAATTTTGGCTATTTCCCAAACAAAAGAAAGCAGTTTTTTCATACTTTTATCATTATACTATTTTTTGTTTAAAAATCAAGCCCCGTAGTGAAAATTTGACTGGGCTTTTGCCCAATAAAATATCGTTTGTCAAATTTCTACTACGAGGCAAGTGCAAAATATGATACAATATGTAAATATGACTTTAATTGTTGGACTTGGCAACCCGGGAAAAAGATACGAAAAGACCTGGCATAATATTGGTTTTCTGGCAATTGAGGAATTTTCAAAGCAGAATGACTTCTCTGATTTTAGTTTTTCCAAGAAATTCAATGCTGAATTATCAGAAGGACTTTTGGGGAAGGAGAAAATTATCTTGGCCAAGCCTCAAGTATATATGAACAATTCTGGTCGAGCGGTAAACCAATTAATTTCCAAATTACGAATTCCCAATTCCAAACTAATCGTTATTCATGACGATATTGACCTACCCCTAGGAAAAATAAGGATTGTTAAAAACCGGGGGCCGGCTGGCCACAAAGGAGTAGAATCAATAATTCAGAAGTTAGGCAATAAAAACTTTATCAGATTAAGAATTGGCATTCAACCCAAAACCGGCAAACCCAAACTGGCTGAAAGATTTGTTCTTCAAAAATTTACTAAAAATAACGAGAAGGCAATAAAAGAAACTGTTCAAAGAACAGTTTTAGCAATTGAGACGATCTTGAAGCAAGGACCGGAAAGAACAATGAGTAAGTTCAATAAATAACAAGAGCCGGGGAATACTTCAAATATTCAACCCGGCTCTGCATCACGATTTAATGCCTTCGCTTATCAAATTCCACTATTACTTGATTCTTACCGTTTTCTTTGCCCTCGCGCAATAAATTCTTAACCCCCTCTTCGTATCTGGCTACTACACAGGTTACCGTCACCTTCAAACCATTTATATTGCTCCGCTCAACTTCCGATCGTACTCCTTGAGCTAACCGAGCTGCGTATTCTTTACTGCTCCAAGGTAACAAAATCGCTAGCTCATCCCCACCGTACCGGAAAGCTCTTAATCTAGATTTTTTTAGAAGAACTTTTCCTACCTCTCTTAGTATTCTGTCGCCTACCTTATGTCCGTGTTTGGTGTTAAAAACCCCGAAGTTATCAATGTCAATAAAGACTATATACCCACCAGTTCGAACCACTAGAGAGTAAAAAAGATCGTAACACCTTCTTACCCAAAGGAAGGTAAGTTTATCGAACATAAATAAAATAAGGCAGGCTACGAGCAATAGATCCAGAAACCAGTGCCACATTTTAATCTCCTTTCTTTATTATAGTAAGAGCAAGTATTTTGCCCTCCGGCCTACCTGCGAGCGCTAGTATCCAAAGAAGATAACTTCCTAGACGCTAACTTTGGGCTTCCAGACTAAAGGAGGGATTGTCTGGTTTTTTGGCCACTCGCAGATAGACCGGAAAGTAAAAACTTGACTAGATTTACAATATTATATTATACTACCTTAGATGGATTTGTCAAGAGAAAGTTTCATTGATAGGGTTTTGATCTGCAGCATCACCCCCTACTTTTTAGAAAAGGGGAATCTTTGGTTTGAGAAAAACCTAAAAAAGATTTTAGAAGCAAAAAAAACTCAATCTTTTTTTGAAGACAATATTCTATATCTAACTAAACACCTGAAATTTAATCTATCTCACATTTTAAGAAAATTAGATGAAATGGGCTACGAGAAAGTCTTGAACATTCCAGAGCCAGGAGAGTTTTCTCAGCGAGGGGGAATTATTGATGTTTTTCCAATAAACCTAAATCAGGCAGTTCGTTTTGAATTTCTTGGAAACAAAATTGAAAATATTGAAAAATTATCAATTGAAATTAAAGACGAGGAAAAAGCCAAAGAAATTTTAAAAAAGAAATTAAAGTCCCAAAAGCTATTCTCTGATTTAAAAGGTTTAAAATCTGGAGATTATTTAGTTCATTTGGACCATGGAATTGGCAGATTCGCTAAAATTGATCAGGATTATTATATTTTAGAATATGCGGCTAATGATAAATTATATGTACCGGTCGGATTAGAAAGGAAATTATCTCGTTATCTTGGTTTTATTGAACCTAAAATTTCAAGATTAGGGTCAGCTATTTGGCAAAGGACAAAGAGAAAAATCAAAGAAGAAACAGAGAAATTAGCTAGAGAACTCTTGGAAATTTATGCCAAAAGAGAAATTGCCACTCGTCCAGCCTATTTACCAGAAAGTGAAATTGATCATCTGCTGTCTTCAACCTTCCAATATGAGGAAACTCCCGACCAAATTCAAGCGATTGAAGACATAAAAAAAGACTTAGAAAAGCTAGAACCGATGGACAGGATTGTTTGTGGAGATGTTGGTTTTGGTAAAACCGAGGTTGCTCTAAGAGCAATGATAAAAGCAGTAAAATCTGGCTATCAGGTAGCCATGATTTGTCCAACTACTATTCTATCTAATCAGCATTTTCAGAATTTCAAAGAACGCTTAAAAAATTTACCAATTGAAATTGCTATTCTATCCAGATTGCAAACAAAGAAAGAACAGAAAGAAATAATTAGCAGATTAATTGCAGGTAAAATAGATATTGTTATTGGCACTCATCGAATTTTATCTTCAGATATTAATTTTAAAAACTTAGGATTACTAATAATTGATGACGAACAGAGATTTGGCGTTAGGCAAAAAGAGAAATTAAAGAAAGCGCGCTCGTCTCTTGATGTCTTATCCCTTTCGGCTACTCCTATTCCTAGAACTCTTTATTTGGCCTTGTCTTCTCTAAAAGATATTAGCTTAATTCAAACTCCGCCAATCGGCAGATTGGCAGTAAAAACTAATATTTTGCCCTGGAATGAAAAAGTTATTCGAGAAGCAATCAAGGCCGAAATTTCTCGAGGAGGCCAAGTTTATTATTTACATAACCGGGTAAAGACAATTGAGGTTGCTAAAAAATTTTTAGAAAATTTAGTTCCAAAGATAAAGATTGGCATTGCTCATGGCCGACTAAAAGAAAAGGAATTAGTTAAGGTGATGGTTGATTTTCAAGAGAAATCAATTGATATTTTAGTAGCAACAACTATCATTGAAAACGGCTTAGACTTGTCTAATGTTAATACTTTGATTGTGGCTGATGCTACCAGGTTAGGACTAGCCGAAGCTTATCAAATTAGAGGTAGAATTGGCAGATCTCCCATCCAGGCTTTTTCCTATTTTCTTTACGGTAGTCATTTGTCTGAAAAAGCAAAAATAAGATTAGCTGCTTTGAAGAACTCTGAGGAACTTGGTTCTGGCTACAAAATCGCTTTAAAGGATTTGGAAATCAGAGGGGCAGGAAATGTTTTAGGCAAAGAACAATCAGGCAACATCAACCAGGTGGGTTTGAATCTTTATTGTCAAATGTTGTCTGAAGCAATTGAGAAAATGAAGTCTTAGTGTTAAGTTAAAAAAACGTACTAAATTTATGCAATTGGTAATTGTCGAGTCACCAACTAAATCAAAAACTCTCCAGGGCTTTCTTAGCTCGGATTATCAAGTCTTATCTTCTTATGGCCATATTAGAGATCTGCCCAAGAGCGAACTTGGCATTGATGTGGAAAATAATTTTAAACCAAAATATATTGTTCCACTTCGGGCTAAAAAAAATGTAAATATTCTAAAAAAAGAGGCGGAAAAAGCTAGCTCAGTTATTTTAGCAACTGATGAAGACCGAGAAGGAGAAGCAATTGCTTTTCACTTAGCTTTTCTTTTGGACTTGAACGGTAAAAAAGAATATCAAAGAATTGTTTTTCATGAAATTACCAAGCCAGCTATTATTCAAGCCTTTAAAAATCCAAGGAAAATTGACATAAATCTAGTTGATGCTCAACAGGCCAGAAGGGTTTTAGACAGAATTGTCGGTTATAAGCTTTCTCCTTTTTTGTGGAAAAAAGTAGCCCGAGGCCTTTCGGCTGGCAGAGTTCAATCAGTAGCTGTTCGCTTGGTTGTGGAACGAGAAAGAGAAATTGAAAGCTTTAAGCCTCAAGAATACTGGTCAATTACTGCCCTCCTCAAGTCTGTGGAGATCAAACCTGCACAGACAGAATTTGAGGCAATATTGACAAAGAAAGATGGAGATACTTTGGATAAATTGACGATCAAGGATGAAAAAGAGGCAAATAAAATTATTAAAGACTTGGGGGGCGTAGAATATAAAGTTGCCGGTATTGAGAAGAAAGAGGTTAAAAGAAATCCCCTGCCGCCTTTTACGACCAGCACTCTGCAGCAGGAAGCCTCGAGAAGATTAAGATACCCAGCAAAATTTACAATGAAAATTGCTCAGAATCTTTACGAAAAAGGTTTTATCACTTACCACCGAACTGACTCTTTTAATCTCTCCGGCCTGTCTTTGACTGCCGCAAAAAAATTCATTGTTAAAACCTATGGTCAGAATTATTATCAGTTTAGAAAATATAAAGCTAAGGGAAGAGTCCAAGAAGCCCATGAAGCAATTAGACCGACTTTTGCAGATAAAGTTCCGGAAACTCTTAAATTAGATTCCCAACAGGCAAAATTATATGACCTAATTTGGCGGAGGTTTATCGCTTGCCAAATGGCTCAAGCCATCTTTGACTCAACCACCGTTGACATTACTGCTAAAAACTATACTTTTCGAACCACCGGCCAAATCTTAAAATTTGCTGGGTTTTTAAAAGTCTATCCAATTAAATACGAAGAAAAACAATTACCTTCTTTGAGGAAAGAAGAAATTTTAGAACTCATTAAGTTAGCCCCTTCTCAGCACTTTACTCAACCCCCTCCCAGATATACCGAAGCCAGCTTAATTAAAACCCTGGAAGAAAATGGTATCGGTCGTCCCTCAACCTATGTGCCAATTCTGTCTAATATCCAAGAAAAAAATTATATTGAGAAGAATGAACAAAAAAGATTTCAACCAACTGAAATTGGCACGGTCGTTAACGATCTTTTGGTTAAACACTTCCCCAAAATTGTTGACATTAAGTTTACAGCTGATATGGAGGAGGATTTAGACGAAATTGCCCAGGGTCAAAGAAAATGGGTTCCAACAATAAAAGAATTTTATCAAATATTTGAAAAAAATCTGAAGAAAAAATACGAAGAAGTTTCCAAAAAAGACATTACCGAAAAACCAACTGACAAAATTTGCCCAAAATGCAAAGCTCCCCTTTTAATCAGATTGGGGAAATATGGAAAATTCTACGCCTGCTCCAAATTCCCCAAATGTAGATATACTGAATCGCTAAAGGAAAATACGCTTGGGGTAAAATGTCCACGCTGCAAAGAAGGAGAACTTGTTGCAAAAAGAACCAAAAGAAATAAAATATTTTACGGCTGCAACCAATATCCCGAATGTGATTTTGCTCTCTGGGATAAGCCAACCGGTAAAACTTGCGCTAAGTGCAAATCGCTCTTAATTGAAACTAAAAGAGGCCAAATTAAGTGCTCTGACAAAGAATGCAGTTTTACGTTGAAAAGTAAGTAAAAATTTGATAGAAAGGAGGATGAGCCGCGGTGGCGGAATTGGTTTACGCGTACGACTCAAAATCGTATGGGAGAAATCCCATGTGGGTTCGAGTCCCACCCGCGGCACAAATAAAAAAATCCCAAATGGGGATTTTTTTGTTTGTGAAACATTAAAGTATGTTGATAAACAAAGAAGCGATCGCCGCTAAAAGAAATGTCCACGTCAAGCCAACAAAACCCACTAAAACAAGACAGAAAATCAGCATCAGCACTCGGCCGGTATTTAAAGCGACTTCTCTTAAAACGGTGTATTCATCAATGTAGTGCCCTCTGTCGGTCATTTGTTCGTAAATCAAAGTGGCAAATGGAATCCCTTTGATAATGCCGACTAAAGAGTGATACGAACTTACCACAAATATCTGAAAACCTGTCTGGATAAACATTTTTATTATCCAGCCAAAAGCATAAAGAATTGAACCAGTTTTAATTAACGATCTCTTCTTTACTTTATCCGTCAACCTGCCAATAGTTGTCTGCAATAAAATTGTCACCAAGATAATCGCTGCTGAAACTATTCCGACGGCTATATAATTTTCTTTTAATATTCCAAAAATAAAAATTGGCCAAATGGTAACTGAAATTACAGTTTCTGCTCCATCGGCTCCGTAAGCTAATAATATTTTTCTATTTTTCTTAGATATTAATTCCCTAAAGGTTTGAAAGTATGAATAACTATATTTTTCCGGGTTTGTTTTAATAAAGAAAAGAGGAAAAATTGAAAGAAGAATTATAATGACCGCAATAATAAATAAGACATTAAAACCGAATTCATTAATCAAGAAGCCAGCTATTAAGGGAGAGGTGACACCTACCAAAAATGACAAGGAAGCTAAAAAAGCAATTTTCCTGCCTCGCTCCAAAGGACTCATCGATTCAGCAAAATCAACATGATAGGGCGTCCAGTAAAGAATCCTGAATAAAGTTACGGCAATTAAAGCTGCTCCCAAAAAAAGAATATTTTCTAAGTTATTGAAATAGTAAAAACTAAGATAGTATCCTGCCAAACAAGGAATAGATACCATTATTGTCTTTTTTAAACCAATCTTTGACATAATCTGAGCTCCGATCGGAGTTAACAAGCCAAAAAGGACGAAACTAATAATATAAAAAATTAAAACATTCTGGACCGAGTAATTAAACCTCTCAAACAAAAAAATCGGTAAGAAAAGACCGACCATACCAGCGGCAAAATTCCAAATCAACTGGTTGGAAAAAAGAGCCAAAACATCAAAAGAAACTTTGGGAGGGTCTAAAAAATCTTTGAACTTCATATTCTTAGGTTAGCACTGACTGCTATTCTCTGCCAGTTTTTCGGATATCTCCCCTGCAGATACTGAAAATAAGCCGTAACCCCAATCATGGCCGCGTTGTCAGTACAATATTTAATATCCGGAGCATATACTTTGACATCTTGTTTCCTGAATTGTTTTCTTAGTTCATTATTGGCCACAACGCCACCGCCTAAAATTATTGCTTTGGCTCGATAATCCCTGGCTGCTTTAATTGTTTTTTTAATCAAAACATCAATGATGGCTTGCTGGATTTCAGCAGCCATTTCTTTAATATATTTTTTTGATTTTCTGACCTTGGGAGAACGACTCTTAAAGTCATACAAAATGGCTGTTTTTAATCCGGAAAAGCTAAAGTCATAATTTTTCTGATGAATCATTGGCCGCGGTAATTTGATTGAGGCCGAACCTTGATCAATTGCTAATTTAGAGATAATTGGTCCACCGGGATATCCCAGACCTAAAATCCTGGCTGCTTTATCAAAACATTCTCCGGCGGCATCATCTCTTGTTTCACCAATTAATTTATATTGGCCGATGCCCTTCATTAAAAATAGCCCGGTATGACCGCCAGAAACCACCAAGGCCACAGCCAGAAACTTAGTCGAGATTTCGTCTCGGTCAATGAGATTGGCTAGAATGTGGGCTTCAATGTGGTTTACCGGAATAAGAGGTTTTTTAAATTTTCCCGCTAAATCTTTGGCAAAATTTAATCCGGCCCAGAGACAAGGATCTAACCCATGACCTATGGTTACAGCTATTAGATCAATTGGTTTGCCCTGAGCTTGTCTAAGGGCTTTCTTTAAGATTAATGGTAGATTCTTTTGATGTTCCCTTTTGGCTAAAGTCGGATAAACTCCTCCATATTTTGCATGGAGTTTGACTTGTGAGGAAACCAAATTGGAAAGAATTTTAAATTTCGGTTTCTTCTTTCCTTCGGTTTTAATTATAGCTATACAAGTATCGTCACAAGAAGTTTCAATGGCAAGAATTATCATGGTCGTAAGGTTTTTGGCGGCCATACTGTCAAATCCAAGACCGTTGACGGTTTGCCAGGCCTTAAATTTCCCCCATCAACAATTAAATCTGGCTGGTGTTTTTTATCCTTAAATTGTCTTAAAACTTCTTTAAGATTGCCCGATGGAGGCTTACCAGAAATATTAGCTGAAGTACCAACCAAAGGAAGGTTTAGTCTTTTTAATAATTTATTAACTAATCTATGTTTTGGAATTCGGAGAGCAATTGTCTTTTTATCAACCCCATACAGCTTCTTTGTCGTCTTCTTTCTCTCCAAAACCACCGTTACTTTACCCGGCCAGACTGACTTTAAAAATTTCTCTTGTTTTTTATTAATAAAAGCTAGTTTTTTTGCCATCTTTATATCTTTAACAAAAATAGGGGTGGGTTTCTTAGGTGAACGTTCTTTCATCAAAAAAACTTTTTTCACCGCTTTTCTATTCGTTGCATCAGCCGCAGGGATGTAAACCGTGTCAGTCGGACAAACTATCACTTTTTCTTGTTTTATTAATTCTGCTGTTATTTTAACTATTTCTTTAAAATTTTTCTGATTTAATTTTAGGGTTTGCATTTTTTCAGTATATCATAAAAATGCAAAGGCTGGAGAGGGTTCGAACTCTCCAGCCTTTTATGTTTTTCCTCCAATATTCAGCTTTAAGTTGTTGCTGCTTCTCGCGACCGTAGCGGAATGGTCAGACGTTTTTCCCCTTGAAACAGTTCTTCGCCGGTGTACCAAATCCCATCTATCCTGGCGGCGAAATCAAGACCTTTCAGCTGCCACCTTGGTACCACGACTCTTATCGGCCAACCCAATCGCTCTCCTACCTTATCTAATTCCGTTTCACCAAGCCATTCAAATCCTTCAACTCCTTTACCCTGCTGTTGGGCAAGATTGGTAACAGCTTCTATCCGGTTCAGCAAAAGGTCGTGATACTCTTCCACTCCTTCGGTAAACCTCAAGACCACTTCTCTGTTGGGCCCGGTTTCATTGGTGGTAAGCATTAACCGATCAAAAACTGCATTAGCAGCTACCGTTGAACCGCCTCGACCACCCGTGATCATTACCGCCCATTTAGTTGGATCGAAGACGCTTCTTCTCACGCCGGCAATAAAGCAATCCTGCAGTCTGGTGCCAGGCACCCTGGAAACTCGGGGTAATTCATGGAATACGTACTCACCATCCTTCCATGCTCTCACCAGGAAAGTCCAGTTGGCAGCTGGGACATTATGCTCTCTTGACTTCGCAGTCCTAGCCACCTTCTGGCATTCTTCCATGGGAAGCTGTAATAGATCGTCTCTGCCATAGCCATGAGCATTTCGGAAGTTCTCTTCACCGGCCCGGTCAAGACACTCCTCAAAGGCCAACCAATAAGCAGGGACGATAGGGAAGGAATTTCCCATTTCAAAGCTCTGCTTGATTTCAGCAAGGGTTAGTTTATCGCTTAACCCTATATCATTGGCTTCCTTGCCAAAAATCTGAAACCAGCAACCTTTGTCAGATATGCCGCCGCTATTTATATGGTGTTGGCCTTGTACGAGCTGTCTTATCTGATCAAAGGTCCAATCGGGACCAGTGATGATCTGCTCGGTATTCCCACCAGTAGGACGGAAAACGCCATCAAGTATCTGCCGGCTCGACCAAACTACTCCTTCTTCCGAGCTTCTCGGCCCGATCGTTACACGACGTAACACATCTTTCGGAATAAAGAGTTCCAATACTGTTTGCATTTCTGCTTTTCTACCTCCTCGTTATTTATATATTTAAAAATTGGGGGTTGAACCTCCAATTGTAGCTAACTTCATTTAACAATAAAACTTATTTTTGTCAAGAGGACTTCTTAATTCCTTTGAATTCGGTGTAAAAAGTGGTGTTATTCTCAATATTTTCAAAGACTACGGAACTGGGGCCAACCAGGCAATTTGAACCAATAAATTTACCCGGCATCAAAGAGCAGTTAATGCCTACCTTACTGTTATCCCCTACAATTACTCCTAAGGAATCGGTGCCGGTACCGACTTTCTCTCCTCTGACCATTGATTTTATCTCGCCCCGGTCAATCCTAACATTAGCTGTGACCGTTCCTGCTCCCACTCGGCAGCCTCTACCGAAAATGGAATCACCAAAATAACCAGCGTGAATGTGAACGTCACTTTGAAAAACAGAGCGCGTCACTTCAGCCAATGCACCAACCATAGATTTTCTTTCTAAATTAGAATAATCCCTGATTAAAACATTATTGCCGACAATAGAGTCTGGTCCAATGTAACAAGGCCCTTTGATTACAGCTCCTTCAAAAATCTTGGTGTTTTCACCGATATAAACTTTTCCTTCAATGACAACATTTTTTCCGATTTTAACATTTTTCTCAATTTTGCTCTCCAGGTATCTATCCATTAAAGCTTTGGTTACGCCAAATAAATGCCAAGGGTATTTGAAAGCAGGTGCAACCTCTTTTGTCATTACCCACCTAGCATCTTGTTCTTTCATATATAAAGATAAAGCGTCTTCAAAAGCATACATATGTTCTGGCACTCGTTGATAGTAATCAATAAATTCCTTGGGTAAAAAGCTAAAGCCGACCACTCTTATGTCAGACGGCTCTTTGCCCTTTTCTGGCTTCTCAACAATTGCTTTAGCTTTGTCTCCTTCCATATTCAAAATGCCAAAAAGCTGGGGGTTGCCAGTTTGGGTTCCCAAAACAACTAATTTTGCTCCTGATTCCTTGTGTTTTTCCGAAAGCAGTTTTACATAATCCCCACCATCAAACCTTTCAGCATTTAAAACAAAAAACTGTTCTTGCAGTAAATCTTTTGCTTGAAAGACTGCGTCCCCCATTCCCCTTGGAGCTTCCTGAACAATGTATTTAATATTAATCCCTAAATTATATTTACTAAGTTCTTCCTCAATATCTTTTTTCGCTCCTTGGACAATAACAAAATTATCTATCCCGGCTTTTTTAAGGCTTTCCACCGTGTACCAAATCAAAGGCCGGCCCATTATTTTCAAAAGGGTTTTATGTTTTTGATTTAAGGGCCAAAATCGAGACGATTGCCCAGCTGCTAAAATTACCGCTTGCATAGTTTTAGTAAGGTTTTTACTAATTTATCTGGGTCATGAATTATCGGCCCAGAAGAAAGTAGGATGTTTTTACCAATAAACTTTTTCCTAGGTAGGTTTTTATTAACTTTCACCAAACCCAAAAATTCAGGATGTTCTTTTCTATAAGCAGCTAATCTTTTTGGTGACGGTTTTTTTGTATTGTAAATCACAAAATCAAGAGGCATTCCTAAATACCTTTCTATTTCCTTGACAAAATCTAAAACAGTAAAGTCATTTGTCTCCCCACGTTTTCTTAACAAGTTAGAGATATATACTTTTTTAGCTTTGGAATTCTGAATAGCTCTGGCCATTCCCCCTGGCAAGAAACAAGGAATTAAAGAAGAATACAAATCCCCAGGCCCAATTATAATTAAATCAGCTTCTTTTATTACCCTTAAAGTTGGGGGATAAGTTTTTACTTTAGAAGTTAGGGAAATTTCTTTGATTTTTAAATTCGGGTCGTGCTTCCTCGGAACATCAATTTCATCCTCCCCAAAAATAGTTTCATCATTTTCTAAAATTGCGTATATATGCCCTTTTTCTATTGTGACTGGAAGCACCTCACCTTCTACTTTCAAAAAATCATGAGTAATTTTTAAAACCTTTCTAAAATCCTTTAAGATATATTCCAGCCCACTAATAAAAACATTGCCAAAACTATGGCCCATATGCCCATCGTCAAAAACCTCTCTGCCTAATCTAAATTTGAAAAGTTCTTTTTTCCATTCTGGAGCCTCAGAAAGGGCCAAAAGCTGTCTTCTTAAATCTCCTGACGGCAAGACATTAAAGTCTGTCCGAAGTTGACCGCTAGAACCGCCGCTTTCCAACATTGCGGCCATGGTAGAAATTTTAACTGGATATTTTTTAAGCTCGACTAAAACCGCCTTTGGCATAGCACTACCTCCGCCAATACAAACAATCTTTTTTTTAGGCATAGTTTTTAAATTAGAGATAAAATTATTTTTGCCAAAATGTCGGGGTCATGCACTATTGGACCCGAAGGAGTAGTTAATAAATCTATTCCTATTACTTTTGGCTTGCGTTTAGCTAACTTTCTTCTATCGAATTTAACATAATCAAAAACAAATGGCTCTTCCTTTTGGTATTTCAAAACCCTTTCTTTAGAGGGTACTCTCTGGTTGTAGATAGCGTAGTCTAAAACATTCTTCCCCAAGTGTTTTTCGATCTCGTCGATAAAATCAGAAACATTATAACCAACTGTCTCGCCAAGCTTAGTCATGGCGTTACAAACGTAGACCTTCTTAGCTTTACTTTTCTTGATCGCCCCTGGAATCCCTTTAATCAGTAAGCTTGGGACTAAAGTAGAATATAAATCGCCAGGCCCCATTATAATAACGTCTGCGTCAAGGATCGCCTTTTTAGCATCAGGAGAAACCTTGGCTTTGGGTTCCAACCAAACTTTTCTAATTTTCAAAAACGGATTTCTTAAAGGAACATCGATCTCGTCTTCACCTTTTAAAATTTGACCGTTTTCCAATTCAGCATAAATATGACAATCCTCCAATGTAGCGGGCAAAGCTTTCCCCTTGGAACTAAGAATTTTTTCAATTTCTTCCTTACCATCTCTGAATCCTTCTATTTTTTCTAAAGCTGCGATTAAAATATTGCCCAATGTGTGGCCATCTAAAGATCCACCCTTAAATCGGTAATTCATCATTTCGGTCCCATGAAGGTGATCAGAAAGAGCAGCAATAATTCTTCTGATGTCTCCTGGCGGTAAAACTTTATAATCCCGCCTTAATTGCCCAGCCGAACCACCGCTGTCTACCATTGAGGTGATGCCAGTAATGTTATGCCCCATCTTTTTGATAGATTTAATTAAAGGAGGGATACCTCTACCACCTCCAATCAGAACAATCTTTTTAACTTTGGTAAAAAGTGGAAGAGTGTAACCCCTTGTTGTCCTGGCTAAAATCTCGGGATGGTCTATGTCTACATCTTTTGATTTACCAATATCAATGATCATTTTTAAGAGTCCAGCGTATCTAATTATCGACTTGTATGACCCTTCTCCTTTGATCCCCAATCTGTTGATGTAAAAAATGTCTTTACTTCTAGCCGCCTTTTTCAATGCTAATTTATAGCTTTTCATTCTCTCTGGTTCAACAACTAAAATCACATCCCCTTGGTTTAAAACCTCTATCGCGCTGTAAAAAATTAATGGGCCAGATATAGCCTCAGATTGAATTCTGGCCATTTCCTCAAGTTTTGTTTCAATCTCTTGAGAAAAACCCTTTTGGCCCACAACTACCACCCTATTAGTTCTCCTAAAGACGTCTATAATCTCTTGAGGAAATGTTAAATTCAGGTTTTCTTGAATTTGTCTAATTTCTTTATCAAGTATTGGTGTATACCCTCCAAATTTCCCCGAAAGCAGCTGTTTAACAATATAGTATTCTTCAACTACGCTCTTTGTTGCCGAGTCAGAAAGATACTCCCCACAAATAAGAGGAATTACATGGTTGGCATATTTTGTAATGGTAGAATTTTTATTGCCGGTAATCGCTATTTTTGTCTTTGCTTTGGTATCTCTTAACGCTCTGATTGTTTCTTCTGTTTCGCCGGAAACGCTTAGGGCAATAATGGTGTTAGCAGAAAACCCTTTTGAAACTTCGTTTGAATATCGAATTTTGATGTTAACTCCGAATTTATCTGCCAACTCCTCTATCCCCCAACCGGGCAAATCAATACTACTGGACACACCACAAATCAAAATCGGCTCCTCTAGACGTGAAGAGATTTCATTAAGAGAGATTTTTCTTCTTTTTCTTAGAATCTTGGGAATTTCCTCTATCTCTTTCTCAATATGGAATTTCATGGTTTAAATGTAAAATAATTTTAGCAGAAAGTCAACCTTGAAATTTTAAACTATTTAAGCTATATTGGACTATCCATATGTCAGATAGGTTTCTTATAAAAGGCGGCGTCCCTTTATCGGGGGAAGTAGAGGTCTCGGGTTATAAAAATTCGGCTGGAGCAGTTTTAGCTGCTGTTTTGCTTTCAGAAAGTCCTTCCACTATTGATAATCTTCCTTTGGTTTCAGACGTTTTGGACCAGATTGAGATCCTAAAACAAATGGGCGCTAGAATTGAATGGTTGGGAGAAAAGAAAATTAAGATAGATCCAGCTAACATTAATCCCGAAAGAATCCCAGTTGACCTTTTTGAAAAAATGCGGGTTTCAGTTTTATTAGTAGGCCCTCTTTTAGCCAGATTCAAAAAATTCAAAATCCCTCATCCTGGCGGAGATAAAATTGGCCTTCGACCAATTTCTACCCATATTGAAGCTTTAAAAGACTTTGGAGTAAAAGTTGAAGAAAAAGAAGGTTTCTATTATTTTGAAGCACCAGAAAACATCGAAGGAAAAAGAGTTGTTCTAAAAGAGTTTTCAGTCTCAGCTACTGAAAATTTAATGATGTTAGCTGCTTTAACCAAAGGAAAGACAAAAATTGAAATTGCTGCTGCTGAACCTCAAGTCCAAGATTTAGGAAATTTTCTTAAAAAGATGGGGGTAAATATTGAAGGAATAGGAACTCATACAATTTTAATTGAAGGGAAAGAAAAGTTAAATGGCACTGAATTTAAGATTTGCCCTGACCTTTTGGAAGCTGGCACTTTCTTACTGGCTTTCGCTTTAACTGGCGGCCAAGGAAAGATAAAAAATGTCAACCCTGATCATCTAATAATGTTTTTGGAGAAGATGAAAGAAATAAGGGTAAATTTTGAAGTTTCGGATGGTGAAATTTTAGTTAAACCCTCTTCTCAATTCTGCTCCACTAAAATTCAAGTTTTACCTTATCCTGGCTTCCCCACTGATTTACAACCCCAAACTTCAGTTTTACTAACCCAAGCTCAAGGAAAAAGTTTAATCCATGATCCTTTATACGAAAATCGTTTCCAGCATTTACATGAATTAAGAAAATTAGGGGCAGATATTGAAATAACTGATCCTCACCGAGCCTTAATTTTCGGTAAAAAAGATCTAATTGGAAATAAAATCAACGCCTCGGATATTAGATCGGGCGCTGCCTTAATTTTGGCTGGTTTAATTGCCAAAGGCGAAACCTTGATTGACAATATTGACCAGATTGAAAGAGGTCATGAAAAGATTGAAGAGAAATTAAGTAAACTGGGCGCTCAAATTAAACGAGTCTAAATTCAATTTCAGATATTTTTTTGGAATTACCCTTTTGAGGGCTTTTTTTATTGAAGCGGGCTTCAAGGGAATTAACTTTTTAAAGACTGCCAAGCTAACTAAATATACTCCAGCCACCACATTGGTACCTAATTTCTTTTGAGTGATTTGAGCAGCTTCAACTACTTGAATATTTTTGCTAACTTTCTTTAAACTCTTGATTATTTCTTTGTCTGATAAAGACTTCTCTAAAGGAATGGGCACAATGTATTTATTAACCAAGAAATTGGTTTTCTTGTTGGCAAAATTAATTCCCTTTAAAGCTTCTTGCATTTCCAATCCTAAAATTAAATCAGCTTTTCCAAGTGATACTAAAGGTGAGTAAATTTTCCTACCAAATCTAATATGAACTTCAACTGAACCTCCCCTCTGAGATAAACCATGAAGTTCTGAACTCCTAAAATCATATCCTTCTTGCAGGGCAGCTTCAGCAATAATCTGTAAAAGAGTGATTAAGCCCTGACCACCAGTACCGGTTATTACCATATTAAATTGTTCTACTTTTTTATCCATATACAAGGACGCCTAGCAATAATTACTGAAACCTCTTTTTTGTTTAAAAAGTTTTTAACTACTTGCACAAACTCTTTTTGATTTATTGGATTAATCACTTTTAAATTCTTTACACCACAGGCTTTAATAATATTTTCAATCTTAATTCCATTTGGAGTAGATGGAGCTCCGGGATGAGGCTGAAGACCAGTCATGGCTGTAGTCTGATTATCCATAACAATAATCAAGGGGTTGGATTTGTTAAAAACTGTATTAATTAAAGCAGGAATGCCGGAGTGAAAAAAAGTACTATCACCAATAAGAGTAATCAATTTTTGTTCGCCAGCTGGTGGAAGTGCCTTTTTAATACCATGAGCGATTCCTATTGAAGAACCCATACAAGATAAATAATCCTGGAGAAAATGAGGAGGCAGACCAGCTAACATATAGCAACCAATATCTCCACCAAAAATTACTTTCTTAACATCTACTGCTTTTTTTATCCCATTAAAAACAAACCAGTAAGGACAGCCAGGGCAAAGCTGAGGAAAACGCTTAGGGACGGGAATATTGAATGTAGAATATCGAATATTGAATTTTTTATTGGTGAATTTAGCAATAGCCGAAGTAACAATTTCAGGTTTTAATTCCCCGACATCTGGTAATAATTCTTTTCCCATTACTTTCAAATTGCAATTTACATCTTTGGCTAATCTTGCAATTTCTTTTTCTAAAGAAGGTTCTAATTCTTCAACTATTAAAACTTTTTTCAAATTTTTAATGAAACTCCTAATTTTCTTTTCTGGCAAAGGATAAAAAAATCCCAGTTTCAAAACTGGCAAATTTAAATTCAATTCTTTTAATGTCTCCCTTACATATAAATAAGCAATTCCCGAACTAATAATTCCGATCGTCGAGGTCGAACCTCGACAAATTGAGTTTAGGGATGATTTTTCGGAAAATTGTTGGAGTCTCTCAATCTTTTCTAAAAGTTCTGATTTCATCTCTAAAACCCTTGGCGGCAAAGTAACAAATTGTTTTGGATTTTTAACAAACCCCGCACCAGAACGAGTTCGGTACGGGGCAAGCTTTCCCAGTTTAACCACGGCACGCTGATGAGCTACTCGGGTGGTCTCTCGAATCATAACAGGAATCTTAAACTTTTCTGAAAGCTGAAAAGCTAGTTTAGTAAAGTCTTTACATTCTTGTGGATCAGCCGGCTCCAAGGTTGGAATATGAGCTGTCAAAGCCAAGCCTCGACTGTTTTCTTCAGACTGAGCTGAGCTATGACAAGAGGGATCATCTGCTACCACAATTACGGTTGCGCCCTTTGCGCCGGTGTAAACAAAAGGTAAAAGAGCGTCTAAGGCAACGTTTAAACCAAAGTTTTTCATTGCCACTAAGGTTTTTAAACCAGAAAAGCTGGCGCCCACGCCAGCTTCCAAGGCTACTTTTTCATTGGTCGAAAATTCAAAATAAATGCCAGCTTTTTTGGCAATTTTATAAAAGGTGTTGCCAATTTCCGAAGCTGGCGTACCAGGATAGGTAGAAACAAACTGGACGCCTGATTCTAAGGCGCCTCTAACAATTGCTTCATTCCCCAATAAGATAATTTTCCCTCCAGATTTTTTTGAGAGAATTTCCTCCATATAGTATATATTTTACTCTACCGTGACTGACTTTGCCAGATTTCTTGGTTTATCAATATCATGACCAAGGGCTGCCGCCACATAATAAGCAAAAAGGTGCAAAGGAATGGTTACCAGAATTGGCGTTAGCATTTCTAAACTTTTAGGAATATAAATTACATCATCAGCTATTTTCTTAATGTCTTCGTTGCCTTCAGTAGCAATGGCCAGAACTGGCCCTTTTCTGGCTTTTACTTCTTGGATATTAGAAATCATTTTATCATAAACTGAATCAGAAGGACAAACGGCCACTGTGGGGAAATTTTCGTCTATCAAAGCTAAATGACCATGTTTCAATTCTCCGCCGCCAACTGATTCAGCATGGAGATAAGAAATTTCTTTCAATTTTAGAGCTCCTTCGGCAGCAATAGGGAAATTATATTTTCTGCCGACAAACCAGAAATTTTTAAAATCCTTGTATTTCTCAGCCAATTCTTTTATTTTCGCATCTTGAGTCAGGATTCTGCGTGCCAATTCCGGCAGTTTTAAAAGCTCAGAAGCAATCCTTTTACCTGTGACCAAAGACATTTCTCTCTGTCTGCCCAAATAAACAGTTAACATAGCCAAAGCTGTTAGTTGGCCGATAAAAGCTTTAGTAGAGGCTACGGCAATTTCTGGTCCAGAGTAAGTATAAAAACCGGCGTCAGTTTCCCTGGCCTGAGTAGAACCTACTACATTAGTAATGCCAATGGTCAGGTTGCCTTTCTTTTTAGCTTCTCTTAAACAGGCTAAAGTATCAGCCGTTTCGCCAGATTGAGAGACAAAAACTGTCCCAGTGTTTCTGCCTAAAATCGCTTTTCGGTAACGAAATTCAGAGCCTAAATCTACTTCAGCTGGAATACCAGCATATTCCTCTATCATATATTTCCCAACTTGCGTGGCATAGCCAGCTGTTCCGCAAGCCACCAAGATCAAACGCTTTATCTTGCGCAAACTTTCAGCCATACTGTCTAATCCTCCCAGCCTTACCGCACCCTCTTCTTCGATCAGTCTTCCTCTGGTAACATTTTCAATCGCTTCTGGTTCCTCCATTATCTCTTTTAACATGAAATGGGCGTAACCTGCTTTTTGGACATCTTCTATCTCCCACTCTATCTCCTGCGGTTTTTTCTCTCTGATAATATGGAAATTATCTGGAGTAATGGTAGCGATTTCTCCTTCGTCCAGGTAAATAACTTTTTTAGTGTGAGCAATAACTGCTGAGGGGTCAGAAGCAACTAAGAATTCGTCATTGCCTAGACCCAAAAGCAAAGGGCTACCCAACCTAGCTGCTACCATTTTGTTTGGGTCATCTCTGGCAATTACAGCTATTCCATAAGCTCCCTTTAAAAGTTGGACAGCTTTTCTGACCGCTTCTTCTAAATTTCCTTCGAAAAACTTTTCAATTAAATGGCACATTACTTCTGTGTCGGTCTCAGAAGTGAATTTATGATCCTCCTTAATTAATTGATCTTTCAGCTCCTTGTAGTTCTCAATAATACCATTGTGAACCAAATAGATATTCTTTTTACAATCAAAATGAGGATGGGCATTGGGTTCGGTTACCCCACCATGAGTTGCCCAACGAGTATGTAAAATAATAGGATTGGCTGAAGGTGCATTGTCGTCTATCTTTTCTTCCAATTTGGCAATTTTGCCAACTGCTCTTTGACAGAAAATCTCTTTTTTGTCCGGATCTAAAAAGGCAAAACCAGCCGAGTCATACCCGCGGTATTCCAACCTTTTTAAAGCTTCCAGTCCTATCTGGAGAGATTTGGGATTACTGTTTTTGGATATGTATCCTACTATTCCGCACATTATATTACAATATTGATTAGTTTGCCTGGGACAAAAATAACCTTTTTGACCTTTTTGTCTAATATCCTATTCTTAATCTTTTCTCTGGAAATTGCAAGGGCATGAGCTTCTTTCTCTTGAATAGAAGGTTCGGCCTCGATTTTGTCTCTGACCTTACCATTAACTTGAATAACCAGAGTTATTGTTTCTTCTTTAATTAATTTTTTGTCATAACTGGGCCATTTTTGGTTGTGTATGCTATTTTTATTTCCAATTTGATGCCAAAGTTCTTCAGTTATGTATGGAGCAAACGGCGCCAGAAGTAAAAGTAGATATTTGTAACATTGAACATTTATTTTGTTTTCTTTCTCCATGTCATTAACAAAAATCATCAAGGCGGAAATGGCTGTATTGTATTTTAAATCCTCTATATCTTCTGTCACTTTTTTGATAGTTTTGTGAGCTGTTATTTCTATTTTTTTATTTTTAATTTTTGCATCCAGTTTTTTATCTAAGTTCCAGACTTTATTTAAAAACCTGTAAACCCCTAGCACTCCTTTGTCTTGCCAATCTCCACCTTGAGAAAAAGGACCTAGGAACATCAAATACATTCTTAATGTATCTGCTCCGTATTTCTGGTAATAATCATCGGGATTCACTACATTGCCTTTTGATTTTGACATCTTGGCTCCTCCCTTGGTTAAAAGACCGTGAGCCCTGAACCGCTTAAAAGGTTCTTCAAAGGAAACAAAACCTAAATCTCGCAGAACCATTGTAATAAACCTGCTGTACATTAAATGCAAAACAGCATGCTCCTGCCCGCCAATATACATATCAACTGGCAACCATTTCTTTGTCAGACCCTTGTCAAAAGCTTTATCCTTTAATTTTGCCGAGGGATATCTGAAAAAATACCAGGCTGAATCTAAAAAAGTGTCAGAAACATCAGTTTCTCTATAGCCTAACCCTTTACACCTTGGGCATTTTGTATTGACAAAATCTTTCGAAGACGCCAGTGGCGACCGGCCCGTTCCGGTCGGCCTGAAGTTTTTAAGGTGGGGCAGCAAAACCGGCAAATCTTTTTCGGGTACCGGCACCGTACCACATTTTTTACAGTAAATAATTGGTATTGGCGGTCCCCAATAGCGCTGGCGAGAAATTAACCAATCACGCAGATGATAATGTGTTGCTTTCTTTCCATGACCAATCTTTATAGCGTGGGCTGCTACTGCTTTCTTTGCTTTCCAATCTGGCATTCCTTTAAACTTTCCTGTTCCTTTTACCATAACCCCTGGACCCACATAGGCCTCTTTTAGTTCGCTTGCTTTAAGAATTTTATCTTTTGGGGTTACTACTATTATAATGGGAATCTTGTACTTCTTCGCAAATTCAAAATCCCGCTGGTCATGGGCTGGGGCACCCTTCACAATTCCAGTGCCATAACCCATCACTGCAAAGTTTGCAATATAGATAGGCATCTTCTCTCCCGTGAGAAAGTTAATAGCATAACGCCCGGTAAAGAATCCTTTCTTTTCTTTTTCAGCTGAGGTAGACTCCTTGATCTTGTCATGCTTGACCTCCTCAATAAACCTTTCTACACCTTTTTCATATTTTGTTCCCTTCACTAATTTTGCAACAATAGGATGTTCTGGCGCAACTGCATGAAATGTAGCGCCAAAGGTAGTGTGAGGCCAAGTCGTGAATGTCTCAAGTGTAAGATTCGTGCCCTCTACATTCCATTTCTCGATAATCCCCTCAGATTTTCCTATCCAATTCCTTTGGACGGCTTTTGTTTTGTCTGACCAATCAATCCACTTAAGGTTTTTAAGCAGCTTTTCAGCATATTTTGTAATCTTGAAAAACCATTGTTCCATTTCTTTTTGTATTACCTGATTGTCGCATCGCTCACATCTTCCATTAATAACTTGTTCGTCAGCCAAAACGGTTTTGCAAGAAGGACACCAATCAACTGGCGCTTTTTTGCGATAAGCCAAACCTGCTTTGAATAATTGCACAAACAACCACTGAGTCCATTTGTAATAATCAGGATTTGTCGTATCTACTTCGTACCTCCAGTCAAAAAGGCAGCCAAGATCCTTTAGCTGACGGCGGAAATTATCGATGTTCTTTCGGATTAAAACTTTGGGGTGGATTCTTTTTTGAATAGCAAAGTTTTCTGAATGTATACCAAAAGCATCAAAGCCTATTGGTTCAAAAACATCGTTGCCCTTCATTTTTCTGAACCGACCATGAATATCAGAACCAGTGAAAGCGTAGACGTTACCGACGTGCAAGCCCTCAGCTGAAGGATAAGGAAACATCATCAGGTTGTAATATGGTGTCTTTGTCTTTTTTAAATCAATCTCAAAAACCTTATTTTTCTCCCAAAAATCCTGCCATTTTGGCTCAATTTTTTGAGGATTATAACCCATATATGCTTAATTTTAGCTCGTTTTTTTGCTTTTGTCTATCTAAAAATGATGAACGGGAGAGAACAGATTGTCCTCTCCCGTCATAGAAGATACTAGTTTACTTAAGTGAGCGACCAGCAAGTCGCAGGTATCCCTCCCGATACCTTCTTGTTGTTGCTCCAGACACTTCCGACGGTAACTTAGGAGCTGGTGGTTTCTTGTCCCAGCCAGAAGCTACCAACCAATCACGGACCGGTTGCTTATCAAACGATGACTGGGATCTCGATTCTCTGGGCCAGAAGCGAGAAGAATCTGGAGTCAGTAGTTCGTCAATCAGAACAAGCTTACCATCATCTAAACCGAACTCCATTTTAGTGTCGGCGATGATAATACCCTGGTAACCTGCGTAAGATTTAGCAAAGATGTAAACCTCTAAGGTCTTCCTTCTAATCTCCCCTGCTAGCTCTTTGCCGACCATCTGCTCCATTTGCTTGATAGTGATTGGCTCATCGTGCCCCTCTTCTGCTTTAGTGGTAGGGGTAAAGAGGATTTCGGGAAGTTCATCGCCTTCTCTGAGCCCTTTTGCTACAGGTAGACCAGCCACGGTCCCTGATTCCTTATATTCTTCCCAGGCTGAGCCTGCTAAATATCCCCGAACAACACACTCGATGAGTATCCGCTCGGCTTTCTTGACAATCATCGAACGACCCACCAGAACAGCCAAATCCTTATCACTGGCTTCTGGGAAATAAGACCTAAGGTCCTCCACATTGCTAATCATCTGTCTAAAGTGGTTAGGCACAATACTGCCGGTCCGATCAAACCAGAAACCAGAGAGCTGGTTAAGCACCAAACCTTTATCAAGGATACCGTTTGGCAGCACTACGTCAAAGGCAGAGATGCGATCGGTGGCAATCATTAGGAGTAGATCTCCGAGGTCATAGGTGTCTCTCACCTTTCCTCGCACATACAGGATTCCGCCAGGAATTGCTGTTTCCAAAAGAATCTCTCTCGCCGTTTCAGTCATCGCTTTTCCTCACTTTCATTTTTTTTACTTGGAAGGTTCTGGATTTGTACTCTAAAGTACAAAAAAACGGAGTTCCCTCCTTATCTTGAAATTAGCAAATCTAAAAGATTTGTCAAAGTATTATATCCAAACTAATTTTACGAAATTAAACCTTGGCGTTCCTTAAAGCTTTTCTACAAAGACAATTTCTTTTCTCTTTAATTTTAGGGATGGCGACTATTAAAAGTTTTTTAATTTTCTCAATATTCTCCCCCATTCTTTTAATCACCTCTTCAACATTTACAGGATGAGGCTGCCAAACATCGTAATCTGTCACCATGGCTAAGTTTAAATAACAAATTTCCAACTCCCTAGCTAAGGTCACTTCCGGACACAAAGTCATACCAACTATATCAGCGAATTTTCTGAAAAATTTTGATTCTGCTCTGGTTGAAAATCTCGGACCTTCAATGCCCCAATAAGTTCCTTTCTGGTGGCTAGGGATTTTTAATCTCTTTGCTGTCTTATAGAATAAACTTCTTAATTCCGAACAAAAAGGATCAGCTAAAGAAACATGGACTGCTTCTTTGTCATAAAATGTATAATCTCTTTTTTTGGTAAAATCTATAAATTGGTCAGAAATAACAATATCGCTCGGCTTAAAACTTTTTTGCAGAGAACCAACCGTCGAAAGAGCGACTACTCTTTCAACGCCAATTTTTTTCAAAGCCCAAAGATTGGCTCTTTGTGAAACCCTATGCGGCGGAAATTGATGCTTTTTCCCGTGGCGCGATAAAAAAGCGATCTTCCTACCTTAAAAATCAGCAATGCTAATTGGTGAAGAAGGATAACCAAAAGGAGTTTTAATTTTAACCTCTCTTGTCTTTTTAAAAAACCTTGGGTCCTCTAATCCGGTTCCGCCAATAATAGCTATTTTGGGGTTACTAGATTTTGAAGAGTTTTTTGGCATTTTCAAAAGTTATTTTAGATACTTCTTCATAGCTAATATTTTTGATTTTAGCAATTTTTTCAGCTACGTATTTTACGTAAATGGGCTCATTGCGTGAAGTTTCAGGCGGGGGCGTTAAATAAGGACAATCCGTTTCTATCAATATTTTTTCTAAAGGAGTTTCTTTGATGATTTTATCTAAATCTAATTTAAAAATTATTCCGTTAAAACCGAGATAAAAGCCCATCTTTAAATATTTTCTGGCTTGCTCTAAATCGCCGGTGAAACAATGAACAACGCCTTTAATTTCAGAATTAACAATCTCTAAAAGATCCTGGTGAGCCATGCGGCAATGAAGAATAACCGGCAAATCTACTTCCTTGGCTAACGTCAACTGCTCTAAAAATATTTCCTTTTGTTTCTCTTTAAACGAAGAATATTCTGATTTATAATCCAGGCCAATTTCACCGATAGCTACCACCTTTGGTGATTCAACCAATTCTTTATATTTCTCCTGATCAAATCCGTCTCTGGCATGAATTGGATGGAGACCAATAGCAGCATAAACGCCTTCTGGATATTTTTCAACAATCTCTACTGCTCTTTTTGACGTAGAATATTGCGAGCCGACATTAATCAACCAAACGTCGTTTTTCAAAGATCTTTTAATTACTTCTTCTGAATCGTCCTTATATATGTTGAAATTCAAGTGAGCGTGGGTATCAATCAACATTAGATTCTGGGGAAAAGAGCTTTAGTTTTCTTAGTTTTCAACTGTTTTAAGGTTTTTTCTGAAGTTTCGGGCAGAAATGGCGCTAATAATCTTGCTATTTCTCCAATGACAAACAACAAATCCGCAATCACTTTTTCCTTGTCCCTTTCCCATGGCTTCTCTTCCTCAATATATTTATCACAGAAACTAATCAATTCCCAAACTGAAGCCAACGCCTCGTTAAACTTAAACTCGTTCAAGGCTTTTTTATACTTTTGTTTTGTTTCAGCTATTGGGAATTTGCCAGTCCGAGGTTGGTCCGCCTCGGGCGGAGATTTTTTAGCGAGGGTGATTACCCGAGCGACAAGATTACCCAATCCTTTTGCTAAATCACTATTATAGCGTTGCTCAAACTTCTCATAGGTAAAATCTCCATCTTCGGTTGGCTGAATTTCCCTTAAAAGAAAATATCTAAGAGGGTCGGTTCCATACTTTTTCACTAATTCAAAAGGGTCAATTACATTTCCTAAGGATTTAGACATTTTTTGACCACCGGAAGTAACAAAACCGTGGATAAAAATCTGTTTAGAAGTTGGCAGACCAGCTGACATAAGCATAGCCTGCCACATAGAAGACTGCTGGCGAAGATTATCTTTTCCAGCTGTCTGAAGACCTGGCCAAAATTCATTAAACTTCTTTAAATTATCCGGCCAGCCCAGACAAGAGATATAATTAACTAACGCGTCAAACCAAACGGACATAACGTGCTTGTCGTCCCCCGGCACCGAAACGCCCCAGGGCATTTTTTCTTTTAGCCGGGAAATGCTGAAATTTTTCAGTCCTCGTTTCGTGAATTCTTTAATTTCGTTCAGCCTGGATTCCGGCAAAACAAACTGAGGGTTATCTTGATATAATTCTAAAAGTTTATTTTGGTATTTTGAGTAACGAAAAAAATAATTCTCTTCTTCAATAATTTCTGGTTCTTGGTCTGAATGAATAGAGCACCTACCGTTGACTAATTCCGATTCGGTTTTTTCTAATTCACAGCCCACACAGTATTTAACCTTGTAAATCTTTTTTTCAATGTCCCCGTTTTTATCGCAGCGACGCCAAAACTCCTGGGCCGCCTTAATGTGATGCTGGTCGGTTGTGCGAATAAAACTGTCGTAACTTAAATTTAAAGCCTCCTTTAGCTTCTCGTATTTCTTAACGCAAATATCACAATAAGCCTGAGGTTCCAACTTTTCCTCTTTAATCTTGCGAAAAACTTTAAGCCCGTGCTCGTCCACGCCCGTGTTAAAAAAAACTTCATAACCTTGCTGGCGAAAATAGCGAGCAATTACATCTGCCTGAACAATCTCTAAGGCAAAACCAATGTGCGGCTCAGCATTAACGTAGGGTAAAGTGGTTGTAATATAAAATTTCTTCTTTGACATAATCTTAAAAGGGAGGTTTAAGCCTCCCTTTTATTTTATCACAAATTTAGTTCTATTTGAACCTTAATTTACATCACTACTGCTTTTTCTTCTTTCCTTTTTTTTAAAAAGTCTCTTAAAAACTCAAATAGAATTCCAGCTAAAGGAATGGCCAAAACTGCTCCTAAAATTCCCAAAAGTTTAGCTCCAATCGCCAAGGAAAGCAAAACTAAAACTGGAGGTAAACCGACAAATTTCTTGGTTAAAATCGGAGAAAGAATATTTCCTTCAATTTGTTGAATCAGAACAAAGGCGATTAAAACGAAAATGGCTTTTAACCAAGAATCTAGAGCAACAAAAATAAAAATGACGAATCCAGCAAAAATTGGTCCTAAGATGGGAATAAAATCCAAAATCCCGGCCAAGAGAGCTAAACTGGCTGCATATTTTACATTAAACAAATAAAGGGTTACAAAAACAGCTAGACCGACAAAAATACAGGTTAAAATTCTGGCACCAAACCAACCTGAGACTTTAGTCTGGGATTTTCCCCAGAGAGACAAAACATAACTTTCATACTTCTTAGGGGAAATAAGAACAATTATCCTTTCAACTCCTTTTTCTTCCAAAGAAAGAAAGAGGGCGATAGCTAAAATAAAAATAGTTGAGCCAATACCGCCAAAAAAGAGAGCTAGGGCGCTTAAAATATCAGACGAAGCTTTTTGAAGCATTAAACCTATGGTCTGAGTAAAGTTTTCCATACTTTCAAAAGCTTCAATCCCTAATCCCTTTAAAGAAGGGGCAAATTTTTCAAAATACTGAGGGAATAGTTGAGAAAACTGTTGAATTTCTGAAATAAACATTGGGGCCAGCCAATAAATAATCAATCCCAAAATTCCAAAAATAGCCACATAAACAAAAATAACTGCCAATACCCGGGGGATACGTAAACGACGCAGAAAATTAATCATTGGATTAAATAAAACTGAAATTATTAAAGCAAAAATAAACCAAACCAAAATATCCCTGACTAAATAAATGACGTAAAAGACAAGCAAAGCAAAAGAAATCTTCAAAATCGTTCCCCAGGAAATATCTAAAACTTTATCACCGTTCATTTTTTTATAATTTTAATAATTTTTTAAATTTTTCTTTATCTTTAAACGGACCAATTAAAGCTAAATTTAACTTTTCAGGCCTAAAAATATCTTTGGCTACTTTTAGAATATCACTTGCTGTAATTTTATCAATTTTGGCAAAAATCTCTTTTGGAGTTAAAATTTTCTTTTCCAAAAGTTCCTGGCTAGCATAAAAAACTGCTTTGGCGTCAGAAGATTCTAACGTTAAAGCTAATTTCCCTTTGAGATTTTCTTTTATTTTTTTAAGTTCAGAATTGGAAATTTTCTTTTGAGATATTTTTTTGTATTCTTTTAAGATAGTCAAAATAGCTTTATCTATCTTTTTGTTATCTACCCCAGCCTGAGTTACCAAATAGCCAGTGTCAGGATTAGAATCAGCACTGGTTTTGATGTAATAGGCTATACCTAATTTCTCCCTTATCTCTATAAATAAGCGAGAACTCATCATCCCGCCTAAAATTATTTCTAAAAGTTCTAGGGTGTATCTTTGAGGATGAAAAAGGTTATAGGTTCTTACACCCAAGGCCAAATGGGTTTGGTCAGTTTTTTTAGTAGAAAGAAGCAGACCGGGCTCATTCTGTCTTTCAACTACCGGGAACTTAGCTTTGGGTTTGTTAGTTTTGATTTTAGAGAAATAATTTTTAATCTTATCTATTGTTTTTGTTGGAGATATTTTACCAGCTACACAAATTATGGTATTTTGAGCTACGTATTGGGATTGCATATAATTCAGAATTTGTTCACGGCTAATCTTTGCTACGCTTTCTTTAGTGCCAGCTATATCCCAACCAGCTGGTTGGTCACCATAAAGTATTTTTTTCCAAAGCTCCCCTATGTATATTATCGGCGTATCCAAAAACATATTTATCTCTTCAATTATCACCCCTCTCTCTTTTTCTATTTCCTTTTTTGGCAATAAAGAATTTAGGCAAATATCTGATACCCAATCTAAGGCTATCTCAAATTGAGAAGCTGAAACTTTGGCAAAATAACCAGTAAAATCCTCTGAAGTGAAAGCATTATAAATCCCTCCAATTTTATCCAAGGTCTCAGAAACAGCTATGGTTGACGGTCTTTTCTTTGTCCCTTTGAAGTAGATGTGTTCTAAGAAATGGGAGATGCCAGAAATTTCTTTTCTTTCATATTTTGATCCTGTGCCAACCAAAACTAAAATAGTCACTGCCTGAGTGCCTTTCTGAGGAATGGTAATAATCCTTAAGCCGTTCTTTAAAGTTGTTTTTTTAAACATCGAGATAAATTAAAGATTTATCGAAGATTGGGCAAAGATATTTTAATTTTGAAATATTTAACTGAATCGAAGATTCATTGAGTATTTAATTTTTCTTTGATAACTTTTACGAGGTCCTTAATTTTTACTCTTTCTTGTCTCATAGTGTCGCGATTGCGGATGGTTAACGTGTCGTCTTCTAAGGTTTGAAAATCGCACGTCAAACAGAGAATTGTGCCCACTTCATCCTGTCTTCGATACCTTCTGCCAATTGAACCTAATTCATCGTATTGGCAAGTAAAATGTGGTTTTAAAAGCTGGTAAACTTCTTTTGCTTTTTTAGCTAATTGAGCTTTATTTTTAACCAAAGGCAAAATTGCCACTTTAATCGGTGCCAAATCTTTGTCAAGTTTAAGCAAAACCTCAGTTTCTTTTTTGGCTTCGGTAGTTTTAGTTCGACCACCCTTAACTTCTTGATAACTGTCAATTAAAAAAGTTAGAAATGACCTATCAGCTCCGGCAGAAGTTTCAATAATGTAAGGAAAGTATTTCTTTTTGGTTCCCTCATCAAAATATTTAAGATCCTGGCCCGAGTATTTTGAATGGTTTGATAAATCCCAATCCCCCCGGTTATGAATTCCCTCAATTTCTTTCCAACCAAAGGGAAATTTGTATTCAATATCAATTGCGCTCCGCGCATAATGAGGAAGCTCTGATTTGGACGCTTCCCTTATCCTTAGATTCTCCTTTTTAATTCCTAGATTGACATACCACTTCATTCTTTCTTTTTTCCAAAACTCAAAATATTTAGGAGCTTCTTTTGGCTGGCAAAACCACTGCATTTCCATTTGCTCAAATTCTCTGGTCCGGTAAATAAAATTGCCGGGGGTAATTTCGTTGCGAAAAGCTTTGCCAATCTGGGCTATACCAAAAGGAATTTTCAATCTCATAGAATTTAAGACATTTGCAAAATTAGTATATATACCCTGGCAAGTCTCAGCTCTTAAATAAGTTGTTGAAGCTTCATCTTCTACTGGCCCGACAAAGGTTTTCATCATTAAATTAAACTTTCTTGGTTTAGTTAATTCTCCTTTACATTCTGGACACTTGTTCTTAATTTCGTCCAAACGAAATCTTTTGTGGCACGATTTACATTCCACTAATTCATCAGCAAAACCAGCAGTTAAGTGCCCGGAAGCTTGCCAGACTTTTGGCGACATTAAAATAGCTGCATCTAAACCAATAATGTTTTCTTGGAGCCGGGTCATCTCTTTCCACCAAGTCCGCTTAATATTATTTTTCATTTCTACGCCCAAGGGGCCGAAGTCATAGCAAGAGCCAAATCCGCCATAAATCTCAGAAGAAGGGGAAATAAAACCCCGTCTTTTGGCTAAAGATACAATTTTTTGCATTAGGTCTTTCATAACTTTACTGAACGACTCCCATTGCCGATGTAATGGTTTGATCATCTGGTAAGGTGGTATTAATAGCTTGACTGGTAGCTTCCAGAGTTTCTTTAGTCCACTGATCTTCTCCTGTTATTCTTATTTCTTCAATGAGGTCTGGCCTCTGACCTTTCTGGTCAGCCTCAGGAATAAAGGAAATTTGAAAGGTAATGTTTGGGGCAGGATTTAAAATTCCTTGAGCGACCATTAAATCTCCGATGTTCCAAACTAGTTCTCTAGAGATTGAATCAAAAGTAAATTTACCAGCTTCCTCCTCAGGGAAAATTTTGCCGGTCAATCTTACATTTTCTGGCAGGGTAGCTTTTACTTTGATATTTTTCATCTCATTATAATAATTTTTAACCTGCCACATAATGGTATAAGTAGTAGTTTCGCCAACTCGAGGAGGAATGGAACCTGAATTGCCAAAAACTTCATCTTCAAAATAGCCTTTTTGGACAACTTCTAATTTTGAATTAACTTTATTAATAAATTCTTGCCTAACCTGACTTAAATAAACTTTAGTTTGAATTTCTGGATTTTTATCTTCCAAATTTTGAATTTCCCATTCTTTTTTTAGTTTTATCCAAAATTCAACTTTTCCTTCCTCTTGGGAAGGCAGAAGTTGAAGGTCTCCTACTCTTCGCCAGTCCCAAATTATAGAATTATCTCCTGTTTCATATTCTCCTTCCGGAGCCTGAATTGTTTTGAAATCAAAAGCCGAACCAGATAAAGTAACCAGTAAAGACATATCAGTTAAAGTTTCCTCTCCAATATTTCTAAAAAAGAGTTCATAGTGAAGATTATCCCCTGGATTAGCAATTAATTCTGGATTCCCGTTAATCAGCTGACTAATATGTAAAGCAGGTTTAATAATAGTTATTCCTCGAGTGATTTCTTTTAGTAAAATAAATTCTCCTTCCTGCCAACTGCCCATTTTTGCTTGAAAAACTTTTTCCTCCTCCACTTCTCCCCTAATCTTTCCTAGAATCTCAATCCTTCCTCCTTCAGCTTTGTTTAAAAGACCTACTTCCCATTCAGTTTTATCTAAGGCGAGGGGGGCAGATTCAGTAAATTCAAAGTTTGATGGATATTCAATCGTTACTCTTAAATTGGAAAGGGGATAGTCGGTGTTTGAAAAATAATTCAATCTAAATCTTAAATCTTTGCCAGATTCAATCTCGGAAGGTAAATCAAACTCAAAAGTAAGAGGAACCTTTTTAATTATGGTAGTAAAAGTAGTGTCAGATGTATAACGAGCCTTTAAATTTTTAGGCCGATAACTCAAAGCTACTTTAGCTGTTTTAGCTTCTCCTTCTCTGCCTAAAAGCCTTGCTTTAAAACGAAAAGTTTTTTCTTCACCAGGATAAATAGCCCCTCCCAATTCATCTGCCCCTTTGGTAATCCTTAAAGAAGTCTCTTCAGCCGGCAAAGAATATTTAGGATATTCAAAAATAAGTTCTGGGTCATCTAAGCGAGTATTTCCATTATTCTTATATTTGACAATGTATTCAATCTCCTGGAGTAAATCTGCCTCCTCTGAACCTAAGATTTCCAGTTTTAAAATTTCTTTTGAGTAAATATTCTTCTGATAATAATAAAAACCTAAAATGCCAACCATTGTCGCTATTATAATAATAAAGAGGGTAATTTTTCTCATGATTTCTTTTATTGTTTTATATTAACAAATTACTCAATTTGGCTCAAAATTTCAGAAAGATAATAATCAGAAATTACTTTAAGCTGTTTCAAATCTTTAATTTCAACTTTCAGCCTCTCTAAAGTTGTCCAGTCTTTTTTCAGTAGAATTCTTATTATTTTGACAGTATTAGGATTAATTGATTCTTTTGTTTCTGTTTTTTCTTTGCACTGTTGGCAAATTAATCCTCCTTCTTTTGGACTGAAAGAAATATTTTCCGGAGCTAATTTTTTCTGACACAAACAGCACCTATAAAGTTCTGATTGATAACCTAAGATAGAGAGAAAATTCCAGAGGAAATAGTAATAAATCATAGAAGATGAAACATGGAGCATGGAACAGTTATTCAATCTCTCAAAGGTTTCCCCTAGTAAGTGCCAGATTTTTTCGTCGGCTTCCTGACCTTTGACTAATTTGTCTAAAACTTCTGAGACTTGATAGGCTGTAGCTAATTTTTCTGAATCTATTCTTAAATTCTTAAAGTTATTAATTAAGATAGTGTCGGTTAAGGTTTTTTGGGCTTTTCCCTGGATAAACTCAATCTCTGATAAATAAAATAGTTCCAAGCCAGCTCTTAATTTTGATTTAATTTTTCTCTCAGCTTTAGCTAACAGTTCTAGCTTTCCAAAATCTTTAGTGTAGACAGTGAAAATTCGGTCTGCTTCTCCCCGATCTTCTTTTTTCAAAACAAAACCCTGGGTTCGGTAATGAGTAAACATTATTAAAATTTAATGTGGCTTCATCCCAGTAACATCTTTTAGAAATCTGAGCTTTCGGTCGATTTTTAATCTTTCCTCTTTAGTTTTAGCCCTGTATCTTTCGCTCGTTAATTCTCTCAGTCGTCTCCTGGTTTCTCTTTCTGAAATATGACTCTTAAATCTATCCCAGGGGAAAACTTCTTTTTCCATTTTTGCTCTCTCTCGCCATGAATATATTTTACCACCTGTTCCCGGAATACGAGCAGGCGCTTTTCTTAGTATTTCTCTGAACTCACGTCTAGAAATTTCTCGATGCCTACTTTTATCAAAAATTGACATTTTATAAAACTTTTCTAATTGCTATCAATAGCTTTTGCTGACCGACCTTTAGTTCCTTTTCCGCATCAAAAACCTGTTTAGGTTTTTCTCCCAAGATTAAATTCTTAACTTTAGCTTCTTTCAAAATGAATTTTTTGTTTTTAGATAGAATTTCATTCAATTCAGGGGTTCCTGAATAGTTAACTTGAATCTTATCTTTTGGAACCAAACCAGCTTTTTTCCTCATTTCTTGGATATGACGAATAATTTCTCGAATTATTCCTTCTTCTCTAAGTTTTTGAGTAATTTTAGTGTCTAATTTTAAAGTCTTGCCAAAAGTAATTTTCTTTACATTGACCTCTTCTTTAATCAGTTCTAACAACTCTTTTGGAATTTGGAATTTGGAATTTGAAATTTGAAGCGAAGCGAGTGGTTGTCGAACTTTTATTCTAACTTTTGCTCTTTCTCTCAAGGCTAAATTAACAATCTCTCTTGTCCTTGCCATTTTTCCTTCTAACTTCTGGTCAATTAATTGCCTGTCTGTCTTTGGCCAATCAGATAAATGAACTGACTCTGGCATGTTTTTCATTTTTAGATTTAAATAAATTTCTTCAGCCAGAAAAGGCATCATCGGAGCAATTAACTTTACTAAATTCAAAAGGAGAAATAAGAGAGTTTCGCCTGCTTCTCTTTTCTCTTTTGCGCTCTTTGGCCTCTGAAATCTTTTGCGAGACCTTCGGATGTACCACAAAGAAAGATCCTCAATAAAGAATTGTTCAATTGCCAAACTGGCTGCAACGGCATTATATCTATTTAAACTTCTTGTCACTTTTTCAATTAAATTATTCAGCCTGGAAATAATCCACTTATCTAATAAATTTTTAGATTTAATTGAAAATTGATAATTGATAATTGATAATTCTTTTTTCGAAACATATGTTTCGAAAAAAGTGTAGCTATTCCATAAAGTTAAGAGTTTTCTTTTTGTTTCCTCAGCAACTTTATAGCCAAATCTTAAATTAAAAACAGGATTTTGTCTTAGATACATCCAACGCATTATCTCTGCTCCAATTCTTTCTACCGCTGTATCAAACCAGATAACATTTCCCTTAGATTTATGCATTTCTTCATCTTTTTCATCCCGGACAGAGGCATAGCCAAAAATTGTCTTGGTTGGATAAGTCCCTTCCAGGACTGTACTCATGACAATAAGAGAGTAAAACCAGTTTTTAAATTGGCCGGGAAAAGATTCACAAATAAAATCAGCTGGAAACCATAGCTTCCAATAATCTTTGTCAGTAAAATAGCCCATGGTAGAAAAAGGAACAATCCCGGCATCCAACCAAGGATTACCAACGTCAAGGATTCGAGAAACCTTTTTGCCGCACTTTGAGCATTTTATTTTTACCTTATCTAGCCAGGGTCTATGAGGAGAATGTCCTTTAAATTCTTTCCAACCTGCCACTGCTCTCTCTTTTAATTCTTCTTTTGAACCAATTACTTCAAAATTGCCACAAACTTCACACTCATAAACCGGCAGACAAAGACCCCAATATCTTTTTTTCGAGATCAACCAATCTTGCATATTTTTTAACCAATCTAATTCTCGATCTTGACCAAAAGAAGGAATCCATTTTATTTTCTTGGTTATTTCCATTAAGGACTTTCTTAATTCCCCCATAGAAATGTACCATTCATCTACTAAACGGAAAATTAATTCTTCTTTACAGCGCCAACAATTAGGATAGCGATGTAAATAATCTTCGATTTTGAAAACTAAACCTTTTTTATTCAAATTTCCAAAAATGAGCTCATTAACTCTGGCTACTGACTTACCAGTTAAGGATCCAAAACCATTCTTGTATCTGCTCTCCTCATCAGTCGGATCAATAACCGGCAGCTTTAATTCTTTTTGCAATTGAAAATCTTCCTGCCCACAGCCAGGCGCAATATGAACAATCCCAGTTCCCTCTTCTTCGGAAACTTCATTCCACAAAATGGTTATGTGCTGCTTTCCTTTAATACTTTTTTTAACTGCTGGCAGTTCATCAAATAAGCCTTGGTATTTTAAATTTTTTAATTTTTCTCCTTTTATCGTTCTTAGTACTTTCCCGTCAGGAATTAAATGAGATTTCTTTTTAAGAAGAATAAAAATTTCTCCCTCTTTATTTTTGACTTCAGCATATTCTAATTTAGGATGGACAGCTATAGCTACATTGGCAGGCAAAGTCCAGGGTGTGGTTGTCCAGATAAGGAAGAAAGTATTTTTTCTCCCTAAAATTGGCAGTTTGAAGAAAATTGATTTATGAATAACTTCTTGGTATTCTTCAGTCAAAATTTCATGCTGGGAGATTGCTGTCCCACAACGGATACACCAAGGGACAACATCCCTACCTTTATACAATAATCCTTTTTGCCAGCATTTCTTAAGAAAATGCCAAATAGCATAGTTGTTTTCATCAGACATCGTATGATAGGAATTCTCCCAGTCCATCCATTGGCCAAGTCGAATTGATTGTTCGGTCTGAATTTTGGAGTATTTTTTTACTCTGGCTTTACATTTTTCAACAAACTTAGCTATGCCATATTTTTCAATATCTTTTTTTGTTTTGAAACCAAGCTCTTTTTCAACTTCTACCTCCACCCAAAGACCTTGACAGTCAAAACCATTCTGGAATCTCTGATTGAAACCCTGCATGGCTTTATGCCTTTGGAAAGTATCCTTATAGGTCCTACCCCAAGCATGGTGAACTCCCATGGGATTGTTAGCAGTTATTGGCCCATCCAAAAAAGACCAACGTTTTTTGCCTTGATTCTTCTTTTGAAGTTTTTCAAAAATCTTATTTTTTTGCCAGAATTTTAAGATTCTTTCTTCTATTTTAGGGAAATCTAACTCCATAGGTTTATTTTGTTTTTAATTTCCGCACTTCTCCTGTTCTAATCTCTTTTTTCTTCCTAATAATTTCCACGAATTTCTTTAGACTATAGCCATAAACTGTTTTTTCCAGCAAAGTTAGCGGTCGCTGATGTCCAACAATCAAAATGTTCTTGCCTTGATATTTTTTACCAATCTCTTTCAAGAATCCGAACATTCTTTTTTCTATATCTGAATAATCTTCTCCTCCGGGAAGAGGAATTTTAAATCTTTTTGAATAGTATTTTAACGGCCCGAGCTTTCTCTCTTTATCCCAAAATCTGCCGGTTTCTTCTATCGTTTTTCCGTTAAAAATCCCGTACTTAACCTCCCTCAGTCTTTTGTCAAACTTTGGCTTTAATTTCAATTCTTTGGCGACAATTAAAGCTGTTTGTTTTGCTCTTAGAAGATCGGAAGAAAAAATAAGATTAATCTTTCCTTGCCTACCGGCAGGCAGGTTCTTCTTTAATTTTTTAGCAACCTCTTTAATCCTTTTTTCTCCCTTTTTGGTCAAAGGAGAATAAAATATCTCTGGCCAGCCAGCTGAAATACGTTTTCTATTCTTTATAGATTGTCCGTGTCTTAGAATAAAATATTGGTTTTTCATTATTACATTTTTTCTGGGGCTGAAATACCCATTAAGTCTAAAGTGTTTTTTAGCACAATTTTGGTGGCCCCAATTAAATTCAAACGAGCTTTATTCACTTTTTTTCCCTCAACCACCTTGCAATCCCTATAGAACCGGTGAAAAACTGTTGCTAAATCCATAGCATACTGAGGTAACCGCTGTACCTGATAATCTTTTGCTACATCCTCAACAATTTCTGGCAATCTAATCAATTGTTTAATAAGTTTCAGCTCCGAATCATGCTCTAACAAAGTCTGTGGAGATTTGACCCGCACAGACTTGGACTTGCGGAGGATGCTGCAGATTCTGGCGTGAGCATACTGAACATAATAAACCGGGCTTTTTTGGTTCTTTTCTTTGGCTAACTCTACGTCAAATTCCATTTGGGTATCTAAGGATTTCATTAAATAGAAAAATCTGACGGCATCTAACCCTACTTCGTCAATCAGCCATGCCAAAGTGACCACTTTGCCCATCCTTTTAGACATTTTCTCTCCTTTCAATCTCACAACCTGGGTAATCAAAAAAATCAGCTCTCCCTTGTAGGCCAATATTTCAGCCACTGCCCCTATTTTGCTGACGTGGCCCTGATGGTCGGCTCCCCAGACATTGACGATTTTATCGTATTTTTTGTCAAACCTGCCTTGATGATAGGCGATATCGGGCAGCAAGTAAGTGAAAGCGCCGGTTTCCCTGACTACCACCCAATCTTTAACATCGCCGTACTTTGAAGTTCTCAGCCATTGGGCGCCGTCCTTTTTGTAGATTAAACCTTTCTTCTGTAGTAAGTTATAGATTTTATCTACCTTGCCGGTTTGATACAAATCTTTTTCTTCCGAAATCCAGAAGTCAAATCTAATATTCAGTTTCTTTTCAATGAAACTCTTGATGTCTTTTTGTACCTCTCTGGCCAGCAGAGCGCCAGCTTCTCTTTCGTTTTTACATTCGTTTAGCTTTGATTTTAATGCCTTAATCTTTTCCCCTAAATATTCGTTCAGATAAGTTGTTCCCTTGCCTAAGGCGGTTTCGCCCAAAGCTTTAATCTGGGAGCTGTTTTTAGCGTCATTGGCATAGTGCTGGCGGGAAACGGTGAAACCGGCTTTTTTAAAAACATTGGTCAGGGTCTGGCCGAAAAAAGCACCCCGGCCGTGGCCGATATGCAGCTCTCCAGTTGGGTTGGCACAAATAAATTCAATGTTTACTTTTTTATTCTTGCCAATGTCTATTTGGCCGAATTTATCTTTTTGCCTTAAAATCTCTTTGACCTGTTTTTGCAAATATTCCTTAGAAATAAAAAAATTAATAAAGCCAGGTGTTTTCCATTGAACGCCATCTAATATAGAGTTGTAATAGATTTTCTCTGGAATTATACCAGCTATTTCCACGGGATCTCTCCCTGTTTTTTTAGCAACAACTAGTGCTATGTTTGTAGAATAATCTCCGAATTCTTGAATTTCCTGCCTTTCTACCTTGATTTCTGGAATATCAAATTTGGGCAATCTTTTTGTCGCTTGTAGCTCTTTTATTGATTGCTCAATTAATTTCTTAATTTCTTCTCTTATCATTAATTTACCCTGTAGAGAAATTTTGAACTGTTTAGCATCTTTTGATTTTTTTTGAGAAAAATCTTTTCAAAATTCTTCTACTGGGTTCATTTTATCTTAATTTTTGCTAAAATGAAAGGGATGAAGGCTCTATCTGAAAATAAAAAGGCCTATTTTAACTATCTGATCCTGGAAAAATTTGAAGCAGGTATTTCTTTGATTGGCCAAGAAGTTAAATCAATAAAAGGGGGCAGAATAAATTTAGCCGGCTCCTACGTAGTTTTAAGAGGCGAGGAGGTCTATCTAGTTGGAGCCAGTGTTCCCCCTTATCAGCCTAAAAACGCCCCTGCTGACTACAACTCTGAACGTTCCAGAAAGCTTCTTTTAAAAAAAACAGAAATTAAACATTTAATTGGCAGAATAAAAGAAAAAGGGTTGACTTTAGTCCCCTTAAGGGTGTATACTAAGAGAGGAAAAATCAAGCTTGAATTTGGAGTAGCCAAAGGAAAGAAAAAGGCTGATAAGAGAGAACTAATCAAAAAACGAGAAGTAGAAAGAGATATGAAGAGAGAGTTAAAAATACGGGGATGAGCGGCATCGATGAGGAATGGACTAAAATAAGCAGGCCGAGTTGCTAGATCTTGTAAAACTAGCAAAAAGGATAAGTGCCAACTTATTCAAAAAGCCTGCTTTAGCATTTGCCTAAAGCCATTCGGTTTGTTGATTCTCGCTAGGCAAAACCGAGTGTCAAATCGAGCGAGATAAATAGCACTTTCCAGATCCAGAAAGGCTATTGAAAAATAGTCGGATTCAAAGTATAGAACTTTTGTCCAATTGAAATTCTATACTTAATCTAAAATTGGACTAAGCTTGTAGAATTACTTTAGGAAAACTCCTCAGACACGGGTTCAACTCCCGTCATCTCCACAAGATTTTGATAAAAAAACCATTAGTCAACAATCAAATAAGGGCTCCTCAAGTTAGAGTGATTGACGAGATTGGAAAGCAGTTAGGGGTCATATCACCTGAAGAAGCGCTCCGAATTGCCCGGGAGCGCAATTTAGATTTAATTCAGGTTACAGAAAAAGTAGAGCCTCCTGTTTGTAAAATAGGAGATTATGGAAAATATCTCTACCAAGAAGAAAAGAAAGGCAAAGCAGCTAAAAAACATAGGGGAGGGGAGCTTAAAGGAATAAGGCTAACTTTCAATATATCTCTCCACGATTTGGAAACTAGAGTTCGTCAGACAGAAAAATTTTTAAGCAAAGGAGATAAAGTTAGAATAGAATTACCCTTAAGGGGGAGGCAAAAAGCCCTTGGAGATTTTGCTAAAGAAAAAGTGGGTAAGTTTCTTGAAATTTTAAAAAATACTACTCCAATAAAAATTGAAAGAGAATTAAAAAGAGAGTCCAGGGGATTAACCATGATAATCTCAAAGGAATAACATGCCCAAGCTAAAAACTAGAAAATCAATAACCAAGCGTTTCAAAATTACCAAGACCGGTAAAATCCTAAGAAGATGTACCGGTCTTGACCATTATCTGGCAAAAAAATCGGGAAAAAAAATCAGACGAAAGAGAAAATTGGTTGAAGTTTCCAAAGCTGAAACTAAAAAGATTAAAAAGTTGCTAAGATAGTATGACCAGGGTAAAACGAGGAAAAATTGCTCATAAAAGAAGAAAACGTTTATTAAAACATGTCAAGGGTTTTCGTTGGGGCAGAAAATCAAAGTACAAACTAGCTAAAGATGCTTTGTACCATGCCTGGGAATATGCTTATCGTGACAGAAGAACAAAAAAAAGAGAGTTCCGAAAACTTTGGCAAATCCAGATTAATGCCGCCTGCCGTCAGACAGAAATTTCCTATAGTAAATTTATCTCCGGCCTCAAGAAAAATAAAATTGAGCTTGATAGAAAAACCCTGTCCGATTTAGCTCAGAATCATCCTCAGATTTTTGAAAAGATAGCAGAAAAAGTAAAAAGTTAAAAAATAAATCAATTAAAATAAAGCGAAACCCACCGAGACAATAGTTGTTCGGTGGGTTTTCATTGGGGATAAATTTTTGTTTGATGTTTAGTCCAAACCCTCCCCCTCCAGATTAACCATCTAAGCACCAGCTTCCTAACTATTACTTCCTTTGATTTTTCTTCAAGTCCGCAAACAGGACAGCGTTTCTCTACATCCAAATCGGTATATATCCCGCAATCATATCGTCTCCATTCTTGTTTTTCTTTCCATTCCTTTATCGTTCTTCTTGCGAACCGAACTACTTTCTGCCAAAAACTTAGTGGCTTCCTAAACAAAATATTTAAAAGATCCACTTTTCCTCCTAAAAATTTACTCAACAACAGTCCTCCTTATTTTATTATAATGCTTTTAGAGCAAAGCTCAAATTGACCTGATATCAGCTCCTTCCTGAAGCTGTTTTATATTTCGAAAACCTTGTTTTTGTAAACTTTGCTTTACGCCAATAATCAACTTTGGAAGAAAGTCATATCCTGAACCGCGATAAGGTACCTTTGTCACTATCCCTTCAGCAATTTTTATTTTTACTTTATCCATTGCGTATCTTACAGCCGAGGTACTTTCCATTGCCTCCAAAGACCCCATACCTCGGTACTTTTTAACCATTCTATTCTCAGTGTAATCAAATTCCTTTTCACCAGGTGATTCATCCAAACCGGCAAAGATGCTTCCCATCATTACTGTCTGAGCGCCCAAAGCCAAGGCTTTAGAAATATCTCCGGGTTTTTGGATGTTACTTCCTACTTCCTCAATAACTTTTATTCCACCATCAGCGATTATGGGCATTGCTCCATATTTCCTTTCAAGTCTTTTTGCTTCTTGGCTACAATCCCAAATGGCAGAAGCCTGAGCCCGACCAGTGCCAAGTTCTTGTTGAGTAATACAAGCTGCTCCTGGCCCTATGCCAACTTTAACAGCATCGCAATACTTAGATCCTTGCTCTATTATTTTTCTTACCATTTCAGCTGAAGCAACATTACCCATTACCACCTCCAGATTAGGGAAATTTTCCTTAACGAATTTGGCAATTTCAAATTGTTCCTTAAAAACCACGCTGGCCTCAACAACAATTCCATCAACCCCAACATCAAAAGCTTTC